>Ga0070399_1002269_pt1 | contig 18654 bp, 10 predicted proteins | sample BioMet4_FD_61217 | JGI IMG/M metagenome (GOLD analysis project Ga0070399, IMG submission 61217) | Microbial communities from bioreactor (seeded with sewage sludge) at LBNL, California, USA - Biofuel metagenome 4 (version 1) | ecosystem: Engineered > Bioreactor > Anaerobic > Unclassified ... | reverse complement strand
ATATTTTCTTAATACCATCTCCATACATTCTCTACTTTTTTACACTCTAGCTGAGGCGAAGCAAGGTAAGAATATAGTGGAGATGGTATGGAGATGGTATGGACTTGGTATGGAGATGTTCCCGGGTTTCTAAAGTTTATATTTCTATCTTTTGAACTTTTCTAGAAGTTAATAAAATGGACATTTATAATAATCGCAATACGTTTTTATAGTAAACTTTAGATCGTATTTTGTTTTTTTATTAACATGTTGTGTAATGTATAAGAGTCTTAATTTTACACCAATTGTATCATTGAAGAGCTTGGAATCAGTTGTGATTAGCTTTCATTTTAGTATCTTTGAACCATTGAAAACAGCCTAAAAAACATACACAAGTAAACAATAGTGTTGTGATTAACTTTCAGAATCACATGCCATATTTTCACAGAAAACAAGAGCAAACAGGATGAATACTTTGACACACAAATGCTTTTCGTTAGCCCTTCTGGCAATGGGCTAAAATGGATTATTTCCATTGATACCAGGCGCATGTCCCACAGTAACTATTTTGCTGCGGTTGCAAATTATATTCAACAAACATACGGTGTTGAGGTCAACAAATCAGGGCGGGATATTTCCCGCACCTGTTTTTTGCCACACGACCCACAGGTATACATTAATCCACGTCTTTTAAATTCGCATAATTCGTTATTAATGTGAGCAAGAAGACATTTAACCCGACAGACTGGCAACCCACAATTCAAAATACAACGCAGCGTGTAGAGCCGTCACATGTGGCGGCTAATGATGATTTAGCGTTGATTGTAAACCGTATTGAATCTGCCTCCATTGATATTGTCCCCAATTATACCGATTGGCGAGATCTTGGCTTTGCCCTTGCTGACGCTTTGGGCGAAAGTGGTCGTAATGACTACCACCGCCTAAGCCGTTTTTATCCGTCATATTCGCAAGGCGAAACCGACAAACAATATTCCGCTTGCCTTGCTTCGCATGGCCACGGTGTAACAATCAAAACACTTTACCACTTGGCAAAGTCAGCAGGTGTTAGCGTTTCTATTTCTTAGCCCTCAAAAAGTAATAATCCAAAATCAGATTCCGGTTTTCTTTCTCCTCAAGGAGAAAGTACCCGAAGGGGGATAGAGGTCGAGGCTAAATCTCCAATTCCCCAAAATAGGGAAATGGAGGAAATGGGGAATCAAGAAAAGCAACTGCCTGCTTTCCCAAAAGAAATATTTAAGTAATTGCCCGGCTTACTCCAGGCAATTACTTAAAATACTGATTCTCCCGAAGATGCCGACTTGCTTTTGCTGGGTTCGCTGACTGTTTTCAGTGCCTGTATGCCCAATGTGTATGGCATATATGGTCGGCACGAAGTATTTCCGAACTTGTTCCTTTTTGTTGGAGCAAAGCTTCGGCAGGGAAAGGTAGGTTTTCTCTTTGCCGCAGGTTGGTAGAACCCATTCACCAAATGATGCGCCAACAATGCAAGGCAAAGCAGGAAGAATACAAACTGAAACTCACACAGTACAATGCCAGCAGCGATAAGGCACATGAAGAAAAGCCCGAAGAACCGCCACTAAGGACGTTGATAGCGCAACGGGATTGTTTCAATTACTCAAGGAGAATAACGAAAAAGGGCTGATTCTTGAAACCGAAGGAGATACACTTGCACAACATTCAAATCTGAACACGGAAATTATTCCGATGGTTTCCGCAAGACGTTTCACCACGAAACAATTTCTTACAATCGCCGAAAAGACAGGGAATTTGTTGAACTGGCAAGCCCTCAACTTTCTGCTCTTTTGTCCGGTACGCCCAAGCAGGTTTCTTCATTGATTCCGAACGCCGAAAACGGACTTTTTAGCCGTTTTATGTTTTACTTTATGAATCTTCGCCCAATATGGAAAGATGTGTTTGCCGGAGATGACGAACAACCGCTAGAACACAAATTTGATGTTTACGGAAAAGAGTTTCTTGATTTCAATCTTTTTCTTCGTCAGCAACCAGTCCGGTTCAGATTTGCTTTTTCAAGCAGTCAACAAAAAGCGTTCAACGCTTACTTTGAACAAACACAACTTCAATACCTCGAATTATGCGGAGATGATTATGTAGGAAGTATTCGCCGATTGGGTTTAATAGCTTTTCGTTTGGCAATGATTATGACTGCTCTAAGAATTATAGATACAGGCGAAGTTTCTTCTGTCCTGGTTTGCAATGAAAGTGATTTCAACACGGTAATGGAAATCGTAAAAGTACTTGTGCTACATGCAGCATATATTTTTGAGCAATTGTCAAAAGACACCGCAACACCGCAGCCATTAAATCACAAACGCCAATTATTGGATGCTTTACCTACTGAATTTGACCGCCAGACTTATCTTGCAGTAGCTAAGAATTTGAATATCCCGGACAAGACTGCCGAGAAACAAATTACTCGGTTTGTTAATGCCGGTTTATTGGTTAGAAAAGCTCACGGAAGTTACTCTAAAACAACAACTAAATAAACAACCATTTTGCAATCAGCATAAGTATCAATAGGAAATAATTGCTTTTTAATGATGTTTTGAAAACTTTTTCTTTGCACCTGTTTTGTTTATGAATATTTGTCTATCTTTGCCAATATCGTCAAGACGTAAAAGTATAAAACAATGAGATTTATAGAATGTATTAAACAGTTGCGAAAAGATCGCCAAATGCCACAAGGACAATTGGCTGCCGCATTGGAAATTGACACAGCCACTTATTCTAAAATAGAGAAAGGCGAACGACGTGTTAAAGCTGACCAAGTGGTAATCATTGCAAATATATTAAAGGTTGATAAAGAAGAATTGCTTGCGTTGTGGCTTGCAGATCAGGTTACAGCTGTAGTTGAAGATGAGCATAAGGTTGCAGATAAAGCATTGAATATTGCAAAAAAGAAAATCTAAGAACAAAATGGAAAAAAGCACTACACAACCTATAAGTCACACTCCTTCTCAGTTTTACAGGACTATACGCCCAGAGTATTTTTCTGATTCAGAGGTTTCATATGATGTTGTATTGCCCAAAGAGCAATTGGAATTTGAGTTGTTAAAAATTACGACTAATCAAAAAGAGGCCGAATTTGAGACCCTTTGTAGGAGATTGATTGAAAAGACGATTGCACCAAATCTAATTCCACAAGTAGGACCAACAGGAGGTGGGGATGGTAAAACTGATTCTGAAACATATCCTGTTGCAGAATTCATATCAGAGAGGTGGTTTGTGCCAGAAAATGGTTGGAGTAAGGATGAAAAATGGGCTTTTGCGTTTAGTGCAAAGCAAGATTGGAAGCCAAAAGCAACGAGCGATGTTGAAAAAATTCTATTGACAAATCGAGATTATACCAAAATCTTTTTTGTAACAAATCAAACACCGTCAAGCAAGCAAAAAAAGGATTTTCAGGACGATTGTTTCAAAAATAAAAAAATAGAAGTTACTATACTTGACGGAAAATGGATTGTTGAGAAAATATACAACGACAATCTAATCGATTTAGCAGTTAATTCTTTGAATCTTTCAGATGTATATAAAAATAAAAAAGTTATTATCGGTAAAAATGACATTGAAAAAAATAAGAAATTAGAGGAACTTGAACAAAATATAATTAATCCAAATCGATATTTTGAGTATGATTTTCAACTTATCGAAGATGCCATAGAATCTGCAATACTTTCAAGGCAATTAGAAAAACCACGTAGTGAAGTTGAAGGCAAATTTGATAGAGCATTACGACTTTGCGAAAAATTACAATCAAAAAAACATTTTATTCGTATTTATTATCAAAGAGCTTGGACAAGTCTATATTATTATGATGACTATGAAAGTTTTATATCTAATTATTTAAAGATCAATAGATTAATTTCTAATCAATCTACCATTTCAGAGATTGAATTGTACTACAATTTATTTAACTCCTTACAGGGAATGTGTAGCGCAAATTGTAACTTATCTGAATTTGACATCGACATAAAACAGGAACGACAGACCATTTTGCAATTATTAGAAGATATTTCTGAAAATAAAGTAATGCTATGCTCAGCACTAATAGCAAAAACATATAAAATGTTTATCGTTATTATGGAAAGTCTTTTTGAAAAGATAATACCTAATAAACACTTTATTGATTTATCAGACCTGCTAAAACAAAGTATTGGGTACATTGATTTTCCATTTGATTTGTTTAGAATATCTATCGAAAAAATAGGGGAACTTGTTCCTAACAATTCAGATTTCGATAAATTGTTAGATACTGTTGTCGCCATAAACGAGAAACGAACTTCTGAAATATCAACAGGACATATATTTTTGAAAAGGGGTGGACAAAAACTTATTGCTGGATACGACAAAGAAAGTATTATTTATTTTGGTAAAGCTGTTTTAAAGCTTTCAAAAGAAGAACATAAATATGAAATGACACTCGCAATGAGAGGACTTGGGTGGGCATATGAAAAAATGGGGTTGATATGGGCTTCAAATAATTGCTATACGACTGCTGCCTCCATTGAAATAAGAAAGTGGTATCAAAGTGGAGAAATAACAATCCAGCTATATGATTGTGTTAGAAATTTAGTACAAAATGAAACAATGATTGGACGGATTCCACAAATTCTAAATTGGTATGAATTATTAAATGTTATCTATCCACAAGTACAAACACAAAAAGAAGAAATAAAAGGACTTGATTTAATTGACGGCTGTTTGTCTGTAAGATTATTAAATACAGATATTCAACAGGATGACAAATTTTCTTTTTTACCCGATATTTTAAAAAAACACTGTTTGTGGCTTTCTGAAAATGCTTTGTTATATAAACTTGGATATTGCAGTGAAATACTTCCTGATTATGAAAAAGTTAATATCAAAACAATTGATGATTTGGATAAATATTTTAATTTGTGTGCAAATCAGCCATTTACGGAACAAATGCTTTACGGAACTAACCTTCTGGCAGACAATAGCATACAAATTCAATCTAAGATATTAGGTTGCATTTTTTCTATTTCATTCGAAAACGACATAGAACTTCTTTTAGTAGCTGAAACTCTATTAGCGTTTTTTGAAAGTTTTTTAGCAACTTCATTACAAAGTGCTTATGCCTCGGCAGAGCTGATAAAAATTCATTTAATGCGAGATGTACATGAAAAAATATTTAATTTTCAGTACAACGATACCGAAGACGAATATCAACTAAAAATCAATAGATTTAATTATGCAATAGAATTGCGTGAGGAATTGCATATTAAATTTATGGAGTTAGTTGCCCATATATTGAGTAAGAATTTTTGTTTGAAGGACGGTATAGAAACGTTAGAAAATCTATTTAAAAGCGAAGAAGTTCATGAAAGACAATCTTTCGTTTTTGAACATAGAAATTTCACAATGAATATATTAGGAGATAAACCAAAATTGTTTTATGACTCTTGGGAAGCAGACGAAAATATACAATACCCAAACAAAAGGACAGCACCCTTAATCTCTAATTCTAAAAAAGAAAGAAATCTTGACGAAAAACAACAGTCTTCAAAATTAGATTTCAACAATGCAAAACATACAGATATTCAGGCTTTTTCAATTATTGATAACTCACTTTGGGATAATGCAAAATGGAACGGATTTGGTATATTTATGGATATGCTTGCTAAAAGTCAAATAGGTTTGTTTATTGCATTTCAAGATGAAAATGCAGGAAAATCCATTTTTGATAAATGGATTCAAAAATTTGGGAAAGAGGATAAAGAAGACAGTATTAAAATTACAATAATAAAAGGGGTTAATAAGAATAATCCATTTGAATATCGTGTTCATATAACAAGTGATGTCAAATTTGATAATATAAATCACAAAGAACGATATTTTACTGTCGCAGCAAGATTTCACACAATGACTCCAAATAATTCACAAAATCTGAATATGATTGAAACGTATTTTAAACAAAATACAAGATATTTATTATGTCCTGCAAAAATGTCTTATAACCGAAATCAAGCAGGACAACCTGATATATTTCCAGAACATTCTATTCTGAAAAATAAAATTGAAATAATAAATGCTTGGGAAATTGGACTGAATGATATAACGAGATGCGTAATTTTAGAAAATGACAATCCAATAATTCCTGATAATATCAAAAATGCACCAATTCTTGAAATTCTGAGGAATAAGTCACAATAAATATATTGTAAAACAAAAAATTAGATGAATTAAATATATTGATTACAGAGTTGAATTAGCTCACGAAAAAGTTCGCATAATTATTTAACGTTAAACGATCTCAATATGGATAAAAGTAATTTCGCCTTAATTTCAGCATTGTACGACACTAAAGGTGCGGATTTATACAATGATGTGTACTTCCCAATTATCAAATACGAAATTGTCAATCAATATTATACCCAAATTAATATTGAAAAATATTATGATATAGAAGAATTACAAGGGTTTATCGATAAAGATTTTGGGATTAAGATTCCTTTGATAGTCCTAAAGCAAGCAATCCGTGCAATTGGAAATGGGGTAAACGGGATTGAGTTAAATGTTTATGAAAATGGCAAACAATTTAGGATTAAAAAAGCGTGGGATATTTCCATAAATGTGTCAATAGATAACAAATCACAGATTATATCAACAAAGTTCGTTCAATTGGAACACATATTTCAAACTTACTTAGAGGCTGAGGGTTTGTCTTGTGATAAGACATTTTTAGATTTTTATTCAGATCATACCGAAGAAATCTTTAAGTACATTGAAAATGCTGTAGACGTTCCAATTGTAAATCAAGAATACGTTAATTTAGCCCATTTTCTATCTTGGTTAAATGAAAATGAACCAGAACTATATCATATAGCTAATGATATTTTTTGGGGCTCAATAGTTGCTGGATTTTTAAAACGTAGCAATGCAGACATAAATATCAAACCAATAGATCGGGTTGATTATTATTTGGATTCTGCATTAGTACTTGCAATTCTGGACTTGGACAACTGCGACAATGTTGTATATGGACAAGAGTTACTTGATATCATAAAAGCCTCAGGAAATTTGCCAAAGGTACATTCTTTGACTATACGAGAAATTAGCAGTATTTTAACGTCTGTCGAAAACAGCCAAGGACCTAAACCAAATTCGGCTATTGAGGGTGCTTATTATCGGCGTGAGTTAACTCCTTCAAAAATATTAAATATTAAAAATAACTTAGTAGCTCTTGTAGAAGAAAAAGGTATTGTTATTCATTCGGAATCTATTAGAACTTTAGACGAAATAGAAGTCGAATACAAACGTAAAAAGAGTGTAAAAGACTTAACAGATTATCGTGGCTACGCAGGTGATAGTATTAGAGATGTTCATGATATATATCTACGGGATTTTATTTCACAAAAAAGGGGTAACGTAGTTTCAATCGAGAAAATCAATTCGTACTTTGTTTCTCTAAATTCCGATTTAATCTCTTATTTCAAAAATTTAAATCCACTACAGAAACTGCCATTAGTAATCCACCCTTCAAAAATTATTATTGATTTATGGATGCATAACTCAACATGTTCTTTTGTCAAGAAGAATGGTCTCACAGAAGCAATGTCGAGATGTTTTGCATTGAACAATACTGATATTAGAAGAAAAGTAAGACTCGTGTCTAAGTATTACAATGAGTCAGACTCTCAATATAATGCAGAAAACTATAAAGCAGTTTATTCAGCACTATTAAGTCGCTCAACGCAGGTCATACGTGAAACTGAGGCTATTTCATTAAATGAGCAGAGCAAAGAAATTAATAAAGAGGAAGCTAACAAACAGCATGTTCAAAATATGATTAAGTTTGCTGTTGAAGAAGAGTTGAGAAAGCAACAAAAAACAATTAATTTAAAAATTGAACTTGAAAGACTATCAAATACGGTAGAAAGTGCAAACGAATCACTTAAATCGTCAAATGAAAAATCCAATAAAGACAGTGAATTGATTTCCAATTTACAGGAAGAAGTTGAACGTCAGAAAAAAATCAATGTAATTACAGAAAAAATAGCTAAAATTTCCGGTGAAATTTCGCAATTAGAAATTCTCAAGAATAAGTCGATTTCAAAAATAAAATTCATACTCATTTTTTCATTAGAGTGTATTTCCATAATAGGCCTTGTACTTTCTGGATTTTTTTTACTGTATTCATACAATCAGAAAGTGTTTGAAAATATGCGAGTTAAATCAATTGTTGTGTTTTGTATTTCGCTAATTGTGTTCCTGACAAAAATTCAAAATTTATATATTCTTACTCCAAGGATTCAATATCAGAAACACATTGATGAACAAATTAATTACTGGATAAAAAAGAACCCTAAATACACAGAGTTGAAAAACGAATTAAAACAGAATCTTGATATCAGAAAAGCTATTTAATATAGTTGTTGAAAATCATATAATTCTCCAAAACCTCAGAATGCGAATTTGGAGAATCTAAAAAATGCCATGAATATGTACACAAATTACCCAACATTCATAGGAACATTCATAATTCCGGTAATAATAGCAATATTTGCTTTTGCATTTCCATTATTGCTTCAAACAATAAGTAGAATTGATGATAAATATCATTCCACAAAACTGATTCATACATTTAGAGAAGATTGGATTTGCTTAGGATTTGTTTTTGCAATGGCTAATGCTTTAATTGCCACTATAATATGGATATTACAAATTCCAAGATTGGTTGATTGGAGAATATTCAATACTTTTATTGATAACTCGGCACTTATTTATATTGGAGTAAGTGCGATAGTGCTGATTATTATGTCATTTTTAATAGTGAATCTCACTTATATTTATTATTATCCTGAAAAATTACTAAACCATTTAATTAAGAAATACAATCAAAGCCAAGATAAAAAAAAAGATTATTTTGAAGCAATATCAAAAATATTATTTTACTCTATAGATAAGGCAGACGAACCATTAGCAAGAACTTTGTTGGAGTTTTACTTTGAGGCTTTTATTGTTTTTAGAAAAGGGAAAGAAACTCAAACAATTGAATATCCACAAGAGTTTTACGACACAGTTTTTGAGGCAAATGAACTGCTCTGTATCAGAAGGAGGAAAACACTTTCTCATTTTAATGATAATACACTATTTGAATTATTTTTAGATCAACACCAAAAAACGATCATTAGTCCTAAAACATATAATTTTCTTTGGCGTCTTATTGTTCAATCAATTTCATATGACAAAGATGATTTTGTAATTTCATATTGGAGGAAAGCGCACCAATTATTCAATCTTTTTATGCCCGTGATTTACCCCAACTATGATGTAACACACAAGGTTGTAATAAATAAGGAAGAAATAGAAAAACGAGATAAAGAGCGTGAGGTCTTTTTGGAATTTCATTATGCAATGGGCGGATTGCTAATGTATAAACATAAGCATAATACAATCAGCGAGTTAATGAATTATACCCAATCGCAGCCTCCCAAATATGTACTTGTTCCCGAAAGAATGCAGGAAATCATTGAGCGATATATGCAGATTGATCGAAAAGAATATGTTAATCCGGTTTATTACGAGCAGAGGTATTGGTTTCCTGATATCTTCGGCGTAAACTCTGATGGTGTAATTAGAATGTGGATTAAGAGATACTTAGCTATTTTATTTATCCGCCAATACACGCTTTTTGAGTATTATGTAAATTCAAATCGATTAGCAATGCCTAAAACTCCACAAAGTCTATCTGAATTAAACCATTGGAAAGATGAATTAGGCAGTTTGGAGTATTTTGTAAATGACTATCTCGGTCAGTCTGAAGTTTTGATAGGATTAGGTTTAGAGCAATTTAATAATCCTGATTGGTTTGAAGAAAATAACAAAACTAAACCCTCTGTATTGATAGAAAATTTCAAAACAGAAATTGAGGAAAATTTCAATAGAATAAAAGTTGAGCAGCCAGTCGCTCAGGATAAGGAAAAAGAATTTCAAGAGGGATCTATAAGACATTTAAAACCGGTTTTTCAGCAATACTCAAATGTTTTCAGCAATACTCAGATAGGCGATGATTACAAGAGGTATTATATAGGAGGACAGCATTATATTTTAGATAAAGCGGCTTTTGGCGATAATCAAGATGTTAGCTATGTCAACACCGATTCTATCACTGCAGAAGCGGTTGCTATGCAATTTCAATATTATTCATTGAATACATTTATCTTGATATTTCCACAAAAATATTTAATGGTTGAGAAAGATTTATTTGGTGCCATTGATAGAATAGGTATTGATTCAGAGAATTTTGTGCTTATTTCAGTTGGTCTAAATATTGGCTATTTCTCACATTTACAAATTGATGGACTGAGAAAAAATAATGAAAAGTGGTGTTATGGTGAGTTAGAAATCATAGAAATGAATAGTTATATGAATGATTTAGTCAGCCAATCGCTTTTTGTTTTAAAGAAAGAGGATCTGCCCAATATGATTTTTAAAGAAGTAGATGCCCAATTGGAGAAGAAATATCATTTGAGCAAAATAGATGATAGATTTAATATCTATACAAGTATTATTAATCTAAATGAAACAGGTAATGAGATGATTAAAGAAGAGTCGGAAAAAGAGAACAATCAAGTTGATTTATCGCAAAAGGTTTTGGCTTGTGTAGATATAAATGTAGAAATTCAATGCAAACAGGATATAAAATGTATTCAATTAAAAGCATTTTCTCAGTTTGATGATAGAGGCGTAGCAAATACGTTAGATGATGTCAAAAACTGCTGGTAACCAGATTTAAGAAGACCGTTTATAAATATACAAAATTATGCCCGAAACTCAAAACATAGAATACAAATCCGTCTGGAAAGACGAATACCTGAAATGGATATGTGGCTTTGCCAATGCCCAAGGCGGCACGCTCTATATTGGTAAGGACGATAACGGCAATGTGGTAGGAGTAAAGAACGCCAAAAAGCTATTGGAAGAATTGCCCAACAAGATAACCACCATTCTTGGAATCGTTGCCCCGGTCAATCTCTACCAGACCGAGCAGGGCGATTATATAGAAATTGTGGTAGATTCTCACCCCAATCCGGTAAACTACAAAGGAGAGTATCATTTCCGTAGCGGTTCTACCAAGCAAGAGTTGAAAGGCACAGCATTAGATAAATTTTTGCTCCAAAAGCAGGGCAAACACTGGGATGGCGTATCAATTCCCAATGTGTCAGTTGCCGATTTAAAATCCGAAACATTCGACTTTTTTCGCAATAAAGGTATTAAGAGTAAAAGGCTTGATAGCGGTGTGCTGACAGATACAAATGAGGTTTTACTGAATAATCTGAAGTTGACGGATAATGGCTTTTTGAAGAGGGCTGCAATCCTGCTTTTTCACCCCGATCCTGAAAAATTTGTATCAGGAGCATATATCAAAATCGGCTTTTTCCGTACCAACAGTGACTTGTTATTCCACGACGTGATCAACGGCAACTTGTTTGAGCAAGTCGAAAAAACAATGGATCTTTTGCTTACGAAATACGGCAAAGCATTAATCACTTATCAGGGACTTAACCGTGTTGAAACTTACGAATACCCCGAAGACGCTTTACGTGAAGCCTTGCTTAATGCGGTTTCGCACAAAGATTATACAGGTCCTTATCCGATTCAAATCAGTGTTTACCCCGATAAGATTATGATTTGGAATTACGGAAAACTGCCTGAAAACTGGACAGTTGAAGATTTGCTGAACAAACATTCCTCTCAACCACACAATCCTGATATTGCAACTGCATTTTTCCGTAGTGGCTATGTCGAATCTTGGGGGCGTGGAATGGACAAAATGAGGATTTTATGTCAGGAAGCAAAAATTCCCACTCCTCAAATCTCTTGCAGTGGCAACGATTTTTGGACTGTTTTCCGCAGAGACAAATACAACAAGGAGGATTTAACCAATTTGGGACTGAACGAAAGGCAGATAAAAGCCGTGTTGTATGTGAAAGAAAACGGAAGGATTACGAATGCCGAATACCAGAAAATAAATGAAATATCCCGACAGATGGCAACCAACGAATTGCACAATTTGGTAAATGGGTTTAAATTGCTGATTAATAAAGGATATGGGGCTGGTAGCTATTTTGAATTAGTCAATTAGTAGTCATTTATTAGTCAATATGGTCAATTATTGGTCAATTAGAAAATAGTAGGCAAATATACAATCTGGGATGATTAATTTCCCCATTATTCCCCAAATCCCCAAAATGGGGATATGGAGAATTTTTCGAGCCCCAAATAAATATAGAATATGAGTTTAGAAGTTTTAAATAACCGCACCGAGCATACACACGAAAATGAACAATTTCGTAGAGTTGTAGAGATTATTGAAACCGCTTTCGATAAACTGGGTTACAACGGCTTGTTGATAGGAAATCCTTTCAATGAAACCTATTATCGTTTTCGTGCCGATGCCATTTTGTACTACAACAATGGACTAATACTCATAGATTTTAAAGATTATAGAGGAATCATAAGCTTACCTCCTACAGAAAATGAATTCCATAATGAGAAATGGCACAATGAGAGTGAAACTGATAGAAGCAGATTAGAAATAAAAGCAGGTAGCCGGTTTATTAATCCGTTTAAACAACTCTTGTATTACAGAAAAGCGTTTAAAGAAGTAATAGAAAAAAACAAATTCTTGGAAGGTGTGCTAAATCCAGCCAGAATTTGTATCGCTAATATTTTTACAGGTCCTATCGAACTACAAAATGAAATTCCACGCAATTTACCTTATTATAAGATTTTACAAGAATCTGACTTAGGGCAATTTTTGTACGATTTTGCGAGTCCAAATGTTCATTCCCATGAATCCGCTGATGTGATTAAAAATATTTTTCCTGCAGAAAAATGGATAAAACAAATTGAAGTTACTAAACTTGAACCAATCGAAAAATCGCAGATTTTTGAAATTGAACATGATGTAGAAAAAAATATTATTGATTTTCTCTCAGAGGACACTGGAGGAATACTTGTTTTAGAATCGATGAATACTGATGATAGGGATTCTTGGTTGAAATTCATAACCAATGAAGCATTAAATCACAATATTCCTCAGATTGAAAAGTGGTCGCATTCTGCAAGAATAAGCAAGAAAATACTTAAACGAAGTGGGATCGAAACGGATGGGATATACAGCGTTATTTATGGTGGCACACAAGAAATTGAAGGTCAGGTAGAAAATCCGGACGAAGCAGAAAAAGAAGAAGAGTTGTTAGAAGTTATTCCATTGAAATCCAGCAAAGACATTGATGAAAAGTCACTAATAATTGTAACTGAAGCTCATTTAGTTAGTAGAAGCTTAAGCCAATCTGAATTATTACGATTTGGCTCAGGCCGATTATTGGAAGATATTATTAGGTTTGTGAATCCCCTTAGTAGCCGAAAAATTGTATTTATAGGCGACCCTTATTCATTGACATTTGGGGAAGATGAAGATTCTGCGTTGAATTTGGAAACATTGTCAGAACTTTACGACAATGAAAAAATCAGACATTACAGAAAACCTATTGGGGAAGAGCATTTTATTGGAAAAGATAAATTGCGCAGTGATTTGGCTGTCAGTATTGAAAATAATCTATTCAACAATTTAAATTACGATTGGGATGAAACTACTTTAAGAAACTTGCAGGATAATAACGAAAGAATAAATATATTGCATTCGTGGTTCGATAATCCATTATCTTGTGAGCCAGACAATGCAGTTCTATTTTACTCAAAGAAGGACTGCTTAACAACAAACAAATGGATAAAAACGCAATGTCTGCTTAACGGTGACACTTTGGCAAAAGGAGATTTATTAATTGTAAACAACAATGTGGTTATTCCAGATGAAAGCGGTTTCCAAATTCCAAGAAGAATTGTAAACGGAATGTATTTTACTGTACTTGCAGTTAAAGAAACAATCCAAGAAACTATCTCTATAAAACAAGCAAAAAATCCTGTTATTTTATCGTTCACTAAAGTATCTGTCAAGTGTTTGAGTCTTGTAGGTTGTCCGGAAACAGATATTTTGATATTAGACAACTTTTTCCTTAGTATAGATGATTTATCAAGAGAGGAACAATTTGCAATTAGAGTTTTTGTAAACAAAAAAATCAAGACCGAAAAATCCCAAAAGAAATTTATTGATAGTCGAGAATATCGTCAGTTAACGGAAGATACTCGTTATAGAAGTCTTTCCGATGAGGATAAGTATTTTATCAAAAACAATTATAATGATTTGAGAAAATTCAGCAACGAGCAAACCGAAGCAAAAAAAATTCTCAAATACTACAAACAGTTGTATGACAAAAACATATTTCTTCATGTAAAGGACTCTGATCCTTTTGTAAATGCTGCTTTCGTAAAATATGGTTGGGCTGTTACAGTACATAAAGCTATAGGCTCAAATTATAAAGAAATTATCATTAAAGGTCATAGGAAAGAAAATGATGGAATAACCAATGATAGTTATTTCCGTTGGTTATATAGTGGTGTTACTGCTGGCACATTGGTTAATATTAGTTCACCCGAAATAATTAGTCCACTTATGAATTGTGTTTTTGAAGATAACTCTATGAGTGGTAATGCTGTAAAATCAAAACAATTTCTCGTTTTCAATAAATATAAACCAGAGGTAGAGTTTGCACATAAAGTACAAACAATTGAGAATGAAAATGTTTTAGGTGCAATCTGTGAAGTTTCAAAACTTCTCGAAAATAATGGTTATATGCTTGTAAGCACAAAGAAGTTTTCCGAATACCTTACAAAGGCCTTTTATTCTATTCCCAAAAGCGAAAACAAGCAGCTGATCTTAAATATAGATAATAAAGGCTCCAAAGATAATTTTGCTGTTGGTAATATTCGAATAGAGAATTTTAATGGCGCTGATGAAATCATTGTAAAACAATGTATTGATGATTGTTTATCTCAAAAGCAGAATGTAGTTTCTTTCAAAGATGATAATCCCGAATCGCCCACAGATTTCAGAAATACTATTTACAAAGCCTGGTATGATGATTTCAAAAATCAAAACATAATTCTGAAAATCATTCAAAGCCATAATAACCAGGATATTTTCTGCGCTAGAACAAACGAAGATAAAATTACTTTTAGGGTTTGGTATGGTACGAGTGAGCAGAATCACACAAAAGGGTTTTTATCAAAAATTGAAGTATTAGAAAAATCCTCAGAACAAATTACACAAACTGTTAGAAACATTATTTATGGATGATAGAGTTAAAGAAATATATGCTTTACGTCGTAACGGAGAATTAGACGAAGCTCTAAAAATAGCAATTCCATTGTGTAATCAAGACCCTGATGATGATAATTTCAAGGCTCTTGGTTGGGTGCTTATAGACTTATGCAAAATAAGTATTGCTAATAACAATTTAAATAAAGCGCAGAATTACTATAATACACTATCAAAACTTCAATTTGACCATGAAGATGAATTTGTGGAAACTTTAAAAAAGCAAATTAATTATTTAAGACCACGCATTGATATTTATTACTCTCAAACACAACAAATAGAAGAGCTTAGCAAAACTGGACAAGAAAAGTTGGCGTTGGAAAAAATACGATCAATGATTTCCAACAATCAGTTATCAGAAGTAAATCATGAGACCTACGGATGGATAATATATAGATATATGAAGTCAGTTGAAGTTGATGCAAATTCAGTTGAAATTCGAACATTATTGCGTGATTATATGAACCTTAAGAATGAACGCCCTTCAATGCTTCATTCTATGATATTAAACTTTGCATTAAACTATTCTAAAAATCATTCCGATTTTAAATTCTACAACTTTTTTGTTCTCTGGAATCCTCAGAACTTAAGATATGATGATCTACACGATAGTAACAAAGACGGGAAAACTATTCCGTCACTGATATCTCGTATTTGTAGAGAGTTTGTAGGCAACAATACAATGATTGATATCGAAACAGATTTGATTTCTAAGGTCAATGCAAAGAGAGATAGTATATTAGATTTTTTCAGAGAACCATACTTTTGGCTTCTCTTCAACGCTCATAAAGAGAATAGAATTACTGAATTGTGGAGTCTGTTTACTCAATATAACACTCTATATTCAAAATATGGTAAATCTAAATGGCATTCCGAAATACTAAAACTTGCAGATAGGTTTATGAAAGAAGCTGATTCTTGGAGATTTCTAATATTCTTTAAAGACTGGAATCCTGCATTTTTTATGGATGCTGATTGGAAAGAAGAAAAAGGGAAAGAGGGCGAGATATACAAGCCATTAGCAATTAAAGCATTAAAGAAATCATTTGAAGTAATTAAAGATAATAAGGTTGATGCTAAAATTGATTATTCCTGGTTAATAGATACTTATACCAGTGCTGTTAGATTATTCCCTTCAGATGAATGGTTGATTCGCGAAAAAGCATTGCTACATATTAAACAAAAAGAGTTGGATTTAGCTACAACGATATACAAAAAGCTTGTCTTAGACTTAGGAAATAAGTACTATGTTTGGCAAGAATTCGCTGAATGCTTTGATAATGACAATGAATTGAAAATAGGGATGCTGTCAAAAGCTATTAGTTTAGAAACAAATGAAGACTTTTTAGGTGAAATTCACTTGAAATTAGCAGAAGCATTTATAGCGGAAAATCATTTAGAAAATGCTTTATTTGAGCTTAATACTTACAAGAATCATAGAGCACAAAAAGGCTGGAGGCTAACAGAGCACTTTGAGTCTTTATTTAAAAATGTATGTCAGGTAGATTTGAAAATTAAAGGTAATCAGCCATTATTTGATAAATATATTCCTATAGCTGAGAAATTTGCATATCAAGATATAGATTGGTTAGAAGTTGTACTAACAGACAAATGGATAACTGATGAGAAAAAAGAAAGATTGAGTTTTACGAATGGTGTTGATTTAGAATTTTCAGTCGGAATAAATAAATTTTCAATTTTGAAAACTGCTAAAATAGGAGAAACTTTTAAAGTCAAATTTCATAAGCAAGAAATACAAAAGGAAATTGAGAATCCAAATAGTTGGCCACATAAAAAAATAATAACTGAGCACAAAATTACACCTTTATTAATAGAACGTACTGAGAAAGAAAATTGGTCTATTCTTCCTGTGAAATATGGATTTATTGAATATATCAATCAGGATAAAAAGACCTTACATATCATAACTAATGACTCTAATATGATATTTTATCAGTTTGACAAAGAACCATTTGTCAAGGGTAGTTTTATTGTTTTCAGACAATATGGCAAAAAAATAAAAGATGAAAATAGATATTTTGTTGAAGATATTCATGATTGCAATAAAGAAATTGCTATTACTCAGTTCAAAAGTAGAATTGTAGTTGTAAATGATATAAATGAGTCAAAAAGACTTTTTCATTATGTGTTGGGTAGAAAGTTACTTTCAGGTATTGCTTTTTTTGACGATACAGAAATTCGACCTTCAATAGGTGATTTTCTTAAAGTATATTTCTGTGTTAAAAAAGATAAAGAGGGTAAAAAGAAACTCGTTACATTAAAAGTCGAACAAACTGAGGAACAAAATCTTGATATTAGAAAGACCATTAACGGAAGATTAGAATTAAAGTATAAATATGATTGGAATGATAATGGTGATGGTGAAAATGCAGATTTTGCATTTATAGGGGATTATTATGTCCCAAAATCAATTCTAACAAAATTCCAAATTACCCAAGATTGCAATGTTACAGCAAATGCTGTTTACACGGGAGAAGGTGATAAATGGAAAGTATATGAAGTGTTTAAATAGTTCGCAATAACATATAAATGTTCTATTTATCGCCAGTCGAATATGAATATTTTGGAATGTATTTCCCCAAATCCCCAAAATGGGGATATGGGGAATTTAAATGTAAGCGGTATGAATTATTTGTATGACCTGCCCACGCAGGATTTTAAACCGAACAGGTAAAAAGGTAGTAAGCCTTCGGTAAAATGTAAGCCTTCGGTAAAATGCATCTTTTATCATAATTTTATTCTTTTTATTTTTGCCTAAAAACAAAGAGTTATGATGACAAAAGAAGAAATAGCTTCCATAGTCCTTTATTGCAAAGATAATAATGTAAGTTTTAAGGACCGTTTGAGAGAATTAGGAATAATACCATGGCGTTTTTATGAGGCAAAAAGTAAGTATACAAAAGACAAGAATAATGAGTTATTATCCATAGGGAATAAAGGTAATTTCATACCTTGTCCTGATCTTACTAAAAAATGTTCTCATGTGAAAAAAGCCTCAGATGAAAGAATATGTAGTAATATAAATATTGAATTACAATCTTCAAACGGCACCATCATGAGAATACATGGGGAGCTTAACAACTCTCAACTCGAAAGTATCATCTTATCAGCCACAAATCATGTTTAGTCTGGGTGACAGTAACCGTTATCTGTTGTTCAGCGAGCCGACGGACATGAGAAAGAGTTTCCATACATTAAGTGGACTTGTGACCAATATCATGGGTGCCAATCCTCATAATGGTGATGTCTTTATTTTTATAAACAAGCATCGTAACCGCATCAAACTCCTTCATTGGGAACCGGGAGGTATGGTAATATACAGTAAGATGCTTGAAAGAGGAACCTTTTCACTTCCTGAGCTGTCTTCT
>Ga0070399_1002256_pt1 | contig 18765 bp, 18 predicted proteins | sample BioMet4_FD_61217 | JGI IMG/M metagenome (GOLD analysis project Ga0070399, IMG submission 61217) | Microbial communities from bioreactor (seeded with sewage sludge) at LBNL, California, USA - Biofuel metagenome 4 (version 1) | ecosystem: Engineered > Bioreactor > Anaerobic > Unclassified ... | reverse complement strand
TTCCTGAGTTTTTGTTCTGCACCTTTTATCCCGTAATAGGATTTGAAACGACGCATGGGTGATAAACCCGGGAGGATGGGTTGACCGGCATCCACATCACGGGGATGTATATAAGCCATCAAATATCCCTGTTTCTGCTGTGTCCAGTGTTTAATTAGAGGGTAAGGAAAGAGCCGGAAATATCCGCCACCGCCAAAGACAATATCATTGCCTAATAAATTAGTCGTGGTGATGGGAAATTCTTTGATGGTGATACCGTTACGAGGGACAAGAAACGAGGGGCGAGAGACAAGGGAAGAGGGACAAGAAACGAGGGACGAGGGACGAGGAACGATTGTTGGTTGTTGATTGTTGATTGGTTCCGATCTCTTCAGGATTGATTGATCCATATCTTTTCGGAAATAATTGACGATTGCCGGGACATGGGAAGGAAAAGACGGAAAACCACCATGTGCCCTGTGGGCAGGAAAGACAGAACTATCGTGGGTAATGCCTGCTTCCGCCAGTATTTCAAATGCCCAGGGAGTAGCTTCGGTGATGGAAAAACCGGGAGCTCGGTAAGCGGTAACTTTTTTGCCGGTATTATCTTCGATATGGCCGATGGCTTTAAGCATATCCTGACGGAAAGCATCCTTGTCCATACGGTAAACAAGCCGATGCAGGTCGCTCTGGCAGGCAATTTCATAACCCAGAACATCCAACTGACGGATGATATCCGGATACCGGCGAGCCATCCAGCCGACAACAAAGAAGGTTGCCGGGGTTTGCGTCTCTGCTAATATCCCAAGCAGGATTTCCATACCCTGATGAATGCGGGAAGGATAATGTTCCCAGTCGTTTTCGGTAGCTGTTCCTTCATGGTCCAGAATGTGGAACCAGTCTTCGAGGTCAATGGTGAGGATGTTCAAAGTATAGTATAGATTGAATTTGTTGGATGCAAATATAAATGCAGATATTTTAAAATCCAAAGATTCTTTCGAGCGATGAACTGTGAGTTTGGAGAAGAGGAGATGGGGAGAATGGTAAATTTGAATAATGGATGATAGCGGCTTTGCGGCTTGGCGGCTTGGCGAGAGGCGAGAGAGCGAAAGGGTGAATGGGGAGAAAGGGTGATGGGGCGACGGGGTGACTTAGCGATGGGGAGATAGGGTGATGGGGTGATGGGGAGATGGGGTGATGGGGAGATGGGGCGACTTGGCGAAAGGGAGAATAGGTGAATGGGTGAATGGGTGATTCTGAAATTACGGATTATGATTTGAGCGGGGAGTTGAGTTTTTGTGATTATTTTTACTATATTTATTTTACTGATAATTAGCATATTATTTAATTAATACAGCATATGCTACTGATATATTGTTAGTTAAACTAATTTTAGTTTATAAAAATGTATACCATTGATTTTGTATAACTAATCATATTTATCGCGGTGCATTTACAATTATTTTTTATAATTTACAACTTTTTTTAATTTATTTAACTACTATTTCATTATTTGTTTTAAATTTGTGAATTAAAAAAACGTAAGGCTGTGATTGATGGATGGAAATTTTAGAAAAAATAATTTATTAAACAAAATACTTTAATTTACTAAAATAATAACTAATTTAACTTAATGTTTATGAAAATTTTAAAGAAGAGCATTACATTCCAAAATATGGAAGATGCAAGAGAAAAGTGGGCTAAAAGGAAGATTATTATTTGTTTAGCCATAGTTGAAAAGAATCCTTTTACGGAAGGATTAAAGGGTACCATTGGTGATAAGATGGTATTTAAACAAGTACAAGGCCGTACGATAGCCACATACAAAGGGGTTCCTACGGGAGAACCTACTGAAAAACAATTGGAACAACGGGGATTATTCCAGGAAGCTACCATCTATGGCAAATGGGTAATGTCGGATCCGGAAGCCAAGGCCGAATATGAAGCCAAGAAAAGCGATAAGTATAACAGCGCTTATGCCATAGCTGTTGCCGATTTTCTGAAAGCTCCGGAAATAGAAGAAATCGATCTGTCGGCTTTTCATGGTCATGTTGGCGATGTAATCAAAGTAAAGGCTAAGGATGATTTTAAAGTCATGAGTGTAAGTGTAGATTTGTTTGATTTAAACGGCGCTAAAGCTGAAGGAGGTATGGCTGTGGAAGACAAAAAGGATCTTAACTGGAACTATACGCTGACTACTGAAATTGCTTCATTAACAGGAACAAAAATAGTGGTGAAAGCAAGCGATAAGCCGGGACATGTTACGGAAAAAGAACAGACGGTGTAGTTTAGAGCATAGAGGCATGAGCTTGGAGCGAGGAGTTTGGAGAATGGGTGAAGGAGAGAAAGGGCGACGCTGGAATTACGAATTATGAATTACGAATTTGGGAGTGAGGAGTTTGGAGAATGGGTGAAGGGGAGAAAGGACGACACGGGAATTACGAATTATCAATTACCAATTACCAATTACCAATTACGAATTACGAATTTGGGAGCGAGGAGTTTGGAGAATGGCAAATAGTGAAGAGTTGAGCGATGTTTAGTTTTTCCGGGTACTTAGTATGTGGATTGACTGATGATTGCCTGGCAATGAGTTTAAAAAAATCCTCTTCCATGTATCGTATATTTAAAAAGGCTTCGCCTGCATTATTTATTACCACAAATACGTGGAAATGGATGATGCGGGCTTTTTTATTATTTGAAAGATTAGGGACGAATTAAAAAACAGGTGTGCTTTTCGGAAAACCGGTGTAGGAAAGATCAAGGAAAGATCAAGGAAAGATGAACGGGGGAATCTGAGCGATGAGAATAGAGCTAATGTGCTAATTTGAAAATGTGAAAATGTGCTAATTTGAAAATATCCACTGATTACATAGATTTTTGGGTCAACGAATTACACGAATTAAGTTTTTAAGGTTTGTAAAGTTCTTAAGGTTTATAAGGTTTGTAAAGTTTATAAGGATTTAGGGCTGAGCGGGAATCCGGTATAGAATTGCTTAGGAGGAACGACTTGGCGAACTTAGCGGCTTAGCTTTTCACCGCGAAGGCGCAAGGGCGAGAGGTGTTTTTGTCAACGAATGACGCAAATTTACGCGATTTTTTTAGACAACGAATGACGCGAATTGTACTAATTTAAACTTCAAACAATGAAAAATGAGATGATTTGAAAATGTGCTGATGTGCTAATTTGAAAATTAATCTTTCTTAGAAAGTTTCTTTAAACTCTAAACTCATGGCTTCTTTTACTCTTGTTTTTTAAAAACCACAAAGGCACAATAAAAGCGCAAAAAATAATAGGTTGATTTGAAAATGTGTTAATTTAAAATGCTGAACTTAAACAAAATGCAACTAAGAGATGGGGCAATTTGGCGATGGAAAAGTGAATAACGAATGGTGATGAATAAATTTAAAAATGTGCTAAATTAGCAATATACAAAAATAGAACACTGATTATTCATATGTAATTATGAAAATCTTAATGATTATCTTCTTTACTACTTTAACAATTATTTCAACTAATTGTATTGCTGATACTATACCTGATATAAACGGCATCCGGAATAAGCTGATAAAGAAAGGTTTTGAAAATATATCTGTTGGTTTAAGAAATGATACCCTGTTTATAGTTTACGAGAACAGGGTTTACCGTTGGGAAGCTATGGCAATGGTTGATATCATTGAGAGTGCTATGCCATTGATAAAAGATAATGAAATAGTGTGTCTTATTTGCCTTAAAAGAGGCATCCCGGTCATTTCGGGCATTCTTAGTAAAGCACATTATCTGAAATATATACGGGGAGAGACTACCCAAGATGAGTTTTCGGCATCTGTGCAGATAAACTATGATGTTAGCCAATGTAAAAAGAATGCCGGAGATAATCCATCCTTTAATAAATTTGATATTATTGTTCATCCCCAAATTCATGCACAGTTTGGAAATTTTTCCGATCCCCTTGAATCGCAGGTAAACATAGCTCCTGCAATGAATATCTCCTTCTGGAAAGGAATGAACATAACCACACAAGTAATTTTTCCTCTTCAAAACGATCTCGATAAAGAAGGTGATAATATTCGACCGGGATTACTAACAATCAATCAAACCTTACGATTACCTTCTGCTATATTTTCATCAATTACTGCCGGGTATTTTACAAAAAACCGGTATGGAATAGACATAGAAACAAGAAAATTCACCAACAACGGAAAGATTTCGCTGGGCATACGTTGTGGTTATACCGGAAATGCCAGCGTACTTGCCGGGAGATGGAACTATTCCGAAGTTGACCTGTTCACCTGGTTTGCCGATGCTGGCTATCGCTATGCAGAATATGATTTAACCGTAAAAGCCGGATACGGAAGATTTATGGATAAAGATGAAGGCTGGAGATTTGATATTTACCGGCAGTTTGGAGAAGTAAATATCGGATTTTATGCCATAAATTCCGGAGATGTTCTGAATGGAGGTTTTAATTTTAGCATTCCTATTCCACCACGAAGGTATTCCACCAAACATTTACTACGCATACGGCCGGCAAGCAGTTTTGCCTGGGAATACCGGGCTAAAGGATTGCCGCAAAAGGGAAAAATATATGAAACGGATAATGGGATGGAAGAGTATTTAAATAATCTGAATCCGGATTATATAAAAAAACAAATAATGAATAAATTGGCTATTTATCATTAATCAGAAAAATGAAAACAAAAATTTACGCTTCAAAATCACTAATTAAAGTCTCAATCTTTTTAACTATTTTTTTATGGGCACAAAGTTGTGGTTCAGTTGATCCAATTGAAACAACTATACCAATTGATCCACATGGTCAAAAAACTATCCAGGTCCCCCCAACCTGCCCGGCAAATACTCGAGCAAAAGAAATAAATAGATTCACTCAAAAATATAATGGAAATTATGAATCTGTTAAAATAGGAAGCACTATATACAAAATAGGACCATTATATGGTAAGGTTACAATTATTATTATTCAATGCATTCCTCATGATCAGGGCGGAGGAAAATAATTATAAAAATATCTGAAATTAAATTTTATAGTTCACTAAATATTAACCAATGATTCCTTTGGTAATCAGTAAAAACAAGAAAGGAGGTTTAATGATTCGTAATTCTAATTCACATTTTTACTAATTTAATATTCAACAATTATGAAAACAAAAGTTTATATTACCATTGCATTAATGGCTTTCATTGCCATTACAGCGGTTTTCTGGATACAAAGCTGCAGGAAGCCAGTAGGGACTATTGATATTACTATTCCAACAACAAAATTACTTTTAAAAGGCAAAGTAATTGATAATACTACGAAAATAGGAATTACCAATGCTACTGTAACCATAAAAGGAATAGCAGTAGTAAGCACTGATAAAAATGGAATTTATACAACAGAGATGGATGTATCAAAGTATAAGGAAGTTGAAATTTATGCTAAAGCTTCCGGTTATGGTTTGGGTTCTACAAAAGCATATATAAATAAAGAGCAGATATGCGTTAATTCAATACCCCTTAAGAAGCTCAATACACCGGTAACTATTGGCCCAAGTGGCGGAAAAATAGAAACTAATAATAACGAGGGTTTTAAAACAAATAAAATTGAATTGATAATTCCTGCAAATGCATTTAGCAGTAATGTTAATATTTCTGTAACTCCATTTGAAGGAATTGAAGTCCCCGGCAAAATAAACGATGCAAAATTAAATCTTGTTACAGTAAATATTAATTCCGGAGAAAGAGATCCTTTACTGCCAGTAACCCTGGTTTTTCCTATGCCAATCAGCAATTTGGGAATAGATAGACTTCCCTTATTATATTTTAATGAAAATAATTATAGTTGGGAAAATACAGGCAAATATGCAATTATTAATAATGCTGATGGTACTGCATCAGTAAATATAACTCATTTCACTACATATTCATTGGCAATATACGGTAGATATATAGAAGAACTAAGCCAAACAACCACTATAAATTCTATAGAATTAGATCGTTCAGGTTCATCTAAAATAATTCCTTGGCTTGCTAAAGTGGAATACCCAAGTGGTATCCCTGACAACATTTCAGCCAATTGGTTAAAAAATGTTGTATCACAAAATACTGAAATCGGAACCGGAAGAGTAAGTTTTTTTGATTCCACATATACAACAATAAATTACATTGGTTATAAACCAGATTCTATATCAAAAACCAAATCAACAATGGGCTGTATTAGATGGGTCTGGCGAACTTTTGTATGCCCTGTAATCAATTTGGGTGATATAATTGTCTCCTTGCTTTTTGCTAATTATTGGATAGATATAAACAATAATGGTAGAGTCGATCAAGATGAAATGTATATATGGAAAGATGTTAATAACGATAAAAATGTAGATAAAGGAGAAACTTTACCAGCTACTGAAGTTAATGGTTATGTATCTACAGAAACTTATACGGATTGTGGCTATTGGGAATGCATTCATGATCAGGGAGGGGGGAAATAACTATGAAAACAACAGCAAAAATCAGTTTAATGGTAATATGCTTTATAGTTTGTGGCATATTACCTTCGCTTCAGGCACAGGAAGAGGCAAACACAGCACAGCAAACAACGTTTGGCATACGCACGGCTGGTATTACTGCCGGCTGGTACAATCCTGTCATGGATTACTGGAATGATACTTACTTTAAAGATAATGACTGGGAGAACGACTTTAAAGGTTCGGCATATTATGGGGCTTTCTTTGACGTAAATATCATCAAGAATCTCAGGGCAAGGATTGGATACACTTACTGGAAAGAAACTGTAAAGTCCGGGGATATATCAATAGGTGGCTATACAGGAAATGAAAAACTTGCCATCTCTCTTTCTTCGATAAGTATTGATGCTATGTATAATCTTACTTTTCTTGCTTTTGAGAAGGTTAAACCCTATGGCGGCATCGGAGGCAACTTTGTTTTTGTACAGGATAAGTTAACAAGGAATCTTCCTGATTTACCTGGAGAAAACATCAAAAAGCAGGGACAGGATTTCACCGGGAACATCATTTTGGGAATAGAACGACCTATCATTAATCATCTCTCGGCAGGAATAGAATTTAACTATATTCTGGGAAAATATATCCAGAAGATAACCGATGATTATGGTAATACCAAAAATAAAGATGTGTCATTATCCGGACCTAAAATCGGAATTACTATTTCCTATGTATTTTAATTAACAGCAAATGGCTAACCTGACAACGTCAAAAGGCTTGTCAGCGTTAGCTATCTGTATCATTTGAATTATTCATTCATGAGAAAACAACTTTTTCTTTCTTTTATTTTTTTAATCTTTATTTCATTATCTGTTAATGCCCAATCAATAACGGGTATGCCGGGCTATATCCATATCCCAACGGCAAATTTCAATCCGGATGGATATCTTTATTTAGGAGCGAGCTTTTTACCAAGAAAATACCTATCGTATACTAAAGATAAATATGATGCAATGGCATTTTATTCCAGTCTTACCTTTCTTCCTTTTTTGGAAGTAAATTTTAGGGCAACACGAATACTAAATTTACCTCATGATGTTAATTATACAGTGGATAGGATGCCAAGCATAAGAATCAAATTATTAAAGGAACAAAAATATCTCCCAAGCATGGTTATCGGAATCCATGATTTTATTTCCACTACCGATAATGGTACTGCCAGAAATTTTGGAGCCACATATCTCGTTATGACAAAAAAATATACTAATCCTGTATTTCCTATAAATATTGAAATCTCTGCAGGTTATGGGACCGACTGGCTTAATTCCAGTCATAATGAGTTTCTTGGTTTGTGGGGTGGAATGGCGATAAAATATAATAAATGGGATTATTTTTCTTTATTGACAGAATATGATGGGAAAACTACCAACACTGGTGTGCAACTGACCTTCTTTAAACATTTATATCTTACAGCAGGGTTATTAAATTTTGATTCATTTGCCGGTAGTGTTAGTTACCATATAAACTTGATAAGTGATCGTAAGGGCCATAATGTATTGTGAAAAAGGGGAAAGGTTGACAGAGAAATTTTGCGATGAAACGAATGAGCGATGGGTAAGCTTGGAGAATGGGTGATTCTGAAATTACGAATTACTGAGCGGGGAGCTTGGTGCAACGACTTAGCGAAACTTAGCGGCTTTATTTTTCACCGCAAAGGCGCAAAGGTGCAAGGTGTTTGGAGTGATAAGAAATGAGTTTTGAGAATGGGTGAAGAGGAGAATGGGAGAATGGGTGATTCTGAAATTACGAATTACGGAGCGGGGAGCTTGGAGCAACGACTTAGCGAACTTAGCGACTTGGCGGCTTAGCGGTATATTTTCCCCCGCAAGGGACGCAAAGGTTTTTTAAATAAACTATAGATTAAACGGCATATAAAATGTTTCTTATTATAAACAGAAATAGCCTGGCTAAAGGGGGCTATTTTCATCAAATTGGGTCGTTTGCCGACGACTGAGATGATTTTCATTAGATTTTTATAAGCGATACGGTTTCTCTAATATTTCGTTCTGAAGACGCACCAAAAACTACCGATTGAATATTTTGCTGATTGATAAAATCATATGCATCTTTGGCAGGAATGGCTCCTGATGCCATAGTGGACATCACCATCAGTTGATAATCAGCTGGATTGTTCTTTTTTGCAGTTTGGACATAGGATTCAACATCTGGAGACATTAAATAACCAATTTTATTAAATGAACTGCAAATAACGACTTCCTTGATATCCCATTCTTCAAGCTTAGCTTTGAGATAGGGAAGGTTTTGGGTAATAAGACCGGGAAGTGCGTTGTATTTTTTACGGATATGTTCGCAGTATTCGTAAAATACTTCTTTTACACCATAGCCCAATATCAGATCAGTGATAATGTTTTGCAGAAAAACTACTTTAATGTCCAATTCTTTAAACATTTTCATTTCTACATCCACCAACATTTTCATCATTGCCATGGCATCCTTGGTAAACACCGCCATACCTCCTTTGGCTACCATACCAAGCACACCCATAGTGGAATTATCCTTGAATAATATTTCGTTAACTGCCGGAAAAATACCTTTTTCGGCTACCAGGTTAGCATATTTATGAGGATATGGAACAGAAGGATACCAGGAAATATCTGCATATTTGCTTTTATTATTTCTAAAATGATTGCAAATATCCTTAGCCCGGTCGTTACTGTTTAGCATTATTGCACGGATACCGGCATCGAAAGCATTTTGGTAAACTTTAAATATGTTATTGATATCATAAAATTTTTCAGCCAGTTGTTGTGCTTTTTCTTCCGACATGTGGTTAATACCGAAAAACTGGTTATCGCCCAAGATTATTTTATCTATTGGTCTCATAATTATATCCTTCCGTTTTGTTCGTAATCCTTAAAAATATTTTCAATCACTTCGAGTGCATTGGCTCCATCGATAAATGTGCATAGATTTTGGGGGGCTTTGCCTTCCACACAATCAATAAAATGATAAAGCTGCCGTGTAAATTCATTTCCCCTAACATAAAACGGAACGGATTTAAAGATACTGGTAATATACAAAGTGTTCCAACCCTGGCGAAGCTGATATTGTTCGTTCGGCTTATTCAGAAAGATTTTAATGGAATGTTGATCGGCTAATAAACGACCACCTGTACCGAAAATTTCAATTTTGTTTGTTGGCTTACGATAGCTTGTATCGCTCCAGTTGATATAAATAGTACCGCTTTTGCCGGTTTTGTATAAGAAGGTTGCAGAAACAGCATCTTCCACATTTTTAGAATAAATATGATTTAATGAGGAACCCGTAATCTTATCCGGCTTACCAATTAGAAAATGAACCAGATCAATGGCATGGGAAGCCATTTCAAACACTGCACCGCCTCCGTTTTCATGGGTAGCACGCCAACCAGAACTGACATCGGAACGGGTAATGGTGCAACTGAACATTTCTGACTTAAAACGAATAATCTCTCCAACAATATTATTGTCCAGCAATTCTTTCATCTTCACAAATACGTCATTAAAGCGATTGACATATCCTACCTGATTTACTAACCCCTTCTGAGTATATAATGCTACCAGTTCTGATGCTTCCTTATATTTTGTAGTAAATGGTTTTTCAACAAAGGCATGAATGCCTAACTCTGCTGCCTTTTTGGCAATTGGATAATGCAATGCAGGCGGAGTACATACCAGGATAGCATCCGGCTTAGCTTCGCTAAATAATGTATTGTAATCCTTAAAAGTTTTTACCGGCAGGTACTTGTTCATCATCGTTGTTACCAATCCTGAAGGATCGGCTATAGACTCTACCTGTACATCGGGATGACTGTTGATAATAGCATAATGGGTAATGCCCATACGACCGGCACCAATGATTCCAATTTTAATTTTTTCCATTAATTACTTGATATTTAATTAATACATTTCCTATATAAATCCGTAATTCGTTTCCAATTATATCTTCTTATGGCTATACTTTGCATTTCTTTACCTAGTTCAATGATCATATTATCATTTAATTTTGATAAGATATATTTTAAAGATCTAATATCTTTAAAATATAATGATTTTTCCTCCGTAGTTGCTCTGGTTGTTTCAACATCAAAACAAATAACAGGTAATCCCAAATACATAGCCTCAATTAATGAGGGTGCTGAACCACATAAAGAATGCGTATGCAGATAAAGCTGAGCATTGCTTCTTATGGCATTTAATTCAGTTAAATTATAAACAGAATCTAAAAGAATAATATTTGAATGTTTATCTTTATTTTCTTTTTTAAGCTTTATGCCATAATCAGAAATTTCCCAATTAGATACTATTACAAGGTTTCTTTCCGGGATTTCCTTATATGCCTCTATAAGAAGGTGTATATTCATATCCTCCTGAGCACGTGATACAGTAACATCATATTTTTTCTCAAGAAATGAATATTTTAGAATCAATTCTTCTGATTTAGGAACATAGGTGGCATGATCGCCACCATATTCAGCCAATATACTATTTATATCATAAGTTGACTTTACATAGTCGTAAGTTACTTTATTATCGACGATGATCACATCTGAAAAATGAACACAAATACGTTCAAACCATTTTTTAAAAAAAATTTCAATTGGAGCCCATGATTTTTTCCCTCTGACTTTCTTCCATTCTATGCCACCTATATTTGAAACAATCTTTCCCCTGAAGAAAATTTTAAAGGGAAATGCAAAAAAACCTGAAAAACCGAGAATTACTAAAATGTCTGAGACAAAAAAGGCATGGATTATAGAAATTGAATCATAAATCATAGATTGCCATCCATTTGCCTTAAAAGGCAAATAGATTAGTCTTGAATTATTATAAGTTTTTAATCTATTATTTTTAGAGGTTTTTGAACAATAAACAGATAAATCATACTCCTCATTCAGGTATTTTGTTAAATATTCGGTTAATGTTTCGAATCCACCATATTTTGCAGGAATGCCATTTGTACCTATTATTGCAACTTTCTTTTTTTTCACTATTTTAAATAATCTTTATAATAATCATTAACATATTCTTTCAGAGCTATTTTCCAATCCTGCATCTGATTAAGATTTCTGATATTTAATTTTCTGTTTATCAAACGTTCACAGGGAGGTCTTTCTGCAAAATAGGTATCTTTAAAATAATCCGAAGAAACCGGAGTAAGTTTGATTCCTTTTTCCAGATTTAAAATACTGATAAGTTCCTGAGCTACTTCCATACGGCTGGTTTGTCCTCCACAAACCATGTTATATAAGCCCCAATATTCTTTTTCAATCAAAACTTTGACGTTTTTAGCAAAATCATGAGTATAAGTAGGTGTGCCATCTTTGTCATCTACAATGAAAAGTTCTTTTTTCCCATCCTTTATTTGCTGCATTAATTTCTGAATGAATTTTTTATCTTTTTTGGGGCCGGAACCCATCATCCAGCCTGCGCGACAAACTAAATAACGCTTGGCATTTTCAATTACAAAACGTTCCCCCATATACTTTGAACGAGCATATACGCCCAAGGGGTTAGGTGTATCCCAATCGTCATAAAATTCTTTTTTGCCGTCAAAAATTCCTGCGGTACTGATGTAAAGGATTGGGATATTCAATTCATTGGCAATATAAACAGCATTTTCAACGCCCAAGGTATTGGTATTGTATGTTTCATCTGCATTTAATTCGCAGAATTCCAAATCTGTATAGGCACCAAGATGAAAAAGATAGTCAGGATTAAAATCCATAACATCTTTTTTATATGCATCAAATTTACGGAAATCAAGAAAGTTTAACCAATCTTCATTGACATCTTTATCAGTGCATTTAATCTGATAATCATTTTTAAACTGGGTATAAAATGCTTCACCCAACATTCCGCCACATCCGGCAATATAAATTTTTTTATTCATTTTAAATATACTTTATTTTTATTCAGTCCAAATGTCTTTTTCATTCCAGTTAATAAGTTCTGCTTTATCATTCATTCTAATTCCTGTTCTTATAATCTTTGCAGGATTACCTGCAACGATACAATTAGACGGAACATCTTTAGTAACTACAGCACCAGCTCCAACAATAACTTCATTTCCTATCGTAATACCAGGCAAAATTATAGCACCTACAGCAATAAAACATCGTTCTCCAATTCTTACATCTGCCAGCATAGGCTGTCCATTCACACGTTTGCTATGATCATGACATAAAATAGTGGATTGTGATGCGATTAAAGTATGTTTACCAATATGAATACCTCGAGGATATAATCTATCCAAATTAAGATTACGTTCCATTATGACTGTTGAGTGAATGTCAAAACCCCTATAATGATAAATAAGGTAACGTAAATACTGCACAGGTCTGGCAATAGCGGACCGTAATACAAATTTTAATATTAATGTATTCATTGATTCTTGTTAATGATTGCTTGCTGATAAATCTCTATTAAACGATCATAATGGGTCATTGGGTTAAAATGCCTTTCAGCAAATTTTCTGGCATTATTTGATAAGCGCGCATACTCATTTTCATCAACGGCTTCGGCAAGATCAATTTTTTCAGACAATTCCCTCACTGATTTCATTTCAAAGAGATAACCAGTATTACCTTCATCAATTATTTCAGGAACACCACCAATCTTTGAACCAATAACAGGCTTCCCATTGGCATAAGCCTCAATTATTGTCAACGGATTATTCTCATAGCATTCTGAAGGAACAATAATAAATGAAGCTTCTCTTATTAATATATTCAGCTCACTACCTGATTTAAATCCCAGTATCTCGATACCCAGATTGCCTGATGCCATTTTATTCAACACATCAAACAACTCACCGGTACCAACAACTTTCAATATTGAGTTTCTAACCTTTCTTAACCAAGCTGAAAATAAAGTCTCTATTCCTTTTTCCCCGGACAATCGCCCGAAAAAAAGAAAATAAGTTCCTTTCTTACTATTTATTTCAGTATTTACAAGATTGGGATAAAAATTATAAAGATGATCTACTTTACGTCGAAATATACCTGATTCGTTATGGAGTTTTTGTCCAAATTTACTGACCGCAATGATTTTGTTAAAATATTTTTCAAATGGGAAGAATTTTTTCTGGAAAATATATTCAAATGAAGACAAACAGCTAAAGATAAGATTATTTCGATTACACTTGTGGATAATACAATTTAAAGCTGAGCCGTGTACGCACCTATTACAAATATTCATTTTACCATCCAACATTAGATTATGAGGACAAAGCATACCATAATCGTGTAAAGTTATTAATACAGGAACTTTATTTTTTTTTAATATTTGTAATATTGATGGTGTAAGGTCTGCTTTATATAAATGTACATGAGCTACATCCGGTTGCAGATCATTTAATAGTTGCGATATTTTTTTCTTTGCCTCTAATGAGAAGAAAAAGCGAGGTATTAAAAAGAACTTACCTAAAAAAGATTTTTCAAAATAGTTAGTTTCTTTTATGAAATATTTTGATGTTGTTGTGTAAATGTTCTTCTTGCTTTTCTGAGAAAAATAATAAACCTCATGACCATGATCTTCGAATAATTTACCGGTATTGAGATACACAACATCAGCACCTCCACGGCGATAATGGCAACTATTAATTTGAAGGATTTTCATTTTTGAATTTACTTGGTCGCCTAATCAATTTTTAAATAATAAATTTCTTCTAAAAAGGCTTGTTTAAAAGATATATATTAAGCCCTAACCTGGTAAATTGCACGTATTCTATCACTCATAGGTCTAAGCAGGAGGATTTTTAAAGCTTATTAGATATTAACACCTTAAACAATGCTAATATTTTAATAACTCATTTCAGTTTATTTAGTACGCAAACCTTTAATCCAATTCATAACATAATCTGCGCCCTCACCTTTAAAAAACAAGATAAAATACAGCAATAATTGACCCGTATCAGACCACATACAAAGTAGTTTGTTAAGACCTTTATCAAACCCGTGTTTTTTTCTAATATATTTTAAATTTCGACCTTGCATATATGCTAGCTTAGCAGATCTGCCAAAACTAGCATTCCCATAATGAAAAAGCCTTGCATTAGGAATTTGGAGTAACTTATGAGTTTTAGCAATTTTAAAAGAAGTTTCAAAATCATCACCCCACCAATTTTTTTCATAAAACAAATCAAATTTATTGTTTCTTAAAATATTAGCACGAAAGCTCATCATACATCCATTGAAAACCATTACTTCTACTGGTTTAGAAGTTGGAGAATGAAAACTGGGCAGCCCACTTTTCTTTAATTTACCATTTCCATAGGTATTTACCAGTAAAAATAACTCATAATATGCATTCTTAATAAAACTTGGTTTTTTATTATTTGTTATGGTTCCTTGTACCCCATCTACTTCACTATCGGATTTATAGACTTCAAGTATGCTTCTAAAATAATCCTGTTCTAAAACAACATCATCATCAAGAAAACATATAATTTCACCTGAAGCAATATCAATTCCAATATTTCTCTGGATAACAAGTGATCTTGGCGCTGATTGATACACGATATTTAAACCATTTTTATTCCATTTTGTAGAAATACTTTTAGTTTCGGGATTATTATCCCCATGCACTATAATAATCTCAATGGGTAAAAGATTTTGCATTGAAATACATCCTAATAATTTGTCCAACATTTGCCAATTATTAAGGGTACAAATAACAACAGAAATATTCATGAGCTATTTAATTAAGTTTTTATTAGAGACAACACCTTTTACAGCACCAAGAACTGAAAAGAAAACGAAAGAAAGTCTTGGATCCTGGAATAAAGAATTGCTGACAAAAAACAAAGTTAATTGAATTAAAAGCATCTGAGAAGTTGCCTTAGTAATTCCAAAAGAAATAGGTTCTATATTTTTAGCTTTGGGGGAAATATTGCGATAATAAAGATAAAAAAATAATATAAATAAAATGACACCAATCAAACCATTGGTAAAAACTCGTTGAGCAAATGAGTTATCTGAAGGCAGTCTTTCAATATTAGTAGTTGAAACTTTATTTATATTACTATAAAGATACGAACCGACACCTAATCCCCAAAATATTTCTTTAGTACTTAAATCATTAAATACCGGAGATAAGACAACAATTCGACTTGCTATACTTACGCCTGAAGTATCAATATATTTTGTTTTAATAAAATCAAACCTTAAAAATGGAAGTAAAAACGTAAATAGTGCAATTAATACAATAACAAATAATACTTTATGTTTTTTGAAATTCAATCCAAGAGCATAAATCATACTAAACCATGCCGTACGGCTAATTGTTAGTAATCCTGCAATAGTCGAAAAATAAATTGAAAATCTAAATATACTACCCTTAAAAACTTTACCTGATCTTAAGAAGAAAGGGAAAAACAGAGTCAGTGCAATACCATAAATAATATTATTCCAGAAGGTGCCTGAAACTCTGGCGAATCCCCCTCGATCACCTATTGATTTAGAAATGAAATCAGAATCGTCAATATTAAATCCAGCAATAGCGCGAATGAGAGGAAAATTGGAGATTGTTGTTTGGAAAATCATTTCAATAAAACCATAGATTGACAAAAATATAAGTGCTACAAATAAATATTTAAAAAGAACTTTAATTTGATCAACTTTATTAATAATGTTTGCTGCAATAAAGTAGGTCAGAAATGCAAGCAAATATTGCTCAGAAAATAATATTTTAAGGTCAAAATTTAAATCCAGCCCCCATGATAGTGAGATAATTGTGTATATTATATAGAGCAATAAAATTATGTCATCGGAAGATCTGACAATTTTTAACCTGGTTTTTTTAATTAATAATTTCATCAAAAATACAAGAATAAAACTCAAAAAATATAGCCTAGGCAAGGAAAATATAATGCCAATACCAAATAATGAAACTGGAATAGCAATTGTAGGAGGTGTAATTAAAAATAATAGCAGTAATAAACTAAAACTATAAACAGTACTTTTATAGCTGTAAATAAGAAAAAAAATAAATAATAAAAAAAATACAAAATTCATGTTTTGTTATTTTAAATGATTTTTAACTTTATAAAAACAGAATAAAAATCTTTATAATATTTATTATTCATATGGACTTTATGGATCAAGGCTATTTTAGCCCAAATTTATTCATTCAGAATTATTCAACTATTTTGAAAAATTTTAAAAAATTTATTTGCTGAATTATCCCAATTGTATTTATCAATTGAATAAGATGAATAGAATTCATTTGATTTACAATTATTTCTTAATGCCATGATGCAATTACAAATTTCAGTTTCATTAGACACAAGATAACCGTTTTCTCCATTTTTAATTATATCAACAACACCTCCTGAATTTCCTCCAATTACAGGAATTCCACAAGCATTTGCCTCAAGAAATACTATGCCAAAACCTTCTTGTTCATTATCTCTTTCATCCAATCTATTCGGTAATATAAATATATCCGCTGCAGAATATAATGATGGTAATTCTTCATAAGGCAAATCATTAATAAAACGAACATATTTTTCAATATTGCTTTTAGATATTATTTCTTCAAGATATTGTTTGTCATACCCCTCACCGCGTATAATATATAAAAGATTCGGTATCTCTTTCAATAATTCTGGTATTTGTTTAAGTACGCTATCAAATCCTTTTCTTCTTATTATTCTTCCTACTGACAATAAAACAAAACAGTTTTTATCAATACTAAAACTTTCGCGTGAAATCTCTTTATCTAATGACTTAAAAAATTCATAATCAATTGCAGGATAAACGATAGTAATCTTATTTTCTGAAATATTGTCGCTTAATATCTCGAGTTTTGTAACTGAACTATTAGCAACTATTATATCTGTATTTGATAATCCTCTTAAATAAATTTTACGAAACCAGGCTGAATAAAACGTACTTTTCCTGTAGCAAACAATATCTTCACCATAAACAAAAGTTATAATTTTTTTTTTTGAAAATAGCTTTATGAATGAAATATACCATGCAAACGGCAATACTGATTGAGCAAAAACAATACAATCGTATTTTCCACATATTAATTCGTAACCAATTCGCAAAAGCGAAAGCATTGGAAGTAAAAAATAAATAAATAATTTTTTTGCAGCCTTAAAATATGGCAACTTGATCAGATTAAATGAAGTGAAGTTGCGAACTATTGGTGCGTCATCGCTAATTATTGATAGAAAAGAGCTACGAATTATTTTATAATTCTGATTAAGATCAAAAGATTTTTGTTGTCTGTGTTTACAAGTTAATACTGTAAAGTTTATATCAGATTGTCTTGTTATTAATTCATGTAAGACTCTATAAGAGCCGCCAACAGTAGGTAAATAACCCAATGAAATTATTAAAATATTTTTTTTATTCATTTAATTTTATAGTTTTATCAACAATTAATTCAAAATAAATATCTTCCGGAACAAAAAAAGGTGTAAATCTTTCTTCAAATAAGTATTTATTTTTATTAGCAAATGATAACCAAAATTTATCCCAAAACTTTAATTTGCCCGAGATGTTTTTTTTATATTCTACATTTATAATTTTAAAATTAATGCTTGAGTATTTATATTTGCTTAGTAATTTTGTTTTATCAAAGTAGTCAAATGAACTACTTGTGAAAAAATGAATGTGTGTAGGATCTGTAAAGGCTACCCAATTTTTATAAAAGGGAACAGTTATTTTTACGACGGCTCCATTCTTTCCTATTCTATAAATTTCTTCTAAAACTTTAATAACATTATCCAAGTGCTCTATTACACTTGTGCAATAAATTACATCAAATAAATTATTTTCAAATGGATAGGGGAAAATATTCAAGTCATGTATAACATCAGCGTTCGAACGAGGATTAATATCAATCCCTATTGAGTCATCTTGTTTTTCAATTCCACATCCAATATCAAGAATTTTCATCATATCTTTGAATTTTATTTATTGAGACTAATCAAAGTGCAAATTTGCAATATTATTTCGAGAGTTAACTATAATTATTATAAAGAACCCAGGGGCGACGCATTAAAAATTTAGGACTTTAAAAATATACTCAGGGGACCATCCCGCAAGTAATCTTTTAGATTTTGTACTTATTTTTTCATCATCTTTTTTCAGAAGATTTAATGCTAATCTATTGATGATAGAGAAATTAGCAGCTGCATTGCCGGCTCTTTTTCTACTTGCGTCTTCATTGAATGCGACATCCAAACTCCAATGAACCTTATTTTCTATTTCCCAGTGAGAACGGATCGCCTTTAAGATATGTTCAGCCC
>Ga0070399_1002247_pt1 | contig 18783 bp, 16 predicted proteins | sample BioMet4_FD_61217 | JGI IMG/M metagenome (GOLD analysis project Ga0070399, IMG submission 61217) | Microbial communities from bioreactor (seeded with sewage sludge) at LBNL, California, USA - Biofuel metagenome 4 (version 1) | ecosystem: Engineered > Bioreactor > Anaerobic > Unclassified ... | reverse complement strand
GTGGTGGTAAACATAGACAATGGCTTTGGCGCAGGCTATACTGCCAACAGTATTAATAAATTAGGAGCTGGTATAAGATGAAAACTTTATATTTTGATTGTTTTTCAGGAATAAGCGGAGATATGGTTTTAGGTGCTCTGCTTGATCTCGGAATAGATGGTGTAGATAAAGAAACGTTTTTAAATGAGCTTTCGAAAATAAATGCCGACGGTTTTAAAGTGGAACTTTCAAGAGCGGAAAAGCTTGGAATTGGCGCTCAGGATGTTGATGTTGTGCTTACAAACGGTGAGATGAAGGACGCAGGTGTAGACGACCATCATCACGAGCATGAACACGAGCACGAGCATGAGCATGAGCATGAGCACGAGCATGAACACGAGCACGAGCATGAGCACGAACATGAGTGTGACCATTCGCACGAACATCATCATGCACACGTGCACAGAAATATAAATGACGTGACTCGGATTATAGACGCAAGCGGAATATCGGAAAATGCGAAAGAACTTGCAAAGAGGATATTTATGCGTGTGGCTAAGGCCGAAGCCAAAGTGCACGGAAAGACACTTGAAGAAGTGCATTTCCATGAGGTAGGCGCTCTTGATTCCATTGTTGACATAGTTGGAACGTCAATACTTATAGATATGATAAAACCCGACAGAATTTGTTCGTCGGTTGTAAACGACGGCTATGGATTTATACTTTGTCAGCACGGTCATATGCCGGTTCCTGTGCCTGCCACAGCAGAAATTTATGTTGACTCAAACATTAAATACCGTCAGATAGAAGTTAAAAATGAAATGGTTACGCCAACAGGAGCCGCAATAATTGCGGAGCTTGCCGACAGCTTTGGCATGTGTCCGCAAATGAAGCTTTTGAAAACAGGCTATGGTGCCGGAAAACGTGATTTTGCCGTACCTAACGTTTTGAGGGTTATGTTTGGCGAAACTGAGGACTGATTTTATGATACAAAAATATAACGATGAAATTATCGTTCTTGAAACTAATATTGACGACTGTACAGGCGAAATACTTGGCTGTACGCTTGAAAAGCTGTTTGAGAAAGGAGCAAAAGACGCGTTTTTTACAGCTATATATATGAAGAAAAACAGACCGGCTTATAAGCTTACTGTTTTGTGCGGCAAAAACGACATGGAAATTATGGAAAACATAATATTTGAGGAAACTACCGCAATAGGTATCCGATGCAGAACCGAAAGGCGGACATGCCTTGACAGGGAAATTTCGCAGATAGACACCTGTTACGGAAAAATAAAAGTAAAGTGTGTTGAAACGGACAAGGGTAAAAAGGTATATCCTGAGTACGAAAGCGCACGTCAGGCCGCAAATAAATTTTCCGTTCCGCTTTCATATGTATACAATGAAATAGCAAAAAACAATGTGTAGGTTGTTTTTTATTGGTGTAATAACGCAAAAAATATTCATAAAAAATAAAATATTCTGATTTTATACAGTTAACAATTACGTAACAATTGAAAATTGTTTATAAAATCATACAAATTTGATGCTTCTTTTTCCTGCTTTTCGGATGTTTTTTTATGTAGTATTAACAAAAATGCTGTAATTTTGCAGATAAACCAAAAGTTTATTGACAATGACGACATATTTTCCTATAATAACTATGTAATAAAAATGTAATATTTGAATTGGGGGAAAGCTTGATGAAATTTAATAAATCAGCCTTGTCAGCTGTTGCTGCCGGTGCGATTATTACAGTAGCTTTCAGTGTTACCGCGTTTGCCGCGGTAAAGGGCATTGTAATAACAAACGGAGTAAACGTACGCGCCGAGGCAAGTAAAGAGTCAGAAAAAATTGGCTCACTTTCAGAAGGCGATACCGTTGAGATTCAGGTCTGCGACGGAGAATGGTACAAAATAAACTATGGCGGAAATGATGCCTATGTATATGCCGATTATGTAAACGCACAAACGCAAACCACAGGAAAAGTTGTAAGCGACAGCGTAAATATACGTTCTGATGCTTCAACCTCGTCCGGCGTGGTTGCGGAAGTTAACACAGGTGACACGGTAACTATTACCGGCGAAAACGGCGACTGGTTTGAAATAAAAAGAACCAGCGGCGACAAGGCTTTTGTAAATAAAAGTTTTGTTGAAGGACAGGCACCTGAAAAAATGGAAATGGTAGATTCATTCCAAACCGAAACCGCAAAGCCACAGGAAACCGAAACAGTACAGGCTCAGACAGTACAGGCTCAGACAGTACAGGCTCAGGCAGTACAGGCCGAGCAGGTTGTTTCAAACAAGTACGCTCAGGTTGACGCCGGAAACGGTCTTAGAATACGTGAAGGAGCGGGAACCGAGTATGAAAAGGTCGGCGCCCTTTGCTGCGGAGAATATGTAGATGTTGTAGGCACAGACAACGGCTGGCTTCACATCAAGTCAGACGATGGGACAGAAGGGTATGTTTCAAGTGAATTTGCAACGGTTTATGACGGTGACAAGCCTGAAAATACCGTTCAGATAGATGATTCATCAAAAGGAACCGAAATAGTTTCTTTTGCCGAACAATACATAGGTACACCTTATGTTTGGGGCGGGACAAGCCTTTCATCCGGAGTTGACTGTTCTGGTTTTGTATACAGCGTTTATAAAAATTTCGGAATAACGCTCAACAGAAGCTCGTCTTCAATGGCTTTGCAGGGCGTTACAGTGTCAAGAGCTGATCTTGAACCGGGGGATCTTATATTTTTTGACACAGACGGAAGCAATAACGGCGGTATTTCGCACGTAGGCATTTATGCCGGAAATGGCAAATACATACATTCATCATCAGGTAAGGCTCATGGCGTTACACTGACATCGCTTTCAGACAGCTACAGCGCTTCAACATTTGTTACAGCAAAAAGAATGTTAGGCTAAAAAATATAGCAGCAAAAACTCCGTTGAAACTCAGCGGAGTTTTTGCCGCATTTTAGATTAATGAGGAAAATAATGAAAAAACATTTTTGCAGATATAAAAAAGCAATTTTTGCTGTGTGCGCGGCATTTCTGGCTGTTACGTTTACGTGTCCGCCATATACCGCAAACGCTGCAAAATCGCTTTCACAGCTGAAAAACGAAAGGGCGTCGCTTGCTAAAAAAACTCAGGACGCAAAAAGCCAGCTTCAAAACATTGAGTCGCAAAAGGCTGACGTTCTTGAGCAGATAAAAGCAATGGACGAGGTAATTAACGCTGCCGAGGCTCAGCTTGAGCAGTCAAAAGCCGACCTTGACGATGTAAACGCAAGACTTGCGGATTCACAGGCGGCTTTGGAAAAAGCACAAAAAGATCGTCAGGCACAAAACGCTCTTTTCGGCAAAAGAATTAAGTTTTTTTATGAGCATGGTGAAACAGGATACATAGATGTAATACTTGAAGCCAAAAGTGTTTCTGATATGCTTTTAAGAATGCAGTATGTGGAAGATATAATGAAATACGACAAGACACTTCTTGATAAGCTTAAGGCAACAGAAGACACAATAGCACAGAAAACTGCCGAAATAAAGGATGAAAAAGCGGCTGCCGAAGAAATAGTTGCGGAAAACCAGAAAAATAACGACGATCTTCAGGCCCAGCTTTCAAACAAGCAGGCGAAAATGCAGGAATATTCACAAAACGAAGCCGACTATCAGAAGCTTCTTGACGATATGGATCAGTCAAGCAAAAACATAGAAAGTCTTATTAAACAGGCTGAACAGGCACAACAGGCACAAAAATCGTCCGGCGGTTCAACTTATGTTTATACAGGCGGAAAGCTTAACTGGCCTGTGCCATGCAAGTCACCTTCATCATCAAGCCTAAGCAGTGGATACGGCTACCGTTCACGTCCTATAGGAGGCGGCGGAGAATTCCATACAGGCTATGATATACCGGCGCCATACGGAAGCGCAATCGTTGCCGCTGAAGCCGGTACGGTAATTTATGCCGGATGGATGAACGGTTACGGAAACACAGTTATGATAAGCCACGGAGGCGGGCTTGTTACACTTTATGGGCATAACTCAAGTCTTGTTGTATCAAAGGGACAGTCTGTAACCCGCGGCCAGCAGATAGCGCGCTGCGGCTCAACCGGAAACTCAACGGGAAACCACTGTCATTTTGAAGTGCGTGTAAACGGAAGTCACGTAAGCCCACAGCCGTATCTCGGAGTTGGAAATATAGCGTACTAATAAAAAATCAAAAACCTCTTTTGTCGATTAAAGGCAAAAGAGGTTTTATTTTTTAGAGATTTTCAAAACGCTTTACAAAACATATTCCGGTTGTAAAAGGCCCTGTGTGCGTTGAAATAGTGGCGCCTATCTGATAAGCTTTTGAAAGCTTGTCACAAGGCACGATGGTGTCGCAAAGCACTTCTTCAAAATCCGGAACTTCTTCCCAGCAGTTTGTGGTGCCTACAATAAAATTATAATCCGGCGGAAACTGTTTGTTTTTAATAAAATAATCTTTTGTAAGGTCGGCAAGCTTTTTCAAACCGTTTTTACGGCTTCTTGCAATGCCGCCTACATTAATTTCGGCATTTGCCAAAATTATGAGAGGTTTTATTTTAAGTATTCCGCCTGACAAAGCCGCAAGCTTTCCGACGCGGCCGCCTTTTTCGAGGTGCGCAAGAGAGCCGACCATAAATATTATGCGCCCTGTGGAAATACATTTTTTACAAAGTTCATAAGCCCTTGATGATTCAAAACCCGCGTCACGCATGCGTTCGGCCTCATAAATTAAAAGCCGCTGTGCGCCTGTGGCAAGAAAGGAATCAATAACATAAATATGTGAACTGTATTTTTCATTTAAAATATCAGCCGCCGCACGGGCAGACTGTACAGAACCGCTTAAAGTATGAGTAATTGTAAAACAAAGCACGTCCTTGCCGTTCTCAAGCGCCGGGGTAAATGCGTCAATATAGTCATGCACGGAAGGCAGGGAGGATTTTGGAAAAAGGCCGTCAACAAGCATTTTTTTATAAAACATATCAAGCGACAGTTCCTCAAGCTCTTTTAAGTATGTGTCTGAATCAAAGGATACATAAAACGGTATAACATTAATGTTTTTGCTTTTGGCAATATCTAAAGGTATATCAGCTGCCCCGTCTGTAAATATTTCAAAATGTGACACACACAAGCCCCCGTTTCATGTGTTAAAAGCATTCTTCCATAAATCCTTACATACTTTATCATTTTTAAATCACAGTGTCAATATTACAAAGCACAAATAAAGGAACAAAAAAACGAAATTTGTATTGACATTTAAAAAAAGAGTTGATAAAATTATAAATTTGCTTTAAACTGGAAATATGTAAGAAAAGATAGACATGTTTGCATTATATTAAAAGGGAGTGCGTTTTGATGTTTGATATTGGTGAAGCGATCGTGTACCCGATGTATGGTGCCGGAATTGTGGAGGCAATAGAAATCGATGAAACAGACAGTGAAAAAATCATTCGCTATATTATCCGCATTCCAAACGGCAATTTAAAGATAAAGGTTGGAGCCTCAAAGGCCGAACAACTTGGAATCAGAAAAATAATGTCTGAGGATAAAGTTCTGGAGGCTATAAAAAACGTAGCTTCGCTTCCGGTGCTTGTGCAGAGCAACTGGAACGTCAGATACAAGGAAAATCTTGAAAAAATCAAAGACGGAACTCTTGAAGGCGTGGCTGAGGTAGCAAGGATGTTATGTCTTAGGGAAAGACGGCGGGGTCTTTCAGGCGCTGAAAAAAAGATGCTTAATAACGCAAGACAGATAGTGCTTAGCGAAGTCATTTATTCGTGCAAAATAGAAAAAAATAAAGCGGAGGAATATCTTGCGAAAGAACTGTTTTGCTGATATTATGTAATTTAGTAAAAACATAAGGCTGAAAAAAAATCACAAATTGATTATGTTTTTCCATTTGTGATTTTTGTTTTTTAATGCAGTAAAATGCAATAAAAATATTCAGAAAGGAGGACAGCCAGATGGTAAAACGGATTTTGGAGCTGCTTGCCGGAATTGTTGTCGGTATTGCATCAGCACTTATTTTGCAGGCTCTGTACTATGCAAATATAGAACATTTAAGCCAGTATGTGCCGTATTATGTTCCAACTGTTAGCGGAATAATAATAGGAATTGTGTTTTTCTTCGTATTTGCTCCTCTTATTTCTGGTGCTATTTTGGGTAAAATGGACAGAGTCGAAGCAAAGCTTTCAAGTATGAGCCTAAAGGAACTGCTTGCGTGTATTACAGGCATGATTTCAGGGCTTGTAATTGCAAACCTTATCGGAATACCTATAAGCAAATACGGTACTATCGGTTCATGTATAGTTGTTGCGTTAAATCTTGTTTTTGGCTATCTCGGTTACCGTGTAGCCAGAAGAAAAAAGGATGAAATCCCTTTTGACGGAATGGTTCCAAACACGAAATTCAGCAAAAGCATTACATACGGCAAGCCGAAAATATTGGATACAAGCGTAATTATAGACGGACGAATACTGGATTTATTGAAAACCGGATTTATAGAAGGAAAAATAATTATACCGAATTTCGTGCTTGAGGAGCTTAGGCATATTGCCGATTCCTCTGATTCACTTAAAAGAAACCGCGGACGTCGCGGTCTTGACATACTTAATGAGATTCAAAAACAGCTTGCTGTAAGCGTTGAAATTGTTGACTTCAACTGCAAGGAACAGCTTGAAGTGGATTCAATGCTTTTGAAAATGGCTCAGAAGATGGATGCCTTTGTTGTTACAAATGATTATAACTTAAACAAGGTGGCCGAATTTCAGGGAGTAATGGTACTAAACATCAATGAGCTTTCAAACGCAATCAAGCCTGTTGTGCTTCCGGGCGAGGAAATGACGGTAACTGTAATTAAAAGCGGTAAGGAAAACGGCCAGGGCATAGCCTATCTCAATGACGGCACAATGATAGTTATTGACGGAGGAAACAAGTTTATAGGCGAAACAATTAATGTTGTAGTTACAAGCGTACTTCAGACCGCTGCCGGACGAATGATATTCGGAAGAAAAAAGGATTGACTATCAGCCTGTTTTTACGGAGAACAACCGCCAAAGCAGGCTTTTTTGATATACGGAGGTAAAAAGAAGTATGAGTATATTCTGCTCGGCTGTAATTGTGGCCGCAGGCCGCGGAAAAAGAATGAAAAGCAATGTTGACAAACAGTTTCTCGAAATTGACTCAAAAAGCATACTCGAGATTGCGTTAAGCAAATTTGTATTATGCGAATTTATAAATGAAATAATAATTGTAACAAGCGCCGATCATTTTGACGAGTGCAGAAAAATTGCACAAGCGTATAAAAACAAAACTATCAGGCTTGCCGAAGGCGGCAGCGAACGATACATTTCCGTGCAAAACGGGCTTAAGGCTTGCAGCGGCGAATGCGATTATGTTTTTATCCACGACGGTGTGCGGCCGTTTATCAGAAAAAGCGAAATATACGAAATGTACAAAGACGTTCAAAAATACGGCGCATGTGTTCCGGCCGTTCCCGTTAAGGACACAATAAAAGTAATGGGAAAAAACGAATATGCGGAAAATACGCTTGACAGAAGCAGGCTTTATGCTGTTCAGACTCCGCAGGTCTTCAGCTTCAGTCTCATTGCCAATGCCTATTCGCGGCTTTCCCCTTTGGCAAAGGTGACGGATGACGCCTCTGTTGCCGAGCTTGCGGGATGTAAAATACACTTAAGCCGCGGAAGATATGAAAACATTAAGATAACAACGCCGGAGGATATGTATCTTGCCAGGGCGATTTATGAAAAGGAGAAAGCCGATGAAGGATGTTGAAATATATACCGACGGTGCCTGCAGCGGAAATCCGGGAAATGGCGGCTACGGCGCTGTGCTTATATACGGCAGTGCGAAAAAAGAACTTTCACAGGGATATGAGCGCACAACAAATAACCGTATGGAGATAATGGCTGTAATTGCCGCTTTATCGGCTTTGAAAGAGCCTTGCCGTGTAAAGCTTTACAGCGACTCAAAGTACGTTGTGGACGCCATAAACAAGGGCTGGGTTGAAAAATGGAAGAAAAACAACTGGATGCGCACAAAAACCGAAAAAGCACTTAATGTGGATCTTTGGATAAAGATAGACGAACTGATTAAAATTCATGATGTATCCTTTATCTGGGTAAAGGGTCATGCCGACAATATGTATAACGAGAAGTGCGATGAATTGGCGAGAAACGCCGCTTTATGTGAAAATTTGCTTAAGGATGCAAACTATATGGATAAACAATCGGTTTAATTTATATAAAAAAATTAAAAATGTGTTGACACTTTTTAGAATTCGTGCTATTCTTTATCTTGTTACAAATATTTATTTTTTATTTTATGGTAGGAGGATTTTTCAATGAAAAAAGGTACAGTAAAGTGGTTCAATGCAGAAAAAGGTTTCGGTTTTATCTCAGTTGAGGGCGAGGATGACGTATTCGTACATTTCTCAGCTATCCAGGCTGATGGCTACAAGACACTTGAAGAGGGCCAGCAGGTAGAATTCGACGTCGTTCAGGGCGCTAAGGGACCACAGGCTGCAAACGTAGTTCGTTTATAATCGATTAGCAATATAGTCAACTGTACTTTACATTTGATATATAGATAACGGATTAGAAACAACTAAGACTGTCAGTAAACACTGGCAGTCTTTTTTTGCGCAATAAAAGCTTAAAACTGTTTTTTTGGCAGAAAGCTATAAAAATTGAAATATTTTGCTATAAATTATTTGATAATATAAATATACTATGGTAAAATACTTAGGTTAAGTAATTTTGTGAGATTTGAATAATGTTGGGAGTAATACTTGATGAAAACAAAAAGAAATGATATCCGTAACGTAGCAATAATCGCCCATGTAGACCACGGCAAAACAACCCTTGTAGACGAGCTTCTTAAACAGAGCGGCACGTTCAGAGCCAATCAGGTTGTTGCCGAAAGAGTAATGGATTCCGGCGATATTGAAAGAGAAAGAGGCATAACAATACTTTCAAAAAACACTTCCGTTCATTATGAGGGAGTAAAGATAAATATTGTTGACACGCCGGGCCATGCCGATTTCGGAGGCGAGGTCGAACGTGTGCTTAAGATGGTAAACGGAGTTGTGCTGGTTGTAGACGCTTTTGAAGGGCCAATGCCGCAGACAAGGTTTGTGCTTAAGAAAGCTCTCGAGCTTGATTTGCCGGTAGTGGTATGCGTAAACAAGATGGACAGACCGGAAGCACGATGCAGCGAGGTTGTAGACGAAGTTTTGGAGTTGTTTATGGAGCTTGACGCAGGTGAAAAACAGCTTGATTCACCGTTCGTATTTGCTTCGGCAAGAGACGGAGTTGCCACTCTTGACTATGACGTTCCGGGAAAAGACATGAAATGCCTTTTTGAAACAATAATAAAGCATATTCCGGCCCCTGAGGGCGATATAGACGCGCCTATGCAGACACTTATTACAACTATCGACTACAGCGAATACGTTGGCAGAATAGGCATAGGAAAGATAGAAAACGGCACAATGCACGTAAACGATGAATGCGTTATAGTAAACATACATGAACCTGACAAAACAGAAAAGGTTAAAATAAGCAAGCTTTACGTGTATGAGGGTCTTAACCGTGTGGAGGTTAAAGAAGCATCATACGGCTCAATAGTGGCCATATCCGGCATAGAAGACATCCATATAGGCGATACGCTCTGTTCTCCTGAATATCCGCAGCCGCTTCATTTTGTAAAAATTTCAGAGCCTACGCTTTCAATGAAGTTTATTGTAAACAACAGTCCGTTTGCCGGACAGGAAGGAAAATATGTTACAAGCAGACATCTTCGCGAAAGGCTTTATAAAGAGCTTAACACAGATGTAAGCCTCAGGGTTGAAGATACGGAATCAACGGAAGCCTTTAAGGTTTCAGGCAGAGGCGAGCTTCATTTGTCTATACTTATAGAAACAATGCGTCGTGAGGGATATGAATTTCAGGTAGCAAAACCTCAGGTGCTTTTTAAAACCATCGACGGCGAAAAATGCGAGCCTATGGAAGAAGTATACATTGATGTTCCTGAAGAATTTGTGGGAAATGTCATTGAAAAGCTTGGTTCAAGAAAAGGTGAAATGACCAACATGCATCCGTCAAACGGCGGGTACACACGACTTGTGTTTAATATCCCTGCAAGAGGTCTTATAGGATACAAAAACGAATTCCTTACCGACACAAAGGGAAACGGAATTTTAAACTCGGTATTTTCGGGCTACGAACCGTACAAAGGTGAAATTTCAAAGCGTTCACAAGGCTCTCTTATTGCCTTTGAAAGCGGAGACTCAGTTGCTTACGGGCTTTTTAACGCTCAGGAAAGAGGCGACCTGTTTATCGGCCCTGGCGTTAAGGTATATGCCGGAATGATAGTAGGAAGAAACGCCCGTTCGGATGACATGGAAGTAAACGTTTGCAAGAAAAAACAGCTTACCAACATGCGTGCCTCTGGTTCCGACGAAGCGCTCAAACTTGTGCCGCCTATAGAAATGTCGCTTGAACAGTGCCTTGAGTTTATTGCGGAGGACGAATATGTTGAGGTAACACCGAAGTCGCTCAGAATGAGAAAGAGCATTCTTGACAGCCAGACACGTAAGAAAACAAGAAATCGTCAGCAGCAGATGGATCAAAACGCGGAACAGTAAAAGTTACTTGAGGTGGGGTCATGGGAAAGAGCAGCAAATCAGGCAGTGCTTTTCTTAAGCAAGCGGCAATACTTGCAGCCGCCGGTATAATTGTGCGTTTCATAGGCTTCCTTTACAGAGTGCCTATGACGGCCATAATAGGCGACAGGGGAAATGCGATATATTCCGCCGGCTATCAGGTGTATAACTTTCTTCTGATACTGTCGTCAGCGGGACTTCCTGCCGCCATAGGCAAGATGGTATCCGAAAGAATTGCGCTTAGAGAATACAAAAATGCCCATAAGGTGTTTATTGTATCGCTGCTTTTTTCATCGATCCTTGGATTTATATTTATGCTGTTGCTTATATTTTTTGCAAAAGATATAGCAACAAATATATGCAAGATTCCTGAGGCGTATTATACGCTGCTTTCGCTTGCGCCTACGATATTTATAGTGGGTATAATGTCTGTAATACGCGGATACTTCCAGGGAATGAATAACATGGTGCCAACTGCGGTAAGCCAGATAGTAGAGCAGATATTCAACGCTTTTTTCAGTGTGCTTTTGGCGTATATATTTATAAAACGATCGGTTGCATTAAGCGCGGCCGGCGGTACTGTCGGCACAGGAATAGGCGCATTGGCAGGGCTTTTTATTGTTCTTTTGGCATACAGCGTAAACAAAAAACCAATACATCACAGACTGCGTAAAAACGCCGGAAATTATGTTGTTGAATCAAATAAAACGATATTAAAAGTATTGCTTGCAACGGCGATACCGATAATAATAGGCACGGCAATATACAGCATTACAAACCTTGTTGACATGTCTATGGTAATGTCAAGGCTTCTGCAGTCAGGAGCGTTTACAACCGAGCAGGCAGAAAAGCTCTACGGTCAGCTTCAGGGAAAGTATGTTACTCTTACAACTCTTCCGGTTGCGATTTCAACTGCCGTGGCGACGGCGGCCATACCGAATATCGCTTCTTCAATGGCACTTAAGGATATGGCTTCCGTGCACAGAAAAATCAATCTGTCGATAAAAATATCAATGGTAATATCAATACCTGCAGCAATAGGCATGGCTGTTCTTGCGGATCAGATACTGTATCTGCTTTTTCCGACGGTTCCGGAAGGCGGAAGCCTTTTAAGGATAGGCTCAATTTCGATAATATTTCTGGCGCTTTCACAGATAATTACTGGAACATTGCAGGGTATAGGAAAGGTGCAGATACCGGCGATAAACGCGTTTTTCGGAGCAATAGTTAAGATAGTGCTAAACTATTATCTGATTATTATTCCGTCAATAAACGTAAACGGAGCTGTAATATCCACAATTTTTTGTTATGCCGTGGCGTCGGGTTTAAATCTTCTGGCGCTTATCCGTTCCACAGGATTTAAGCCGGATATGGTTGCCGCGTTTATCAAACCGCTTATAGCGTCACTGGTAATGGGCGCTTTTTGCTGGGCTTCGTATAAGGGAAGTTATATGCTTACGCACATTGTAAGCATTTCCACGGTTATTTCAATTATGGTTGGAGTTGTGGTTTACTTTGTGTTTATGCTTTTTATAAAAGGCATAACGCGGGAGGATATTTACATGCTTCCGGCAGGCAGAAGGCTTGTGGGATTATGTGAAAAACTGAATTTATTGTAATACTTTGCCGTCTTAAAAAGCAGACGGCTTTTTTTGTATAAAAAATCTGCTTATGTCAAAAATATCATGAAAGGATGTGATATTTTTGAACAGACGAAAAATCGGGTACAGAATTTTTCTGATTATAATTTGTATTTTATCCGGCGCTTGCGGATATATAGCCGGACATACAGGCATTAAAAAAGACCTTCCTGAGAATGACGCTTCAAATATTGAAAGCACGGCTGTGTCACAAAGCAATGCAAAGATTACGCCTTCCACCAAAATGGTTTACGAATATTATTATCCTCAGACGGGGAAAACAAACGTCAATGAAGATGTTCCGCCGTATTTTATGGTTGGTCTTACGTTAAGTGATATGAAAAGGCTGTATTCCGACTGGGAGATACTGTCTTTTGCGCAAAATGAGGTGGATATGCGTAAAACCATAAACGGAAGCGACGAGCAAAAGTATATAATAGGCGAAAAAGACGGGTTTATTACGATTTACTATGACGACGGTGACAGTGGTATGGAAATTAAAGAAGTAACAGACATCGATACAAACGGCTTCAGCAATGAAGAAAAAGAACGTCTGAAAGCCGGAATACGAGTGCAGGGCGATGACGAGCTTAACAGGGCTCTTGAAAATTACACAAGCTGATTGGTTTTGACAATATGTTTCTATAGACAAACGGTGTTTTTGTGTGATATGATGTTCAGGTGGAGATCCTTATGGATTTACCGCAAAATCCACAAAATACCTTCTCTTTGTGAAAAAGGCGGCTCATAAAAGGGCCGTCCTTTTTCATATATGAGTTATTGGAGGGTACTTATTTGACTGAGCATAATTTTTACAGCACACTTAACAAAGATGCTGTCTTCAGCGATGAAAGCGGCAATTTCGTATCGCCTTTTATGCCCAAAAAGGGTGAAACGGTTACAATAAAAATACGTACGTACAAAGATGACGCCGATAAGATATATCTTATAAGCAAAAACGATGAAGCTGTTATGGAAAAAACAATAAGTAAAGACAGCTTTGATTATTATTTCGTATCAATAGTAAATTTTGAAAGCGAGTTTGACTACTATTTCAGACTTGAGAGAAACGGAGAAAGTTTTTTTTATTCTAAAACCGGTGTAACGCAGAGCAAGGACAAAATACTGTGTTTTAGAATATTGCGCGATTTCTTTATACCTTCATGGGCTCAGAAGTGCGTAATTTACCAAATTTATGTTGACCGCTTCAAAAACTCAGACAAAACAAATGATGTGCGCAGCGGGGAATACATTTATCTCGGGCATATGTCGGTATTCAAAAAAGACTGGTTTGAACTGCCTTCGCAAGACGATGTACGGAATTTTTACGGCGGGGATATTCAGGGAGTGCTTGACAAGCTTGATTATCTGAAAAGTCTTGGTATTGACGCTGTTTATTTCAATCCGCTTTTTGTTTCGCCAAGCAATCACAAATACGACGTTCAGGATTATGAGCATATTGATCCGCATGTTGGCAAAGCGGTTGACACATCAGGCAGACTGCTCAATAAAAACGAGCATACAAACGAAAATGCCGGCCTTTACATAAATATGACTACAAATCCGGAGAATTTAAAAGCATCGGACGAATTTTTTGCTTTTTTTATAAAAACGGCACACAGTATGGGTATAAAAGTTATACTCGACGGAGTGTTCAACCACTGCGGATCATTTTGCAAATGGCTCGACAGAGAAAAGATATACGCCTCAAGCGGAAAGTATCCATGCGGCGCTTACTGGAGCAACGAAAGTCCGTACAAAGACTTTTTTTCATGGGGAAACACAAACGGATGGCCTGCAAACAACAGCTACGAATGCTGGTGGAATTTTTTGAACCATCCGAAGCTTAACTATGAATCTTCGGAGAAGCTTTTTGACACCATAATGGATATCGGATGCAAATGGCTTTCAGAGCCATACAATGCGGACGGCTGGAGAATTGACGTCGGAGCCGACCTTGGTAAAACGCCTGAATTTAACCACCGATTTTGGAAATATTTCCACCGCAGAATTAAAAAAGCCAATCCGGAAGCAATCATAGTTGCCGAGCATTACGGCGACGCTTCTAAGTGGCTTTTGGGCGATGAATGGGATACGGTTATGAACTACGATGCTTTTATGGATCCGGTTTCGTTCTTTTTTACGGGAATGGAAAAGCACAGCGACTCTTTTGACGGCGGGCTTTATAACAACGGTTCTGCTTTCAAAAAAACGATTATGGAAAACATGTCACATCTTCCGTACCAGTCTTTTATGTGCTCGATGAACCAGCTTTCAAACCATGACCATTCAAGGTTTCTTACGAGAACAAACATGACTAAGGGAAGACTTGCCGGCTGCGGAAGCGAAAGCGCATCGGAAGGAATTGATAAAGCCGTATTTTGTGAGGCCGTGCTTTTTCAGATGACATGGCCGGGGATACCTGCGATATATTACGGCGATGAAGCCGGTCTTTGCGGCTGGACAGATCCGGATAACAGGCGAACATATCCGTGGGGAAAAGAAGATACAGAGCTTATAGATTTTCACAAACGCGCCATAGAGCTTAGAAAAGCACACAAAGCCCTTACGGAAGGATCTCTTATGCTTCTTGATTGCGGCAACGGGTATATATCGTACGGAAGATTTTGTGAAAGCGAAAAAATTGCAGTTGCATTCAACAACTTAAAAGACCAGAGTATAAAAATAACAATACCTGTTTGGAAGCTTGAAATTCCTGACGGAGCAGAAATCGAGGTTCTTTTTTCAACAGAAAAAACAGATGAAAAAAAGAATTTGCCGGTAAAGGACGGAAAGCTTGTGCTTGAAATTTCACAAAGGAGCGGAATGGTAATTGGATATAGAAAAAAGATATGACGACAAAGACAACCTGGTTGTGCTAAAACCTTTTGCAATGCCGTGCGAACCGGATAAGACCGGCGATGAGGATTTGAAAAGCCTTGTGGAAAAACAATATAACGGCAAAAAAGAGTGTTTTTTGATTAACCGTATTGACAGGCCGGTGGGAGGACTTGTGCTGTTTGCCAAAAACGGCAAAACGGCCGCGTTTTTGTCGGATGCCATGCAAAAAGGAAAAATCAAGAAAAATTACTATGCAGTTGTATGCGGAAAGCCGGAAAACGAAAGCGGTATGCTACAAAACTGGCTTTTAAAGGACGGAAGAAACAACACTTCAAAAGTGGTTTCCGAAGGCACAAAAAACGCAAAATATGCGCAGCTTAAATATGAGATTCTTGATTGTTGCGAGGACATAAAATACGGAAAGCTTACACTGCTGAAAGTAAGCCTTAAAACCGGAAGACATCATCAGATTAGAGCACAGTTTGCTGATATCGGGCTTCCTCTTTGGGGCGACAGCAAATACAATCCGGCTTTCAAGCGTCTTTCAGGCTTTACAAACATAGGTCTTTGGTCTTACGAAATTGCTTTTCCCATTGAAAACACAAAAACCATACAGGGTATAGCTGTTTTGCCAAGAAACGGTGTATTCACAAAATTTGAAAGCGTATTTAACTGTATATGATTTAAAAACTTTCAAAAAAATAGTGACAAATTTGAAATACATGATATAATGTTTTGTAAGTATAAGTAAAATATCTTATATATTAAAATTAAAAGACTTTTAAAGTCTTTTAATTTTGGGAAGCGCTTAGCAATCAAAAGCCTTGGTGGCTGATAAATATTGGATATTATACTGTTTTTGGGTTAAGATATTTGATACATAAAGAAGGAGGAAGCGTCTATGAACGGAGGCTTTACAAATAAGGCACAGGAAGCTATTGAGCGGGCAAGACAAAATGCAATTTCGCTCGGCCATGACTATATAGGTACAGAACATCTGCTTTTAGGGCTTGCTGATGTTGAAGATTCGGTATCGGCAAAGGCTATAGAAAGCCAGGGAATAACACGGAAAAACATAATTGAAAAAATTGAAGATGTTTACGGAGACAATACCGGAACCGGAATTTTGCAGGGATACACGCCGAGAGTTAAGAGAATTGTTGAAAAAAGCGTGCAGATTGCCATGAATATGGGTACAGGCTACGTAGGAACAGAACATCTGCTTATTGCGCTTTTATCAGAGAACGACTGCGTGGCAGTAAAGCTGTTGATTTCGCTTGGAGCAAACGTGCAGAGAATGTACGAGGAAATAATGGAGCTTCTTGGTGAAAACGAAAAGACATCATCACAGTCAAATGCGGCAGGAACTCCTGCGCAGAGCGAGTCGGCAACGCCGACACTTGATAAATACAGCAGAGATTTCACAAAGCTTGCTTCGGAAAGCAAGTTTGATCCTACTGTAGGCCGTGACAAGGAAATAGAGCGCGTAATACAGATACTTACGAGAAGGACGAAGAACAATCCGTGCCTTGTAGGAGATCCGGGAGTTGGAAAAACTGCCATTGCAGAAGGACTTGCAAGTAAAATCGCTTCAGGCGATATACCTCAGATACTGAAAAGCAAGAAAATAATATGTCTTGATCTTTCGTCCATGGTTGCCGGATCAAAATACAGAGGCGAGTTTGAGGAACGCATAAAAACCGTTATGGATGAAGTTAAAAAAGACGGAAACATTATACTTTTCATAGACGAGCTTCACACAATAATAGGCGCAGGAGCGGCCGAGGGAGCAATAGACGCTTCAAACATACTTAAGCCTGCTCTTTCAAGAGGCGAGATACAGGTAATTGGCGCTACAACGCTTGAAGAATACAGAAAATATATCGAAAAGGACGCAGCGCTTGAAAGAAGATTCCAACCGGTAAAGGTTGACGAACCAACTCAGGAGGAAGCGCTGAAAATGCTTTACGGACTTCGTGATAAATATGAAGCCCACCACAATGTTAAAATTTCAGATGATGCTCTTAAGGCTGCCGTAAGCATGAGTGCAAGATATATAACAGACAGGTTCCTGCCTGACAAGGCCATAGATCTTATAGACGAAGCTGCGTCACGGGTAAGGCTTGCATCCTTTACAGTGCCTAAAGGGGTAAAGGAGCTTGAAGAAAAACTTTCCGCGCTTGAAAAAGAAAAGGAAGAAGCCGTAAAAACCGAAGATTTTGAAAAAGCTGCGGCTGTAAAAAAAGAACAGAGTGAAATTAAAAAACTGCTTGAAGATGCCAAAAAGGACTGGAACAAGGACTCCGGACACGACACAATGGTAGTTGGCCGAAACGAAATTGCAGAGGTAATTGCCGGATGGACCGGAATAAATGTAAAAAGCATAAGGCAGGAAGAAAGCCAAAAGCTGCTTGAAATGGAAAAGCTTATACATGAACGCGTAATAGGACAGGACGAAGCGGTTGGAGCTGTTGCAAAAGCCATAAGACGAGGGCGTGTAGGATTAAAAGATCCAAACAGACCAATAGGCTCGTTTTTATTCCTCGGGCCTACGGGAGTTGGAAAAACCGAGCTTTCAAAAGCGCTTGCACAGGTGCTTTTCGGCGATGAAAGCTCAATGATAAGAATAGATATGTCGGAATACATGGAAAAATACAGCGTATCAAAAATGATAGGCTCCGCTCCCGGATATGTGGGATACGAGGAGGGCGGACAGCTTAGTGAAAAAGTACGCAGAAAACCATATTCCGTAGTGCTTTTTGATGAAATAGAAAAGGCATCCCCTGAAGTATTCAACATCCTTTTACAGGTTTTGGACGACGGGCACATTACTGACGCGCAGGGACGGCTTATTGATTTTAAAAACACTGTAATTATAATGACTTCAAACATAGGTGCAAGGCATATAACAGAGCCTAAGCAGCTTGGTTTTGTACAGAACGTAACAAGCGACAGAAAATACGAGGACATGAAAAGCGCTGTTATGGATGAAGTAAAGAAAGTATTCCGTCCGGAGTTTTTAAACAGAATAGACGACATAATCGTTTTCCATACGCTTAATGAAGAAAATATTAAAGCCATTGTAAAACTTATGTCAAAAGAAATAAGCAAAAGAGTAAACGAAAACATGGATATCAACCTTTTGTTCGACGACAGCGCCGTGTCGCTTATAGCAAAAGAGGGCTTCGACCCGCTTTATGGTGCAAGGCCGCTTAGAAGAGCTTTGCAAAGCAAGGTTGAGGACAGCTTTGCCGAAAGCTTTCTTGAGGGAGTGTTCAAAAAGGGCGACAGAGTTACTGCAAAAGACTGTGAAGGCAAAATTGTATTTGAAAAAGTAATGTGACGAAAAAAAGGTGTCTGCCGGTTTAGACAGACACCTTTTTAGTTATAATTTCTTTTCTATACCGTTTATTTTTGCCAGTTCCCCTTCTTCAACCGGTATGACAATGTATTTTTTTCCGTCTATAATTCGCGAGCTTATCATTTCTTCTTTTTCCTTTGGAACGCTTAAAGAAATGCTGCCATAGGCAACTTCTTCCGTCTGAGCCTTTTTCTCATTAAGTTTTTCCTTAAGAGTTTTAACCTGTCCTTCAAGCTCTATTGTATGTTCCTT
>Ga0070399_1002242_pt1 | contig 18803 bp, 21 predicted proteins | sample BioMet4_FD_61217 | JGI IMG/M metagenome (GOLD analysis project Ga0070399, IMG submission 61217) | Microbial communities from bioreactor (seeded with sewage sludge) at LBNL, California, USA - Biofuel metagenome 4 (version 1) | ecosystem: Engineered > Bioreactor > Anaerobic > Unclassified ... | reverse complement strand
ACGTCCTTCACCTCGTAATCGGCGTAGCTGGTTTGACCGGACAAAATGCCGGATGATTCGGCTTGGGACGTCGTTTTGTTTTTCCCTGACGGCGGAAACACATAACCGCAGTCCGGACAGATCAAATAACCGGCGAAAATCACGGATCGGCACTTTGGACACATCTTAGCAGGGGTCTCCCCGCAGCCGCCCGAACCGGGTTCTTTGACCTGGATTATGTCCACCGGACCGTGCCGCATGATATTGCCGCCATAGTCGAGGACGAGACAATTCTGTTTATCCGGATGCAGCCGGAAACCGCGTCCCACGGACTGATAGTAAAGTCCCGGAGAATTCGTTGGACGCAGTAAAACCACACAGTCAATGCCTGGGGCATCGAACCCGGTAGTCAAAACTCCCACATTCACCAGATACTTCAGTTTTCCGGTTTTAAAATCGGCCAGATGTTGAGCGCGAAAGAGCGACGGGGTATCGCCGAACACACATTCCACCTCCAGGCCATAATCCAACCGCAGTACTTTTTCGATATGCTCGGCATGCTTGATACCCGAGGCGAAAATCAGGCACGAATGCCGTTCCTTGGTATAGTCGACGATTTCGCTGCAGGCGGCCAGTACCAGGTTCTCCTCGTCCATCAGATCTTCCGTTTCCGAAGCCACGAATTCCCCGCCGCGAATATGCAGTTGAGACATGTCGGCAAGGCGTTTTCCTGCTTTGCTGATCAGCGGGCAGAGGTAACCTTGCGAGATCAGATCCTTCACCCCGATCTCATAACAGATATGGTTCAGGAGGTTGCCTTTGCCGCAGATCATTCCCGATTTCATCCGATACGGCGTCGCGGTCAGGCCGATCAGCCGCACATTCTGGTTGATGGACTTCATATCCTGTAGGAACATTCGATAAATGCCATCGCCGTCTTCGGGCACCATATGTGCTTCATCGATCAAAATAAGATCGAATGATCCGAGTTCGCCGGCGCGTTTATACACCGACTGAATTCCCGCGACAATCACCGGAGCCAACGTGTCTCGACTGTTCAATCCGGTGGAATACACTCCGACCATCAAATCCGGCGCGATGGAGTTCAACTTTTCCACCGCCTGCTCGAGTAATTCCTTGACGTGGGCCAGAATCAGGACGCGGCCGTTCCAGCGCGAAACCGCGTCGCAACAGATGGTGGCAATGATCGGCGTCTTGCCTCCGGCTGTAGGAATCACGACAACCGGGTTATCCTCCCGCGTCCGCAGATGGTTATAGACGGCGTCGACCGCCTGTTGCTGATATGGGCGTAAAATCATCATGTTGGTCACAATTTAATTTGACAAAAATTCGCTTTGCACGTATTTTCTATATAGCAAAAATACGTATAGGAGAATTTAAGATGTCCAAGCTGACGTTAAGCATTCCGGATACGGAAATTAAGCTGGCTCGCAAGAAAGCCAAAGAACGCGGAACCAGTATTTCCGCCATGGTTGCGGAATGGATTCGCGCGGATAATCCCGTAGAGTCAACCAAGAACAAAATTGGCCCGCTGACCCGGTCCATTTCCGGCATAATCAGTTTGCCGGAAAATTTCAATGAGAAAGACATGATGGCCGATATTCTGGCGGAAAAGTACGGGGTAAAACTGTGAACCTTTTTATTGACACCAATGTTGTCATGGATGTCGTTGCTCACCGTCCGCAATTTTATGAGGCATCCGCCGTCATTCTGACCTTGTTGGAAAAGGATAAGGCGGAAGGATTTCTTTCCGCGATCAGCTTCAACAACATCCATTATATCCTTCGCAAACAAGGCGGCAAAACCAGGGCCGACAACGCGGTCCGTACTCTGCTGAGCACCTTCAACATCGTTTCGTTGGATGAAAAGATCATCACGCGGGCCATTGATGCCGACTTCAATGATTTTGAAGATGGAATCCAGTTTTTCTCGGCAATGCGTTGCAACGCCGATTACATTATTTCCCGCAATGTCAAAGACTTTCCTCATGATGATATCCCGGTGCTTACTCCTGAAGAATTTCTTCGGTTGAACCTGGACTTTTCCTGATTTCGTCATCGCAAAACTCCCCGCACCTCCAGCCCGGCGCCGAGCAGCATGCGGCGAATCTCGTCAATGAACATCTCGAATACCGCCTGCGGCAATTCCAGTTCCTTGCGGACGTTGGCGAGTTTTTTGCCGTTCATCAGCATCCGGCAGATCTCGTACATGGTATAATCGGTGATCCGTTCGACCACCCGACGGGCAATGGCAATTTTCCGGCAACGGCACTGCATAATAATCCTCCAAGGTTAAAGTGAAAAAAGATTTAGACGTGGGGAAAAAGCCGGACGGCTAACACCCCGTCCGGCGGCAACGGTTCGCGCTTGAACACCTCCAGCCGCACGATCTGACTGTCATCGCCGTAAGCCCCGGCATACTGAAGTGAATCAAGCAAGCCCTTCAGTGTGTTGTCGAGGTCGCGGCGACGGTAATCCGGGGGATAAATCTCCAGTTCCAGCTCAACTGGACCGGTCATCGGTGTCACACCCTGCGACCGGAGAATGGCGGTAATCCGCTCACGATACAGCCGTCCCTCCCGGCTGATCAGGACGCGCGGCCCGACGTGCCGGTAATAGTGGTTCAGCGAAGGCGGATAGGACAACTCAAGTACGATCATAAGTTCCATTGAATTATATGTTTTCCGTCGCTCCACAGCGAGTGAAGCGACGGCTTTTATGCGATTACTTTCGCCCCCAGGGCGCAGGATCACTCTTCTGTTTCGCCGGTGCCGCAGGATTGGTTGCGGCGTCCTTCGGCGCGTAAACCCGAACTTCGTTGGTAATCTCGGAGGTGTCCTTGCGTTCCTTGCATTTGACCGTGATCTCCAACGGACGGTTATGCAGTTGCGACGTTTCCTGAATCACCATCACGTTGACGGCTTCGCAAATATGCCGCAGTTCCGCCTGGGCGATCTTCTGCGCCTTTTCGTTCTGATTATTGATGTTCAGCCGCGACCAGACCTTGCGACCTTTGAACTCGCCGTCGAACACTTCAAACGTGAGTTCGAGATACTTCCCGTCGCCGGTTTTGGTGGCTTTCATCTCCGAATCGACGATGACCGCGTTGTACTTTCCGGCCGGAATCGGATCAAATCCGACGTTCGGATCGACGGTGTTCGCATCAAAATTAAGCTGTGCCATGATTACTTTTCTCCTTCTTGTTTCTGGTTCGGAACTTTGTATGTTTTGCGTTCGTTGAATTCTTCTTTTTTACCGCGATTCCAGTTAGCGACGGGTCTGAAATAACCGACGACTCTGCTGAAAATCTCGGTTTTCGCCATGCATTTAGCCATGATCGCTCCTTTCCGGTTCCGGCAGCGGCGTGAGTTCTACATCCGGGTACCGCCTGACGACTTTGCCGGTTTCGGTATCCGTCCGAGTGACCTTGATGGCATAACGCCGTGATTCGTAGTAGTTATTCAGCCGTCGCAGATCTTCTTTCGCCGAAGCCAGCCGATGATGAACAATGCTGACGATCTGTCGCGACTTCCGCCGGTAAATCACCCAACTGCGCCGGATCATTTGGTCCCTCCGGCTGCCGTCATCGCGTCCATCAACGCCGACCAGGACAACGGCAATTCGGATGGCAGATTGAAACGGTTCTTCGCCACGCAGGCCGGACCACCCACGGTCCGCAGAATCCGTTCACCGCCATCTGCGCCGATCGGCGCCGCGATGGTACGTTCCCTCCCGAATCCGGCATCTTCCTTCTGGGTTCGCAGACGACGTGTGGCAAACAGTACAGCATCCACCCACTCGGAAATCAGCGCGTTGGCGTGCTTGTGGAGGCGCGGGGCGTAACGATCATAGGCAGTAGTTTCCGGGTCGTCGAATTTCTCAACGCAACAATGGGCGATCAGAATGCAGGCCATGCCTTTTTCACTTCGCAACGAGTCCAGCGACGAGAGGATTTTCCGCCAATGAGTCAGCGCATAAACGTAGCCGCGGGCATAACCACCATCGGCTTTTTCAATGGAACGGACGCCATATTCGCGGCAGACTTCATCGAAAATCAAACGTTCCAACCAATCCAACGAATCGATGATAACCGTCTGGAATTCATGTTGTTCCTGATGCAGAGCCGTCAACGACTCGGTCACATCGGAAAGCCGCCGGGCCAGCGGAAAGCGATGACAGTCGATTTCCGATTGACCATCTTCCGTGGGAATGAAAATGGCATTGGGGGCCGAGGCTCCAACGGTGGTTTTGCCGATCCCTTCGACTCCGTAAATTTCGATCCTGGGCGGCATCGGTTTCTTTCCGGACTGAATGTTTTCCAGCAGACTCATGGGGTTATTCTCCTTGGGTTGAGGGTTCTTCATTTTCGTCGCCGTGGCGGGTCAGAATCCGAGTCAGAGCTTTGGTCAGCTCGTCGTACAGCCGACCGGAAAGACGGGCTTGCGCCAGTTTCAGGATGTCGGCCAGCGCTTCCTGCTCGGCCTTCGTCAACGGCGTGATTTTCGGCTTCTCAATAGTCCGGTTATAAGCAGCATTAATCGACATCTGACCGGATTGGACAGCGGCCTTTACATCTTCGGGCGCATCATCTATGATCTTTCTCGCACGTTCTACTTTGCGATGATTTATTCCCAGCAAATTAGCGGTTTCATATGAGGTCTTTCCAGAGATAGTACCATGTGGTACTATCTCCCGACGAATGGCACCAGCGCTAGTATGAGGGACCCTTTTATCCAGTTCCTCAATACATTTCATGATCTCAAAATCCTTCAGGTTTCTGCGGTTGCGTTGGCATTTGATGGCGTATTCCAAGGCGGCATTTTCGTCTGGAAACGGCTTCAGCATCACCGGAACTTCGAAAATCTTGGCTTTGCGAGCGGCGCGCAGCCGGGTGTGGCCGTCGATTACAATGGAGTCGTGACTTTCCCAGACGACAATCGGCTGGCTGCGATCATAGCCGTTTTTCTGCATATCCCAGAATATTGCATCCAATACCTTTTCATTGATTGGGAACAGGTCCCGGAACGGCGGCGCCGTCTTCAAAAGCTCGATGTTCATACGGTCTCCTGTGGAGTTGAATGTTAGGGGTGATCATTGTCTCAGTCCGAAAATTTGCGGCACTCCTGAACTGAATTTGAGCGGATATTTCCGCCGAATTCAGTTCAGTATCCGCCACCGGGCGCTGCCCGGACGCGGTCCAGCGGCGGGACGCTGGTCGGCGAAGCCGAAACCGCATTCGTCAGATCGCCAGGATACGCGTATCTTCATACCCGGTCGGCCAGGTGTTTTCGAAGCGACACTTTTTCAGCCGCCCGATGGCCGCGACATTTTCCACTTCGGCCAGTTCCAACGAGTCCTCGGCTACCAGCCACACGCCGCAACGAAATGGTTCATGCTTTTCGACGGCGATCAGGTGGAAGGGATAATCCCGTGAGGCGACTTTTCGCAACACGGCGCGGTAAAACGCCGCCTGATAGACGTACTGGAAACGCCGGGCGTCGGCCTCAAAATAGTCGAGATTGTCGCAGGTTTTAAGATCGATAATACCGTTGACCGTATGAAAAAAGTCCATCCGAATCTGGCACGGCACGCCGCAGTATTCGGCGCGGACCACGCCTTCGGCAATCCCATCCTGGAGCAGATTGGCGGCTTCATGGTGCAGCCATACCGCCGTCTGCAACCGCTTGATAAACTCGAAATCCGCCGGGGCAATCACTGGCTTTTCCTGCGCATCGAACCACGCCTGATATGCCTGGGTGGTCTTGCCGTAAGCCTTGCCGGTGGACGGATTGACCGGCTCACCGACGAGATATTCGGCATCGAAAGTTTCGCGTCCTTCCAGAATCAACGTATGAACGGCGCGGCCGATCACATACGCCGGACGGTCCTCGTCGGTAATCGCTCCGGTTTCTTTGCCGCGAAACAATGCCGGACAACGGCGAAAGTCGGCCAGCGCATGGCTCGATAAAAAGCTGTTCCGCTTCGAATGATATTCTTCGGCCGGTTCGATAATGAGATAATCAGGTCTGGTCATTTGATAATCCCTTTTGCTGGACACCGCTGGTGCCTATATAAAACCTTTTGCAAAACCGATGACGTTTGGCTGAAAAAAAGGGTACGGGAAACGATCTTTTACCGAAAATTTCTCCATTCGCGGAAAATCCCGTTCAATTTTTCCATGTACATGTCAATGCAGTAGCGCGGGACCCTCAGCTTTTTCGCCACTTCGCGACGGGGATATTGGCGCAGCAAATCGAACATCCGGCGCTGGCCGACGGTCAGGTGGGCATAAAAAGTTTCCATATCCATGGATAACTCGGATCGGGACGGCTCCCGTTGCGGCAGGGTTCCGAAAAGCAGCTTATGGTTGGTGTCGACGAATTCCACCAACTCGACGGTTTCTTCGCCGTCGAAACACACCTCTTCATTGAGAGAAATGCAGCGTCGGTGCCAGTCCTTGCCGGGAACCAGCCGACGACGCAGCATCCCGCAGAGATGCCGGTCAACGATGCATTTGACCAGATTGACCGGCGTCGGCTGCGCATCCTCGCAATCGCTGTCCCGAAGTCCGAGGAGCACCGTCGCCATCAGTTCCTGTTCGATGTCAGGGCGGTCGTGTTCCCGATACCCGGCTTTGCCGATCACCCGTTGCGCCGCGTTTTTAACCGCCCGGACGATAATCGGATCAATGCCCTGATAAGAGTTTTCCGGATTGTAGTCCAGTTCCGGGTCGTCGATGATGTCTTCTTCCATATCCATATACTTCTCCGTTTGAAAGGATCGGAGACCGCCGCCGCCGGCGTTTTCAGCGGATCACCGAGCGTGTCTCTCTATATGGATTCTGTTCTAATTAGAACAGCAATGAGGTATTAGAATGAAAATTGGCGCAACATTAGAACGGCATTGTGTTGTTTATAAACATGTTGCCGTGATTGAAAAAATTATCGAATTTTCTTTTGTCCGGCAAAAAAAGCTGTTCTAATTAGAACAGGATGACCATAAAAAATCCCCTTCGAAACCGGCGCACGGCTGGTCTGAAGGGGAAATAATCACGAGATAACCGAGGTCAATCCAGGCAACCTTCCGGGCGGATCTTGAACCGGCAAAAGTAAGCCTGCGATTCTTCATCCCATTCGATCGGATCACCGTCATCGATGCGAAAAAACGTCTGCAACGCTTTCGATAACTCGTATTTGCGGTTGAACAGCGCCTTAAGCTTGCGGTGGTTCTCGTGCCAGTATACGCCTTTGCCATTGGCCAGTTTTAGCAGAAAATACCACATCGCCCGCGGTTCGCGCGGCGTGTTCTTTGCCATGCCCATCTGGGCGTAGTCAACCACAATCCGGACTTTGCCGATGCTTACCGTAGCCGAATGGTTATTGATGAACCGAATACAAACGTCTTGCCATTTTACGCCTAGCGGCGTGGGAAAAAATTCCGGCTTGCGCATACTTTCCCGGCGGAACAACGGCAAAAATAGTTCCACCGGACTATGAACCGCCCGCAATCCGCCGGTCCGGTCAACGATCAGCTCATCCTCCATGGAGATAAACAATGCATCGCGTTTTGCCAGCAAATGTTCCGCCTGCGGCGTCAGAAAACGTCGTGAGGTTGCCATCAGAATGAACTGTTTTGTCTCGCCGGCACAGAGTTCCTTAATCATGCCGGACAAGGTTGCTTTCAGGTTGCAATACGACACGTAAACCGGAAAACTCACGCCTTGAAACGGAATATACTCGCCGAGATAATAGCGCCGCGGATGACCGGGAAAATCATTCAACTGAAATCCCAGTACTTCGGCAATCGTCTGATGCAGACGGTGCAAGTCTAAGCGATATTCCATTACCTCCTCCGCATCCACGATCCGTCCGTTGAACTTGCTGAGGGTGCAAATTGCTTCAAAACGGCGGTTATCCAGCGGGAATACCGCCATGGAACAAGTCCGATCGCAACGAGCCGGACACTCGATCTGATCCGCATATTTACCGGTCGCACACAGCAGGGACGACTGAAATTCGGCAAAATCGATTTGCGCCCCTAACGTCTGTTTCCAGTCATTCAGCGGCGCACTGAAATTCATGATATCTTCAAGATAGCCCCAAAGTCCTGACTTCATTTTTTACCTCATACTGCAGATAAAAAATTCCGCGCCGGGCGAAAGAATCTTCAGCTCCGGAGCGGAATCTTTCTGGAAAATGATTGTTTGTTTACTGTTTCAAGACCACGATAAGATCGTTCCACAACTGCCGCATCGTCTTGGAATTAGCCGCATTAGGTGAGTTTGACAGTACGTCAATGGCATTTTTCAGCCCGAGTTCCAATTCGGCAATACGTTCATTTTCCGGCTTGTCACTGACACCGGACAGTTCGATCAGGTCCAGCCGCAGCTGTTTGATCGCTTTAAAATGAAACGCCATTTTTGAACCGTCGAGAACCTTGATCGCATGATCCAGTCCCAATCGCAACCGCTCCAGACGCGACATCCCTTCCAAGTTCAGTTCCGACTCTGGAGGTTCTTCCTCCTTCCGGCGTTCATCCTCATGAGTCTTCTCTTCCGGCGGCGGTTCGTTTCCTTGACTATCCGATTCTGCTTCCGGGGCCGATTTTGCCGAAACGGGCTGCTCTTTCTCCAGCGCCTTGACCTCCACCACCAACGCATCGTGTTCTTCGATCAACATCTCCCGTTTGGCATTCAGCACCGCCAGCGTATGTTCCAGCGAGTGAATCTCCCGCCGCATGTCCGCCAAAACTGTCGCGCATGCATGCTTTACTCTCGAAGCTTTACCAGCATCTTCAGACGTTTCTTCGCCGACATCATCATCGTTTTTTCCGGCCATATCTTTCAACATTTCGCCCAACATCTTCATCAGCTCTTGCATCGCCAACTCCTTTGTCTATATTATTTCAGCGGTTGGAGCAATCGGTATGTTCAATCAGCAATTCGAGCGCATATTCATGCGTTTCGTCAAGTCTGGCAGAGCCGGAAATTTGCCGGATGGAGTTGAGTACCTCGACCGTATCCTTCAACTTCACCAACAATAATTCCATTTTTACCTCCGCCGACATCGTCGAATTGCGATGATTGAGTATTGCCGATAACTCCAGCCGCATTTGTTTGACCCGACCGCTTGGAACTTCCTGCCGAAAACTTTTCATTTTTCTGATCACTTCACGGATTCCGGATTCCAATTTATCCAGTCGTTCGTTACCCTGTTGCACTTCCTTCATCGACCGCACCATAAACCTGTACATTTCTGCAAAAACAGTATGGATCAGGACAAAAAAAAGACGTGCCGGCAAATGGCAAAAACACCATTGTACCGGCACGTCTTAACTTGACGACTTTGATCACGTCGTTTCGTCAGTCCACACCAACTTACCATGCGGCGTCAGGGTCGCACGATCCGTTATGTTCGATTGTTTTAGTGATTGTTACATTGCCTTATACTCCTTAAAGTTAAATTGCTTCGATATTGTCCTTTCATCGGCCCGTTGCCATGAAAAAGATTATCGATAAATTACGAATTTCGATTGGAATAATGCTTATATCGGAGACAACTATACGTCAGGCCAAGCGCCTTGCAGAGTTGTGGCACAACCACCGGAGGCGATATCCTTCGCCTCGCCGTCGGGGTGAAAACCATTCATCCCGGCGGTTCTTTTTATCGGCTCCGATTATCGGACGAGAAATGAAATTAACTCTGCTCACCCAAGATAAAAATCCTGCTGATTTCCAATTCGTCGACAAATCCGATGAAAGCATTTGCCATCACCCGTTGCTATATGTAAACAAACGCTGCGATTGGTATTGGAAAAGAGCGGGCGTACCAACCACCCTATTTAGTTGTGGCACAACCAAATGCCATTCAGAAATATGGTGAAAGAATACGCCCGCATAAATACATTTTTCGTGTACTATGCAGGCGTAGCTTCCAACACGTTTCTCTGATGGAGAATTTTGGTTGTTTTCAACTAGAAACGTTTGTGAAGCCACGATGGGCTATAGTTGTAAAGAACAGTTACCCGATAAAAGGTCTCCTTGGTATTACCGTTATAATTAAATCCGTCGCGAACTCAAAAGCAAATACCGCTTTGCCTTTTGTTCCGGAAATCGTTTCATACGGAAACCGCAGCTGCGGAATTCATCGCGTAAAACGATTCTTCAGGTGGGGTGGCATCTTATTGACCATGGCATTGAACCTCCTCTCGATTTCATCATGGATTTTCTCACCGTCATACCCTTTCGTCTGCTCATCGTCGGCGTCAGGCCCGGAAAACTCTCGCAGTAATGCCTCCGCGCAGTCTTTCGCGGCAAGCAGTTGGCGTGATTTGCGCTGCTTCAGAACCGCGTTCAAAACGATCGAAGTTTCCCACAGCTTGTCCAGAAGCATTTTTACTCTGTCCGCCGCCGACATTGTTGCCCGGTGAAGATTCAACCGCGCAGTCAGCACTTTCCTCTCATTTTTTATTTCGCTGCTTCCAAACGCCTGGCGCGATTCCGCCATCCCGGTGAGCACTTCGCGAATCCCGATCTCTAAACGTTTCAGCGCCTCCTCGGGCCGAAGATTGTTACATCCCATACTTTGCATCCCCATCCTATTGGTCAATTCAGTTTTCGAACGACGGCGGAAACAAAAAAAACGTACCGGCAACGCAGAGATCGTCCATCTCTGTTTTACCGGTACGTTTTGACTTACCATCAAAAATTTTCAGCCGATTTGCTCCGCCGTCCGTACCAACTTACCATGCAGCACTGCTCCCATGGTCCGTTATTGAAGTTGTTTCAAACAGTTTTTACATCGTTATGCTCCTTGTTTTTGGCCTTTCTGCGGCCTTTCATTTTTCTACTGCCGCCGAATGCGGCTAATTTATCTTATTCCGTTCGAGAATCGAAATGCTGCAATATGCGCGTATCATGCTTCAACTGATTTTCCCTCGGAGTCAGCTAACTCAGCGTGTGAACGTGGCATTGGATTTTTTCCATCAGTAAGCGTTGTTTCTACCGCGCCGTCGTCGCTGGCATCAATCTTTTCGTCTTTCAAACGGCGGAAGAAAATCCGCAGGTCATGAATGCACCCGACGGTAAACCAGACAGCCGTAACCACGGCAATACCTAACGGCAGATAAATTGCCTGTATCAACCAGAAGTCAGCCCATAGAGCCGACGACCAGGGATAGATCAAATAGGTCAGCGAGCCCACGACAAAAACCACAAACCAGAAGATCGACCACCAGAAAATGCCTTGCGTAATCCAGCGATCGGAACGACTGAAATGTCCGTCGATTCCGCACAACCGATTGAGTAAAGAAACCCGGACGGATGTCGCCGCTCTGTTGCCGTTTTCCAACTCCACCGCATATTGTCCCTGATGCAGCAAGGCATCCATGTTGTGCGCGCGTTTACAGGTCAACAGCGAGATTACTACATAGGAAAATACCGCCGCCAGACAGGAGAAAAAGGCAATCTGCATACCGTTAAGCACAAATTCATGCCCCAGCACATGCTGATAATAAATTCGTACGCCAATGCCGCCGGTCGATAGAATCGAACCGACCAGAAAACCGACCCAGGCGCCGGCGGTTGTTCCTTTTTTCCAGTAAAGCCCTCCGATAATTGCCGCTCCCGCTCCGCCGATGAAAACCGACATGGTCACGGAAAACCAGATTGCCACATATTCCGTCTGCGGAAAAAGCGCCCCGAATACGAATACGAACAGCGCCACGCCGATAACTGACAGCCGCAGCAGGCGAAGATGTTGTTGCAGGGAAAACGTCTTTTTCCGCAACGGCACAATCACGTCCTGAATCAGAATGCTGGACCATGAATGCAGATGAATGCTATCGCCGGCGATGATTCCCATCAGACAGATCGAAATCAACATACCCTTTAACCCGACCGGAAGCAGGTGTGATAATGCCACCGGAACCCGCATCTGGTCAATGGTGTTGGCGTCGGACAGTTTGCTCAGATCGGCCTGCACCGCGGCATGGCCTTCCGGTGTCGATAAATAGGTCAGGGCACAGACTGCCAATAAGGTAACCATGACTGTCATGGCGAAACCGCGCCAACATCCGAGCACACCCCCCATTCGGGCTTCATGCGGCGACGCCCCGGACGCGTTGAACGCATGACTGTTTTGCCAGGCCATCGTACCGTAAACGCTTACGGCCATAGACATCAGGACAAACCAGACGTTGAAATCTTTCAGACTGAACGAGTCAAAAGGATTCACCAATGATTTTCCCGGTGGAGTGTTGAGCAATACATTACGAGTTTCCGCCCAGTTGAAAAACAATACCATCAGGCCGACGGCAACCGCCACATAGAAAATCTGAGCAATCATCCCTTCCGCGCAGTCGGTCAACAAAACCGCAATCTGTCCGCCGAGCGTCGTCATAATGACGCAAATGGTCAGAAACAGCGCCATCAGCAGCAGGTGCGTTGGAATATGGATTCCGCCCAACACTGTTTGCTGCGGCAGACCGAGAAAATTGGTCATGAAGCGGGCGCCGATCACCGGGATTACCCCGAAATTGATAATGCCGGCCAGAAAGGCCAGGCCGCCGGCGAATAAACGGAAATTCCGGCTGTAGCGCATCTCGAAAAATTGTCCGAGCGTCAATGCCCGAGTCTGGCGATAACGATAGATAACAAAGCCGCTGATGGCCACCAGTAAACTTACCGGTACCGAAAGCTGACTCCACCATCCCATCGTAAATCCGGATACTGCAAACATTTGAAAAATGGATACGAAAACTACTGCGCCCGCCCCTTGCTGACTGCGAGCGGTACAGATCAGAAATCGCCCGGCATGACGTCCGCCAGCCATAAAATCGGCGACACTGCATACGTAGCGCCGGGAATAAACGGCGATAGCGCCGCAGACCAGTAGCGGAATCGTCATAATCAGCCAGTCGACAACATGCATTTTCAACTCCTTAAATAATGATCTGCGTCCGATTCGTCACGGCGTATTGCCGGGTCGGACGAATCCGGACGCAAGAAAAGTCGGGAGAAATTACTTCGTCTTGATCGGTAGAATGAAGTTCCCGCCGGTAACCAGATTTTTAACGCCGTTCGGAGCGGCATATATTCCGGGATGCGGTACATACGGTGACGCAATCCAGCGGTTATTGACTATTTTAACATTACTCGCGTTGGTCACGAAGAAATCGCCGCGATACGGTAATGGGAACCGGCGCTTGACCGTATTCTCGATTATATTATTTCGGAAAATGATGTTATCTCCGGAGCCGATAAAGGCAACCAGACCGAAACTGTTCGTGAAACGGTTGTTTTCGAAAAGGATATCGGACAAAATCGGATAAGAGGTTCTTTGAGAATTGGTCGCGTCGCCAATGTACGCTCCGATATAAATATCTCTGGACCAACCGTCACTGCCCCACTCCGCCGAATTTACCGAATCGAACACATTGTTACGGACCACAACATTTTTTACTCCGTACCCCTCGCTCCAGGCACGGAAGATGTATCCGGTTTCCAGCTGCATGGCCCCCAGTCCATTGTGCTTGAAGCGGTTGTTTTCAAGCGTGACATCGTCGCAAAGAATCAATACCCCACGGCATCGATTGTCATGGAAATAACAGTTGCGGATTATCACATTGCGGGTTTGATATTTTCGGTTAAAAATTACGAAAACACCGTCTTTGTTCGAAGGCTCCGGAAGCAGCCGGTCGAATTGTAACTCATAAATGCCTTTGGTCGCGTCAATTGTTTTCACTGCCTTGCGCGGTGCCGTGAACCCGGTCGGTGAAAAATCGGCGTTACGAACTTCCAGCGGATCGTTAATGTCAACGGCGGAAATGCGACCGGGACTGCAGTTGATAGTCGTTATTGTCCGGGGCCCAGACTTCCGCCCCATAATCGATGAATCATGGGCATTCACGCAATCGTCACCTCCATAACCGAATTCGCAATCTTCCATTTTGAAGAAACCGCATGAATAGCCGACATGATAATGATCGGCTGTACAACTGATGACCCGTTCCGGCTTCCCGGTCGGCGGCGTGATCCGCACCCGTCGGAACTGCCAATACTTCTGGGTTCCGCGGACCACGATCCCCATACCGTAACAGGAGTAGATATTAACATCCTCCAGAGTCAAATGCCGGTTACTTTTCATCAACATGCAGAATCCGCCGTAATACCGGTGCTGCAGCCGATAGCACTGTCCTTTTTGGAATCCCGAAGCATGTACCCTCAACAGATTGTCCGACAGCCATTCATGTTTGGGCTGCGGTCCCACATGCCAGCCGAACGTGATACCATTTTCAATTCCCACCGCTAGGGCTGCCGGGTCGTAGTTGCTGGCAAGCAGTACCGCAACATTGCGTTGGGGAAAGCGTTGGTAGTGGATAAAGCGGAAATCGACGTGTTCCGGGCCGACATCCTCTACCTTGACGATGCTGGACAACGGATCATTCTTCCAGTCCCAGTCGAAATTCAAGTTGCGAATGGCGATCCGTTCGCAGTTTTCCAGCAGAAAGCAGGGGGCGTCCCACTTGGGATTGCCGTAATAAACCAAGGTCGCGCCACCGCCGTCGAATTCGAAATCGTGCATTCCGGCGAAGTTGACCGGTTCCGTAGCCACCACCCGATAAACGCCGGGGGCAAGCTTCAGTCTGGCCGCCCCGGTTTTTTTACAGAATTGGATCGCCCGGATCAACGCAGCCGTATTGTTTTCCTGGTCGGCATTGACGCCGAAATCGGCGGCATTGACAGTGGTTCCAGACGGGTTATTCGGCAGATCGACCTGGAATTCCTTTGCCCCGGTAGGCAGAGTCCCCCAATTTCCGTTCCATACGGAAGTACCTTTTCTGCCAACTGGAAAATATTTATCAGGAGTAGTTTCCGTCAGGTGGAAATCGGTAAGTTCTCCGCGCATTTTCCCCAAAGTGTGAATTTGAAACGCCGGAGGTTGCCGGGAAACGCCGCTGCTGAATTTCAATTGCACGGTCTTGAAGTTCGTCGAGAACCCATCGCTGGTTCTCAACGTGTCATAGTCGCAACTTGCAATATTGAGCGGCCGACAGAGAATGTGAAAAAATTCCTTGGGATTTTCAACCCGGCAGCGAAACGTCACCTGATAATTCCTGCTCGGCTGCAAAACCCCGGGGCGGGTTCTCAGCAGATATTTCCAGTTGGCGTCTCCGGCAGTCGTATCCACCAGCAGACTTTTCCCGTCGGGCGCACGTTGGACAAAGTTCGAATTGAGTTCGAAAACACCGTCATCGGCGAAACTCTTCTTCACTGGCGCCGGTACTGTTGCGGCCGTAATTCCGGCCGCCAATATCATAATGATGATACCCGTCAATTCCTTTATATGCCGGGAACTGATTCGTCTAGTGAAGGCGTTTCCACCGAAAAAATCCAATATTTTGGGGGACCTGTTTTTTTGTCGTTCTTGTTTCATAATTCTAGTTCAGACTCCCGTGAATTTTTAGCATTTTTTTTATTGACAAAAATTACTGTTAATTAGGAATATATGCCCATCCACTTAAAACTTCATGGCCTCAAAAGCCTGTTCGTAGAGCCAATGGCCGAAATAATTGGGATGGTTGATGTTATTGACCAACAGAGATGATTGGTCTTTACGTTGCAACACTTTTGCCCAGACTTCATAGACATTGACATAAGCGCAGTGGGCCTGAGTTGCCGCTGCACGGGTCGCCGCCGCATACTGCCCCATGCGATGCGAGCCGTAATGCCAGTCATTGTTGGGAGGAAAACAGGAAAACAGTATTACTTCCGCTCCTAATTTTTCCCGCGTCAGTTTCACCAGCTTGACCAGATTATCCCGAAACTTTCCCGGTTCGGTGACGCCATGGTTATGGTCGTTCATCCCGAATCCGATGAGAACCAGATCTGCCTTGCCGCTATTCCCCATGGCCTGCGCATGAAAATTTTCCGGTTTGCGGTCGAACCAGGTTACGGCTTCCTTGCTCGAATAGCCGGGAATCGAAAGATCTTGATATTGAATCTCGGTCTTGGGATATTTCTGCTTCAGATATTTAACAAACAGTGAGGTGAAAATTAAATTTTTATCCGACACATCACAGCCCGGAGTAATACTGTCGCCGTAGCCGATAATCCGAAACGGGCCGCCCGCTTCCAGTCTTTTCCGTGTTTGGGAAAGGTATTTACTCTGATCATTCGGCGCTGCCAGCGAAGTGCCAGCGTCCGTCCGATAATCAACCCAGACGAAATATTGATAGTTACAGCACTTGGGATAAGGAAATTTTCTGTGATCAAAATCTTTCCGACCGTAGAGCATATGCGTGGCATAATCGGGTATTCGTGACTCCGGAGTCCGGGCAATGGTTCCTTCCCGATAGTCAACCGTATAATCCCGGTTTTCCGTGTAAACCGTACCGCCGGGAAAATAGGACGCGCGAATCACTACGCTGCCTTTCTCAATCTGATCGAAACAAAGTTTGCCTGGGTTGGTTCCGGCAAGAACCAAGCTGTCGCCGGAAATTTTCATCATTTGGCCTTCTCCATAACCGGTGATCGCCAGTGCGGCCGACAAGATCATTCCCAGTACGATCGTTTTCATTTTCATGATAAAGTCTCTTCTTTTGCGGCCGATCTCATGGGCAGGAAAAGCTGTCCGCCTGCTCATGCGAAAATCGACCCGGCCGCGCCTTTCCACTCAAAGCGGAGGCCGTATTTCCTGCATACTTCTTGAAAAAACGGGGTTATGCTTCAGCGCCAGTACCCGGTTCCGTAGGTTTGATTGAGCATTTGAGTCGCGTCACTGCTATTTACGTTGCCCCAGAATTCGGCATATCGGAGATTGTCGACGTGACCATCGACATATGACATGTTCTGCATTTTATTATGGCGGAAATCCGGATAGTAGGCAATGTTTCCGTACTTGTCGTGACAATAGTAGAACCAGAGGTCACCCAAGTCGGTTTTATATTTATTCCGACCGTCGATGACAGTTGCCACCAGACTGGGACGCTTGCACGCCACCAGCATGCGGTTGGGTAGACTCAGATTGGGAACGCCGCCGACTGATCGTCCGTACATATAATTGGTGACTTTAATACCGGCGCTGATGCCGGAACTGTTGCCGGACATTTCCGCCATGTTTTCAGGGCAGGTGAATACTTTGGGAGTCAAGCTGTAATCTGCGGCTACAGCTTCCGCTGACGCGCCGCCGAGATAAGATGAAACCAGCGGAATCCACCACTGGGTTGTGGTCGGCGGTTTGGCGCTCCAGGATGAGATCAGTAGCGGTACACGGTCGTTATTGTCGCCGGCATACATGATAATGGCGGTACCGTGTTGTTTCAGGTTGCTTTTACATGATGCCGATCTGGCGGCAATGCGGGCCTTGTTCAAAGAAGGCAGCAGCATCGCGGCCAAAATGGCAATGATTGCGATCACGACCAGGAGCTCGATAAGGGTAAAAAATTGGTTTCGTTTCATGTTTTCTGTTTCTCCTTGCTTGGGGTCATTAATCAATTTCGAGCCTTTCGGAAAAAAACTCACTCCTTATATTTTTTTACGAGTGTACGAATATAACGAACCGCCTTCATGATGTCTTTTGCCTGTTGTGGGCCGCTGATTTCACGTTCGATAATCAACTCGCCGGTGAATCCGAGGTCGTAAAGTTTCGGAACGATCTTTTCAAAGTCGGCCTTGCCGGTTCCCACTGGAACTTCTTTCCCGAGACAATATCCATTGACTGGGAACAGTCCGTCCTTGATGTGAAGATTCCGGACATACCGGCCGAATACTTCCAGCGCGTCCACCGGATTGCCGCGCCCGTAGAGAATCAAGTTGGCGGTGTCCAGATTGATACCCAGATTCGGGAGACGGAGATCCTCAATGGCGCGCAGGAGAGTCAACGGCGTCTCCTGCCCGGCCTCGAACCAGAAATCAAGTCCGAGATCCAGACAGTGCCGCGCCACTTCATAAATGGCATTCAACGTTTCCGCATACAGCGGATCGTATGGATTTTCCGGGATGAATCCGCAGTGGGTAATGATTGCGGGAGCCCCGAGTATTTTGGCGAAATCGGCGGCCTTTTTAAGTTCGTCGACCCTGCGGGAGCGCAAATCCGGAGGAACCAGGCCGCAGGTGGCGGGACCGGCGGCAGAGTTCCAGACGATCCGTCCGGTGTATCCGGCCCAGAAGGCCGCCAGACGAATGCCGTCATTTTTCATGTCGCATTTGACTTTTTCCGCAAAAGATTCCGTGAGATTGGTCATGTCCCAGTTCTGCACCTGCGCGGTCTTGACACCATATCGGGCAATGATTTCGAACGGGTTGTCGTTTTTCCGCAGCATGGCGATAACACCGATTTCCATATTTTTGCTATTCGGGCTCATATTACATTTCTCCATAGTTTAGATATTACCAGTTCCGCAACTGTTCCGCAACGAATTTGAGAGATTCAACTCGTGATTGTCTGCCGGAAAAGTCAAAAGATTCTATAGTGACAAACAGAGTACGGCCCCGCGAATCTATACTATTCCAAAAATCCCTCAATTCGAGATCACCCTTACCAATTAAAACATCGGCATAATATTTGCCGCATCGTTTTTTTTCAGCGCCCGGAAACGGAGAATCAGATATTTTCCAATCTTTCAGGTGGAAGTGAACCACATAATCTTTTTGGCTTAGATAAGCGGACTTCGGATCATCCGCAGTAGCAACATTGCCGTTGTCATAGGTCACCTTGAGCCCGGGAACCGCATGTAAAACTTCCAGAACTTCATCGGCGGTAGTAATGGGACTATCCTTCATGCCGGAACTTTCCAGCGTGAGCG
>Ga0070399_1002231_pt1 | contig 18861 bp, 15 predicted proteins | sample BioMet4_FD_61217 | JGI IMG/M metagenome (GOLD analysis project Ga0070399, IMG submission 61217) | Microbial communities from bioreactor (seeded with sewage sludge) at LBNL, California, USA - Biofuel metagenome 4 (version 1) | ecosystem: Engineered > Bioreactor > Anaerobic > Unclassified ... | reverse complement strand
TCCCCAAACACTGGAATTCCTGAATTTGTAGTAACTTTGCCCATGAGTTTATACATTTTTTGTTTTAGCAATGCAAAAGTACAAACTCTTTGGGGAGGTCAGTGGACTTCCCTTTTTTTTTACTGTGGCAACCGTGTCAATATCATTTACTTGCCCTCATACTGTCAATCTTTTGGTTTTATCGGACAGCAATAGTTAGTAATGGACAAACGGTTAATTGGACAGTGTTTGTTGATAAGCCTTTCTTCCCTTCATATGCTACAATCGAGTCTGCCGAGACTGCTTTTAAGACGGTTCTCTCAGATGTTGGGGCCAATCAACCATTCCTCGACAATCATGACGAGCGCATGATCAATGAGACGCTGAATGGAACTTACTCGACAGTAGGTAGTCGTTCAGGGATAAAAGGATTGATTGACTCAGAGGAAGATTCAGGTTGCGAGGGCTTTACAGGACTCAATATTACGACAGATAATCGACCTGAGGGATGGGATCTTGATGGCGACGGCATTCCTGCATGGTACGAAAGATTGAGGGGATGGAGCGACTCTACGCCTAACAATAATACTGACAGTGATGGAAACGATTTCACAGACTTGGAGGAATATCTTATTTGGGCAGCTCAACCTAATCGAATGATTCAACCAGGAACAAGCACCTCTATTGCCCTTTCCACTCTTTTCAGAGGTTTCAATGATAGTCCCGCGTTCACATATCAGTATGACGGTTCAGGACTCGATGTGGCGCTTTCAGAAGAAGGTTATCTCACAATCAGTGCACATGATACTTATTCTGGCTTGCAGGAGATTTCCGTGACTGTTAATGATGGTGCCGGGGCAACGATGACACGAAAGTTGAATGTTGCTGTCAGCGATGTAGTAACGAGCATCAAGGAAATCTCGAAGCCACAAACACAAATAATGAATAACGATGAGCCTTCCTATAGCCCATCGGGTCAAAAGATAGGTAAGGACTATAAAGGCATTGTGGTTAAACGTGGGAAGAAGCTAATAAAACGTTAATATATTGATAATAAGGAAGTGCGATACATTTGTATCGCACTTTTTTATTAATTTTTTTTGCCAAATCTAGATAGCTTTATTCATGATCTTTTATCTTCACGACTATGTGGAGTAGGAGTCAAGACTGACAATATGGGGCTCTCCTTTACCCTATTGAAGGCTATTGGGTCCCAATATTAAAAATGCTAAATTGTAGAGCATTTCCAATAAATTAAGGTAAATTTGTAATTTAAACTGAGAAACCGTTTGTTATGAGTTTAACAAAGATAGCCAATCAATTCTTTCTGCGTCGGCAGCGAGAACTTGAACGGCACTTTACTCACCCCGATGCGTTGCAGCGCGATGTGTTCTCTTCCTTGATAGACAAAGGTAAGGTCACGGAGTTTGGTCGCAACCACCTAATGAGTGCAATCCGCAACTATGATGATTTTGTGGCCAACGTGCCCATAAGCACCTATGAAGAACTGAAGAACGACATCGATCGGATGCGGCATGGCGAAGCTAACTTGCTTTGGCCTGGCACAGTAAAGTGGTATGCTAAGTCATCGGGAACAACAAACGACAAATCAAAGTTTATTCCAATATCAAATGATGGACTCCGCAACATTCACTATAAAGGTGGTGCTGATGTCGTGGCCATATATCTGAGAAACCATCCAGAGAGCCGTATCTTTGACGGCAAGTCACTTATCCTTGGTGGTAGTCATTCGCCTAATTATAATCTTGCTAATTCGCTCGTGGGGGATTTGAGCGCCATTCTGATAGAGCGTATCAATCCGTTGGTCAACCTCTTTCGTGTTCCTAAAAAGCAAACGGCTTTGCTCTCCGATTTCGAGTTGAAGCGTGACCGCATTGCCAAGGAATGTGTCCATAAGGATGTAACAAATATATCCGGTGTTCCGTCTTGGATGTTGAGCGTGCTTGTACGTGTCATGGAGCTGTCAGGCAAGGAGCATCTTGAAGAAGTGTGGCCAAACTTGGAGGTGTTTTTCCACGGTGGAATTACCTTTGCTCCTTATCGCAAGCAGTATGAGCAGCTCATAACGTCGCCGAAAATGAACTACATGGAGACGTATAATGCCTCTGAAGGCTTCTTTGGTATTCAGGACGACCCCAATGACCAGTCTATGCTCTTGATGCTTGATTATGACGTGTTCTATGAGTTTATACCTATGGAAGAGTATGGTCAGGAAGGTGCACATATAATACCATTGGTCGATGTAGAGCTTGACCGCAACTATGCGATGGTCATTACAACCTCTTGTGGGTTGTGGAGATACATGATTGGCGATACCGTGAGGTTCACTTCGAAACGACCTTACAAGTTCGTTATCACAGGCAGGACGAAGTATTTCATCAATGCCTTTGGCGAGGAGCTTATCATGGACAATGCAGAGAATGGATTGGCTTATGCCTGCAAAGAAACAGGTGCAGAGATAAGGGAATATACCGCAGCACCTGTCTATATGGATGCCAGTGCCAAATGTCGTCATCAGTGGCTGATAGAGTTTATCAAAGAGCCGGATGATCTGAAGCAATTTGGTGACCTCTTGGACAAGAAGTTGCAGGAAATCAACTCTGACTATGAAGCCAAACGGTCGCACGACGTGACGCTTCAGCATCTTGAGATAGTAAAAGCTCGACCTGACCTATTCAACGACTGGCTAAAGTCGAAGCAGAAATTGGGTGGACAGCATAAGGTGCCACGCCTGAGCAACTCTCGAAAGAACATGGAGGAGTTACTCGAATTACAGAACAACACTTGACGTGCATCGTGTCACTTTAAACATACAGATATTCAACGATAACAATGCAAAGACAACATCATGATAATGTATTCCACTTTCTTCCCCTTAGGAAGGCTTGGTTAGGCCTTACTCTGTGTTGTCTATGTCTCCTCTCCTTACTGGTATCCTCCTGTGCCCGCATGGGAAATCCTGATGGAGGATGGTATGACGAGACGATGCCTAAGGTGGTGAGCACCACACCTGAGGATAAGGGAGTTGATGTTAAAAGTCAGAAGATACTCATCAACTTTGATGAATATGTGAAGATTGACAACCCCACGGAGAACGTGGTTATATCTCCCCCTCAGCTCCAGGCACCGGAAATAAAGGGACAGGGTAAGCGAATCAGCGTGCAATTGCTCGATTCGCTCAAGCCCAACACTACCTATACCATCGACTTTTCCAACGCCATAAGCGATAATAACGAAGGAAATCCCCTCGGCAACTATACGTTCAGTTTTTCCACTGGCGACCATATCGATACGCTTGAGGTATCGGGTTATGTCATCTCAGCAGAGAATTTGGAACCGATGAAGGGAATTCTGGTTGGACTGTATGATGACCTTTCTGATACTGTTTTTAAGCACAAGCCTATGCTTCGCTTATCTCGGACTGATTCTCGAGGACATTTTGTTATCAAGGGCATTGCTTCAGGAAAGTACCGTGCTTATGCCTTGCAGGATGCGGACGGTGACTATGTTTTTGGGCAGAAGAGTGAAATCATCGCCTTTGACCATGAGTTAATAGAACCATCATTTAAGCCTGACATACGCCAAGACACTACATGGTTAGACTCCTTGCACATTGCTGACATTCAGCGTGTGCCCTATACTCACTTTCTCCCAGATAATATCTGTTTACGTGCGTTCAATGAAATACTAACGGATCGTCACTTGGTGAAAAGTGAAAGGAAGGAAGCCAATCACTTTACCCTCTTTTATAGTTATGGCGATAGCATTCTGCCGCAGATTCAAGGGCTGAACTACGATGCTAATGATGCATTTATCATTGATAGTTCGTTGAAGAAAGATACTATCACCTATTGGCTTAAGGACACTGCTTTGGTCAATCAAGATACGCTTCAGACGGTGCTTACACATCACATCACGGATACCCTGGGTGTAATGCGTTTACAAAAAGATACTTTGACGCTTCTTTCCAAACAGCCTTATGCTAAGCGTTTGAAGGCTGAGCAAAAGGCTTATGATACGTGGAAAAAGGCAGAAGATAAGAAGAAAAAGCGTGGCGACCCATATGATTCTATCATGCCAAAAGATCCGCTGAAGCTTAATATCACGCCCAATGGAGAGATGGACCCTGATCAAAATGTGATGCTTATAGCACAGGAACCACTCAATGATGTCGATACTGCATACGTTCATCTCTATGCGAAGCCACCAAAGGACTCCTTGTGGTACCGTGAACCATATGACATGCATCGTGTAAACAACGAGACATTCATGCTTCGCGCGGCATGGAAACCGGAGACTGAGTATAGCTTGGAGGTGGATAGTGCAGCTATCAGTACCATTTATGGGCTCGTGTCTGGCCCTATCAAGCAAGGGCTGAAAGTCCGATCCAGCGACAGTTATGGCACTCTTATGGTCACTTTGATGGGTATGAATGGCAAGAATGTCATTGGACAGCTCATGGATAACAGCGACAAGATAGTGAAACAGGTTTTCACCAACACAGGACAATTGGAGCTTTTCTATCTCAAAGAGGCTAAATATTATCTGCGAATGGTCGTTGACGACAACAATAATGGCCAGTGGGACACAGGTAATTACGATGCCGACCAGTAACCTGAGGCGGTCTTCTATTACCCTGAGGAGATAGAGTGCAAGGCTAAATGGGATGTTACGCGTTCTTGGAATCCTAACGATACCCCACTCTTTAAACAAAAGCCAAGTGCCATTGTCCAACAGAAGGCAGACAAGGAAAAGCAGGTTCAGCATCGAAATCTGCAAAGAGCAAGACAATTAGGTATAGACTATATGAATCAGATAAAAGGAAAGTTATGAAAAAATTCAGGATAATATTAATGTTCATGTTGCTGACTTTTGTCGGCCAAAATGTTAAGGCGCAGTGCTCTTTTCAGAATACGGCGTTTAGTTCTGGAGAGTTTCTCTCCTTCAACTTGTATTACAACTGGCAATTTGTATGGGTGAAAGCCGGTTCTGCCTCCTTCTCTACAGTGAAGAGTGTCTATAAAGGAACACCGGCATATCGTGGAAGTCTTATCACTAGAGGTAATAATAAGGTAGACAAGTTCTTTGTGATGCGTGATACATTGCTTTGCTACAACTCGCTGAATCTGGAACCTTTGTATTATCGCAAGGGTGCCCATGAAGGCAAACGTTATACGGTAGACGAGGTATTTTATTCTTACCCTGGTGGAAAATGCGAGATTAATCAGCATCGGCAGAAAAACAGTGGCGAGCATGAATGGAAAAAGAGCACATTTAACTATTGCATATACGACATGATGAGTATCTTCATGCGTGCCCGTTCCTTTGATCCTACGGGTTGGAAGAAGGGGTTCGACGTGGACTTCCCCATGGCCGATGGTAATAGCGTTAATCCCGCTAAATTGCGCTATCAGGGGAAGGTCAACATCAAGGCAGATAATGGACATACCTACAGATGTCTGCAATTGGCGTATATGGAGAACGAGAACAACGAGGGATACAAGAAGATTGTTGACTTCTATGTTACCGATGATAGTAATCATGTACCTATTCGCCTAGACATGCACCTTAGATTTGGGAGTGCCAAAGCATTCCTTGTGGGTATGAATGGTGTCCGTGGCAAGATCACTGCACAGGTGAAATAAGAGATAAGTGCTGGTAGAATTAAGACTAAAATAGACTAGCGCTCTTTTAAAAGATAAAACATGGGCCTGACGTTATTGCCATTATGGCTAATCGTCAGGCCCATGTTATTTTATATATGAAGGGAGGATCCGCTTGTCCTCTACCTTTTTTAATCATTCTGTGATAGATTGGATTTCCTGTAAGGTAAGGTTTCCTATGATGCTGATAATCTCAAGCTCTCCTTTGTCCACATTATAAAGTGAGTATTCGTATTTTCCTTTGTCCAAGGGTTGCATGTAAATGATAGTGTTATTGTTACCTTCCTTGTAGCGCATTACTTCTTCCCAGGGTTTCTTATCGAAGATACGCTTGGCATCTGAGGAAATCTTTGTGATGAGAGCATTTCGTTCGCAAGTCATCACCTTGAGTTGATCTATCTTAGAAGCGATCTTCTTCATATTACGATTGCCCACGTTAAGGCTGGGCATCATGCGGAACATGGTCTTTGAAACGACTACGGTGGTCACATCCTGTTGGTTCTCATATTTGTTGAACAGCGCGCTCTGTGCATGTGTAATCGTGCAGAAAGCAGCCATAATGAGTAAGATAATCGTTTTCTTCATGTTAATCTGTTGTTTCAGTATTATTTATCTTATCAAGCCCTTTGTTGATAGCGATAGAGAATTTGGTGAGTGCGCGCTCGGTCTCTCCTGCTGCATCCTTTGGATTATCGTAGGTCTCCACGTCTGTGGCGATGGGACGTGCGGTGCTATCCCTATTATTAAGGTAGGTGCCAAGTGTGAGCAATACAACTACGCTGGCAGCCATACCCGCCATCCAACGTAGACTGACGGTGCGCGCACGGCGATTGCTGTGTTTCTCCACCATGTTCCATCCATCAATGTTTCGGGCTATCCGTGCCTCCAAGCCTTGTGGTTCTTCGGGTGCGTCGGCATAGAGTTGGACAAAGAGTTGCTTGTCAGCCTGCAATGCCTCGGGGATGTCTTGAGATTGGAAATAGCGCTTAAGTGCTACTTCTTCTGCTGTTGTAGTTTGGGCATTATAGAACTTTTCAAGCAAATTTTCAATATCTTCTGTGGTCATGATGACATGTGTTATGTGAATGATGATGTTCAGAGGCCTTGCAGCCTGTCTCTGATGGACTTTCGAGCACGACTCAATGCCACGCGAATGTTGACGGCATTGAGGCCGGTCTGGTCCTGAATTTCCTCGTAAGAGAGGTTGTCGATGTCGTGCATCGTAATGATGGCTCGCTGCTTGTCTGGCAACTCGTCGATTGCCCTCTGTACTAACGACACTGCTTGGCGCTGCTCTAAGTCAACACTGGCATCGCGCTCGGTGCTCAGTTGATGTTCTCTGGGCTCCTCGTCGTTTTCCTTTAATCGTTGCTTGCGATGCTGGTCATAGAAGAGATTTCGCATAGTGGTCACTGCGAAAGCCTCTGCATTGTCGGGAATCTGAAGTCCGTCACGCTTGGTCCAGAGTCGCAACATCGCGTCTTGTACGAGGTCTTCTGCCTCCTGTGAGCTGCCAGTCAGCCGCCATGCGGCGGCATACATCCGACGGTGGCAAGGAAGAAAAATCTGTTTGAACTCGGAGGCATCCATCCTATTCCGTATTAAGAGACGTAGTTTCTTGTTTTTTGTTACACGAATTATTCACAGTTTTTCATACCTCTTCGTTTGTGAAGGGCTGTGCATGAACGCATTTCATGTTTTGTTCCAACTGTTTTACGCTGCTGGCCCCTACGAGCACACTCGTCATGCCCTTCTGATGAAGCAACCATGCCAAGGCCATCTCAGCCAATTTTTCACCACGCGAAGAGGCCGTGTCGTTGAGTTTGCGCAGATAAGCGAGCAGTTCAGGCGTAAGCGTATCTTTGCCTAATGAAGAGTTACGAGCCATTCTAGAGTCTTCAGGAATGCCGTTCAGATATCTATCTGTAAGTAATCCCTGTGCCAATGGTGAGAAACTGATGAAACCGATACCATTGTCAGCGCAATATTGGAGTATACCCTCTTCGATTGGTTTGCGGTCGAGTAAGTTGAGACGGCCCTGGTAAATAAGTAGGGGCACGTCATGCGCATCAAGATATTCTTTGGCTTTCTTTGTGGCTTCCAATGGCCATCGAGAGATACCCACATATAGCGCCTTACCCTGTTTCACGATATCGACCAAGGCTTGTAGTGTCTCCTCCACTGGTGTTTCGGGGTCAAATCGGTGGCTATAAAACAGATCCACATAGTCAAGTTGCATACGTTTCAGGCTCTGGTCTAAGCTAGCCATGAGGTATTTTCTTGATCCCCAGTTGCCGTAAGGTCCAGGCCACATATCCCATCCAGCCTTGCTAGAGATGAATAGTTCGTCGCGATAAGGGCGGAAATCATCGTCGATTAGACGTCCTACGGTCTCCTCGGCAGAACCATAGGGGGGGCCGTAGTTGTTAGCGAGGTCAAAATGAGTGATGCCATGATCTAGGGCATAGTGTGTGATGGCGCGAGCGCGCTCATAGGAGTCCACTCCCCCAAAGTTGTGCCAGAAGCCAAGGCTAATTTTGGGCAGTAAGATGCCTGAATTACCACAGCGCATATAGAGGCTGTCGCCATCATCATAACGGGTCTCAGCGGGCACATAAGCACCCTTGAGGTCCATTTCTCTTATTGTTCTTCCTTGCATAGTCTGATTTGTTAGTATTGTTTAGCGTATGGTTTATTTTGTTATTCAATAACTTTGGACCAGCTAATGAACTTGCTACTGATTTAACGAAAACACCAGAGTAGTACTATGTTGGTTCCACGGTTTAGCTTATTTAGCTGTTTACCTTCGCTTTGTCGTCGTTGATAAGACTTAATAGGTGGTCAACTGCTTCCTCTTCTGGGATGTTTTTCTCCACACATGTCTGGCCACGATAAAGCGACACACGCTTAAGACCAGCCCCCACGTAGCCATAGTCAGCATCTGCCATCTCGCCTGGACCGTTAACAATGCAACCCATAATGCCAATCTTAAGGCCTTTGAGTTCACCCGTGGCCTCACGAATCTTGGCGATGGTTTCCTGTAAGTCATAGAGTGTGCGGCCGCATCCTGGGCAACTTATATACTCAGTGCGTGTGGTTCGCAAGCGTGCGGCTTGCAATATGCCAAATGCAGTGTCCTCTATTTCGTCGTAAGAGATGCTTCCTTGATTCATCAGCCAAATGCCGTCAGTGAGGCCATCCATCATCAAGGCACCCATGTCTGCAGCAGCTTCAAGTTGGAACTCTTCCTTCTCATCGAGTTGATACATCTGGGCGAAGATCACAGGATTGTTCACGCCTGCATTCATCATTTCATGCACCAGGGCTCGTTGTTCACCAAGGCGGTTCTGATGGTTTCCCATGCAGACTACTACGACTTCAGGATGAGACTTCAGACAGGCTAGATATTCCTCGGCAGGCGTACCAAATTCTAGTACGAGGAACTTTAGAGAGGCTTGTACCATGCCAACAAAGGGCATAGCGGTAACGGGAAAGATAGGGAAACAAGCGGTCGACTCACCAGCCTCTCCCCGACCCTCCCCGGTAGGGAAGGGAGACTGCGACAGTTGCATATAGGCATCAAAGTCGAGGATATAGTCTTGTCCTGGCTCCGGATGTTCTGGCATCTCCTTCCCGACGTAGATATAATCTGCCTTGGGAGCGTCGGTTCCCCTCCTACTGGAGGGGTTAGGGGAGGCTTCTTTTTGAGTGATTTGTTGTGTTGTTACCACCACGGGCACATGATTGCCTCCTATGTTCTCTACGGCTTTTGTGGTATGACGATTAGGTCTGAGCCAATCAAAGTCTTTAGCAGGCGTGCCTGGAATGAGGAGGTGATTGTCCTTGCGACCAATGTAATCGACTAGATGGCGAGCCACGGGTATCTCTGCTTCGGGTGCCTCAGAAAGCGACACACGAATCGTATCGCCAATGCCGTCGGCCAAAAGCGCACCAATACCCACTGCACTCTTGATGCGACCATCCTCGCCTTCGCCAGCCTCGGTCACGCCAAGATGTAGCGGATAGTGCATGTCTGCCTCATCCATCTGATCCACCAACAGTCTAACAGACCTTACCATGACCACGGTATTGCTTGCCTTGATGCTGATTACGACATCATCAAAGTGTTCTTTCTTGCAGATGCGAAGGAACTCCATGCAACTCTCAACGATGCCTTCTGGCGTATCGCCATAACGATTGCGGATGCGATCCGAGAGTGATCCGTGGTTCACTCCGATGCGGATGGCGCGGTGATTTGCCTTACAGATGTTGAGGAAAGGCACGAAGCGATCCTCTATTCTTTCCAATTCCTCTGCATATTCCTCATCAGAATATTCCTTCTTAATGAACTGCCGTGCAGGATCTACATAGTTACCTGGATTGATACGTACCTTTTCGGCATAAAGTGCAGCCACATCGGCCACGTCGGGGTTAAAGTGGACGTCTGCAGCTAGGGGTGTGTCGAAGCCATCGGTACGTAGCTTTGCACTGATGTTCTTGAGATTTTCGGCTTCACGTCTGCCCTGTGTGGTGAGCCGAACCAGTTCTCCACCAGCGTTGATGATACGCTCTGCCTGAGCTACACAAGCCTCAGTGTCGTTGGTATTTGTCGTGGTCATTGACTGAATGCGCACGGGATTGTTGCCGCCCATGTCGAGGGCGCCGACATGTACGACCGACGATGTACGCCGATGATAGTTGAATAAGTCAATCATGGTGATGTGTCGAAAGAGAGGCTGCGGTCATGCACAGCCTACATTATGATTAGTTGCACTTGAATTTGTAGTCCTTTATCTCGGACAGATCCTTGTTTGCCTTCTCGATCTTGGAACCAAGGCTTGCCTTCCAAGCATCGACTTTGCCAGCGATCTCATCGTCGCCGAGGGCAATCATCTCTGCAGCGAGGATAGCGGCATTCTGTGCACCATTCACGGCGACGGTGGCCACGGGGATTCCAGGAGGCATCTGGGCGATACTCAACATGGCATCCAATCCGTCGAGCATACCCTTGATGGGCACGCCAATCACTGGTAATGGTGTGGCGGCGGCAATCACTCCTGGCAAGGCAGCTGCCATGCCGGCAGCGGCAATGATCACCTTGATGCCGCGACCTTTAGCCTCTTTAGCAAACTTAGCTACGGCATCAGGCGTGCGATGGGCGGAAAGCGCATTTACTTCAAATGGAATTTCTTGGTCTTCCAGCCACTTGCAGGCTTTTTCCATGACAGGAAGGTCGCTTGTCGAACCCATGATAATACTAACTATTGGTTTCATAATAAATCTCGTTGAATATGTATCCTAAATATTATATGCTTTCTAAATGATCGTCCAGAACCCTATGACCATACCGACAAGAAATCCTGTGATAACCTGTGTGAGTGTATGCTGTCTCAATATCATTCTGCTTGTTCCTACCATACCGCCGATAATGAGAAAGATGCAGAACCAGACAAGTGGGTTAAAACTGAAGAGAATGGAGAAAGCAAGCAACGCTCCCTCGAATCCTCCTATAGCTGCCGAGTGCGTAGAAATCTTCCACCACACGTTGATGACGGCGCATACTACCTGTATAAACAATGCTGCCACGAGAATATTAGCCATGAACTGAGGTATGCGCATCATATTCATGAAATAGTAACAGGCAAAGTAACAAACGATGGCAATGATGTAAGGCACCATGCGTCGCTCTTTCTTGCCGATCTCCATGGTGGACCATCCTTGATAACGGCGGTACGCATGGATGAACAAAGTGGGCAGCAAGATGGTGAAGAAATACACCATTGTGAGCACAATGAGCTTGAATTGCCAAGGCATTAGACTCATGTAGCTGAAGAGAAACAGGGCTATCAGGCCGACAAGTGGCAGATAAAAGGGCGTGAAAGTCATGCTCATCACGCGTGCTGTCAATATGATGTTTTTTTCTTTTGTCATGGATAAGTCATTATTGACCTTTATATACGTCTTAATCTTGCTACGGGAATGCCGAGTTGTTCACGATATTTAGCCACCGTGCGTCGTGCTATGGGGTAACCGCGTTTTTTCATTTCGCTTGTGAGGGCATCATCGCTCAAGGGCTTTTGCTTGTCTTCCTTTTCGATAACTTCCTTCAATGCCAGTTTTATGCGGCGCGTGGACATCTCCGTGCCATCCTCGGTAACATAACTATCAGTGAAGAAGAAACGTAGGGGAAAGGTGCCCCAACGTGTCTGCGCGTATTTGATGTTGCTTACGCGGGAAATGGTCGAGATGTCAAGACCAGTCTTCTCGGCGATGTCTTTCAATATCATGGGTCTGAGGTCAGCCTCGTCTCCTTCTTGAAAGAACTTCTTCTGCCAATCGATGATGGCCTTCATCGTGACAAATAGCGTGTGTCTACGCTGTTTCACGGCATCGATGAAGCCTTGTGCTTTTTCCACCTTTTCCTTGGCGAAAAGCAGAGCTTCTTTCTCCTGACGATTCATGTTATGCCGATTGCTCCTATAGTTGACGACCATATCATTGAACAGCGGCGAAACCTTTAGGTCGGGAATACGTCCGCGGCTGATAGTGAATGACACGTATCCCTCGTCGTCTGTGTCCACGATAAAGTCAGGAGTGATCTGCTGAGTGTTTCTTCCCATGGTCTCGCCAAGGGCAGCCCCGGGCTTGGGATTGAGCTTGCGTATCTCCTTGCGAACAAAGGAGGCTTGCTCATCGTTGAGTTGCAGGGACTGTGTTATCTTGTCCCAATGCTTTCGGGTGAACTCTTCGAAGTGGTCGGCAATGACTGCTTGCATGAGTTCTTTGAGCCTGCTATCTGATCGTCTTGCAATCTGAAGTAACAGACATTCCTGTAGTGACCGTGCACCGATTCCGGCAGGGTCGAAGGTTTGTAGCATGCGGAGCATATCCTCGACGAAGTCTACGGTCACATCGATGTTGTGATAGATGGCCAGTTCATCGGCAATGTCGTCCAATGACTTGCGCAAGAGCCCGTCGTTGTCAAGTGTTCCGATGAGGTATTCCATCACCTCGCTTTGCTCGTCGGTCAGGTGAAGGACGCCCATCTGTTCCTTCAGCTTGTCGTAGAACGACTTGGTATCTCCCCAAACGATCTCTTCATAGTCGGCGTCGGGGTTTCTGGCAGTGCCCATGTGCATATCGGGTGAAGGTAGTTCGTCATCGCTTCCTAGACTTTCCAGGGCATTGTCAAGGGCTTCCTCGCGCTCTTCGCGCTCTGTTTTCTCCTCATATTGCTCGTCGTCGCTACCGAAGTCATCGTCACTTTCTCCCCCACTCTCCTCGTCTGGACTTTCTATATCGTCGCGTTTTTCTTCAAGAGCCGGATTGTCATCAAGCTCTGTGAGCACGTTTTGCTCCAATTCAGCAAGTGGCATCTCTAGCAGTTTCACCTGCAACATCTGCTGTTGCGAGAGGCGCTGCTGCTGCACCTGTTGTTGAGTCTGTGCCTGAATGAGCTTTTGTGCCATAGCTATTAAGAGGCCAAATGGCCTTTATTTCCAATAATCCTTTAGTTGGGCGGCGAGTGCGGCGAGCTTCTCGGGCGACTCGTTGCCAAATCGTTTCCACACCTTCATGCAAGGTGTCAGCAATGGATGAATCATGATGTCTTCGTGAGAGAGCAATGGATCGCAGAAGCGGAACACCTCCATCAACTCGGAGACTTCCTCAGGGGTGGAACGAATCTGCTTGGCCAAGGTCTTGATCTCTGGCGTTTCTGGCACCATCGTGGCAGGAACGAGGCGGAAATAGAGATCGAGTATCACGATAATCTTTATGGGCATGAGCGGATTTTCTCCTTCTGCGCCAGGTATAGGCTTGAAGTCTCGCTCCCATGACTCATTGATCTCTACACCTGCATAGAACTCCTCGTGCTTGCCGAAGCCACTCATCTTTCGAAGGCGGTCCACTTCACGATTGAGCTTCCGAGGGCTTTTGGCGTACTTGTCCCACAACTGTTTAATTTGTGGTGTATCCAGTTGTCGTAACCGAAACATCTGTTTGTAAAGGTGTTCCGGTGTGATGTGCAGTTCCAGGGCAAGGTCGACGAGCCTGCGACTATACATCGGCTTCACGCCTTGAGGCCGTTTCAAATAGAGTTGCATGAGAGGAAGCCAGTATTCATCATGCCATAATCCGCGATTTGCCATAATGTTTCACCATTTGCTTGTTACGTACAAAGATACGCTAAAATTCCGACTCACTCCATTTTTGATGTTTTTTTTTTTATAGGTTTGAATGTTGTGTTCCATTGATTCTATTATGAGAGGGACAACGTGTCCATTCCATTTTGTTTGTTAATGGAAAGACAGTTCTTCGAATAATAATCTTGAAAGTGGTGCTATGATTTGGAGGTAGATGGAATTATAGTGAGGGTTATTCATCTCCAAATATCAGCCATAAAGTGACGACATCTTTCAATCCGCTATTTTAGTGCCGGGGATGCGAATCAAAATAGCATCTTAAAGCCCTGAAAGTGCGATTGCATTAATGATAACGTCGCATTTTCAGGGCCTATTCAGACCTGCCTTGTCAAACTTAAGGAAATGTGTATTGGGTTGGACAACAAACTGCTCGATCCCTACCCTACTTCATTCTCATGGGTATCAGCCAATGTTGACAAATTAAGTCTCTTTACTAATTTTTACTTGGCATCGCTGTCATAGGGGCTTCCCATGACCATTTTCTTGCTGTCCCATGGTGCTGGAGCTCCGCCGAGGTACTTGTGGAACCACTCCAAATGGGCATTATAGTAAAGTGGCATAGACTTTAAAGAACTTGGCCAATGCCCGTCGTTGTCGAAGATGATGAGTCGACTCGGTATGCCAAGAGTCTGTAATGTCGTGAAGTATGCAAGGCTTTGGTTATAAGACACACGATAGTCGCGCTCACCGGTGATGATGAGTGTCGGTGTTGAAAAATTCTTCACGTATTCAGATGGACTCCATTTCTTATACAAAGATGAGTTCCATGGCTGACCGTTCAGCTCAAAATTGGGGAACCAAAGTTCCTCTGTGCTACCCCACATGGACTGCAAATCGAACAGACCCATCATTGAGGCAAGGCACTTAAAGCGTTTGGTCTGACCTTGAAGCCAGTTCATGAAGTATCCGCCATAACTCCATCCCATGGCACCCATGCGGTCGGCATCAACGTAAGGAAGCTTTTCGAGCATGTCGGTGACACGCATCACATCTTCATAAGGTTTGCCACCCCAAGAGCCACTGATGTCAAGGCAGAACTGTTGACCGTATCCTGTTGATCCGTGAGGATTGGGATAAGCGACAACGTAGCCAGCTCCAGGATAAACTTGCCAGTCTGGACGATAGCTGTCCATCCATTGCATCTGTGGTCCACCGTGTACGTTGATGACGAGTGGATATTTCTTTGAGGGATCGAAATCATGTGGCTTCACAACAAAGACTTCTACGCTATCTCCGTTAGCACCAACAACCCACATTGCTTCGGATGGTCGTAGGTCGACTGCTTCCATCATGCTGTCATTCACATGGGTGAGCTGTGTCTCAGCCAGTACGTTGCGACGATTAACTCCTGGCACGTCAGCGCGTGAAGTGGTTTTGCCGTTTGGTTTAGCCATATATAGTTCGCCTAATTTTCCTGTGGATGTCCAGGTATAATAGAAATTGCCATTTTTATCGAAGTCGAAACTTCCAATGGCACGGTCACCGATAAGCTTGGTAATCTTCTTATCCTTCAATTGTATCTGGTATAGTGGTTGATAGCCTCGTACTTCGCCTAAGAAATAGATGCTACGTGAGTCGCTAGCCCACTTATAGTCGTCCACCCAGTTGTCAAATTGCTCTGTGAGCACAGTCTTGTCACCTGTCTGACGATCAATGAGACCAAGGATGAAGCGATCTGATTCATAGCTTGGGGTGCGCTGAAAACGATAGGCTATGTAACGTCCATCTGGCGAATACTGTGGACTGCCGTCCCAGGCCTTGTTATCAGCGGTAAGATTTTTTGCCTCGCCACCAGTTACAGGAACTGTCCAGAGGTCGCAGTTGGTAGAGGCTTCAGGATGCTTATCGTGATTGCTCAGGTAGCAGAGTTCCTTGGAGTCGGGCGAGAAAGCGATGCCCGAAGGACCATTGGGTGAGAATACTGGACTATCGTAACGACCCGGAGTAACGTCAGTATAGGTTTTGTTCTTGATGTTATAGACGATGATATGCCAATACTTTCCATCTTGATACTCTGTCCAGTGGCGCATAAAGAGTTCGTCTGCAATGTGTGCCTGAATCGGATTCTTGGACTTTTTGTCGAAGGCATCTTTATTGGCCTTGCCATCTGCCCCACCGATCTCCGGTATAACTTGTGCAGCAAAGGCAATGAGGTTTCCGTCTGGTGATAGCTCAGCCCCTTGTACACCTAAAGAATAATCAGTAATTTTCTCTGATTTACCATTGGCATAGCGATAGATCTGTGTTGTGCCGTCGGCATAAGAAGAGTAGTAGAGGCTTGTTCCATCTTGCGACCAAAATGGTGAAAAGCTCTTGCCATCGGTCGTAACAGCGGTGGTCTTGCCGTTGGTCATACCTGCAACACCTTTGCCCTGTGGTGCCAGCAACATGATGTTGCTGTAGCTTTTTTGTACCTTGAGCTCTTGGCGGGTAGTGGAATAGGCCAGCGTCCCATTGGATGAAACAGCGGGAGAGGATACATATTTTACGCGATACACGTCTTCCAACGTGAAGGCGCGCTTTTGAGCCATGGATGGCAATGCTGCAAGCATGGCAAGGGATAATATGAATGTTTTCTTCATTGTTATTGTTTTGATTCTTGCAAAGATATGTATTTTTCTGCTTTGTGGCTAAGAACGAGGTTGTTTTTGTACTTCAGTTTTGTATTTTTGCTCTGAGCACAATGTCTTTGCAGTTAAATTTTCACTATCAAAGATAATAAGGAAAGGGGATCAAAAACCAACTGAACGATTTGTTTTTATCTCTGTCAGTCATTCGATGGCTTTTATCTGTTTCTATAATAGTTTTTGTTGAAAGAAGACTAACGAACTATTTCAAATGTTTGTGGGTTGGATTGTAGTCTTCAGAGTCACTTGGTAGGGTAGAGTGGTTTGTTATTTTTAGGGCACTAATTTCATGAAATACATCCAAATCCATCCGAAACTGCGACAAAAAAGTGTAAAGATAATTTTATTTATATTTGAGTGTTATGTATTATTAAATAGCTAAAAAACAATTAATTACAATAAGAATACAGATAATTAATTTTAAGATTATGTTTAAAAAGATTCAGTGCTGAATGCTATTGTTATTGATTGAGCTTGCGATTCATGCTTTTTGGCGTAGTGAATCAAATTGAATCACGTTGTGAATCAATTTGATTTACTCACTGATTCAATTTGATTCACTCAGTAATTCAATTTGAATCACAATACGAAGGGTGTCGAATTGGGAGACAAAAGAAAAGGTAGCATCATGTCGAAAGATGCTACCTTTTTCCCAATAATAACAATTTGTCTAATTAAAAGTTGAAGCCGAGGTTAAGATTGAGACATCCTGTTCTTGTGTCTTCAAACTGGTAGTGTCCCACATTGGCTAGTCCGATATCGTAACTAGCTTCTAAGTAGAGCATGCGAAAACTTGCGCCTACACCCAGTTTGATGCCTGCATCGAGTCGACGGAAACTGTTTGGATCGTTGGATGAGAAGCTGGAATAGGCTTGTCGGTCGCTATAGTCCTTGATATTACCACCGACCCCTACTGAAGCATAGCCACCAACGAAAGGCTCAATGGTCATTCCTGGCGCTGCATAAGCTTTATATTTCAGAACTACCGGTAGCTCAAGATAGTTGAGCTGGTAGGTGAAATCTTGGTTGTTGTAGGTGCTTTTCCCACCTTTCTCGGTGTAATAAAGTCCCGATTCCACAAAAAGTGGTGCAGCAGGGGTGAGTTGCGTTCCTACCGCTACGCCAATGTTAAGGCCAGTGCGGGGTGAGTTGGCATCTAGTGCAAGGGCGTCAGAGTTAACCGTACTTAGACCGAGGCCAATCCGTATACCGTAGTAGGTGTTACCATAGCGAGGATAGGTATTGGTTCTGTAATAGTTCGAGGTACGGCCATAGTAAACGTTACGATGACGAGGAGGTATTGGTCGTCCGTTCGGATAGTATTGTGCCGAAGTTGTAACGACAGCAAGTAGTGCGAGGCTGGATAATAAAAACTTCTTCATAACGCTCTAATTTAAAACCTTTCGGCAAATATAAGCATTATGAAGAAGCCTAACCAGTGGGGAACACCTATTCAATTATAGGTGTTTCCCTAAATAATACATTGTGTGGAAGGGTAGGGTGGGTGAGCCGCCCTTGTCCCATCGAACAGTCATGAACTATCGAATGACTACCTTTTGTTGACCTACGACATAGATACCCGATGGCAGGCCACTAACGGTATTCACGCCAATAGTCACCTGTTCGGTGCGTACTAGAGTTCCATCGATGGCATATATGTTTACCACGAGCGGCTTATTGGATGTGATGATGAGCTCTTTGCCATAGACGTTAACACTGAATGATGTATCAGCATTGGTTCTCTCTATGCCTGACAACTCACCAATCTTGAACCTAGTATTATCGAGATAATTCAGGCGACGGGTGATCCAATTGGAGATATAGGCTCTTTCGATGTCGAAATTAAGTGTTAATCCAGAGATGTCTGTGTCTCCGCTCCAACGTCGTGACTCACGGACATCTGCACCACTACGCTTGAACAGGTCGAAGTAGGCATTGAAACGACCGATAAAATTCTCAGTGCTTAGATAGGTTTTCCTCAAGGCTGCATAGCGCTGTCGCACATCCTCGTTGAAGTTATTGCAGTTGGTGGCACGCATACGACGGAACAGATTGAAGTCGCCATGCTCTTCGTTGGTGATGAATTCAGAATAGTCGCGCTCGGGGCTCATCAGGGTAGTGTTGTGATAAAACGCGTCTGACCAACGCTGTCCCACAGAGGCATCCATATCCCAGACGGCGAGTGTGAGCTTCTGATCGGTCTGTCTGTCATATGTGCCGAGGAAGAGATTCTTCCCATGGTTGTCAGTTGCCAGAATGGACTCCATGAGAATGTAGTAATCACGGATAACGGGATAGTCGAAATAGGTGGTGAACTGCTGGCTGAACACGTTGTCTGTAGAAGTGCAGACGAAATTAATGGCTTTC
>Ga0070399_1002229_pt1 | contig 18864 bp, 17 predicted proteins | sample BioMet4_FD_61217 | JGI IMG/M metagenome (GOLD analysis project Ga0070399, IMG submission 61217) | Microbial communities from bioreactor (seeded with sewage sludge) at LBNL, California, USA - Biofuel metagenome 4 (version 1) | ecosystem: Engineered > Bioreactor > Anaerobic > Unclassified ... | reverse complement strand
AACTGAGCTACCGAGGGAAAACCTCCCATAACAATGGTTCCTGCATTGGGATCAATGTATTCCTTCAGAGTAGATACCCCTGTTTCCAGGGTATTAAGAGTTTTCTTAACATAAGGCTGAAAGATTTCTCCGTACTTAGTCAGCTTTACATTTCTACCATGACGCTCGAATAGCTCAGCTCCCAGTTCTGTTTCCAGTTCTTTAATGGCATGACTTAAATTGGATTGACTTACATGTAACTTTTCTGCTGCCTTGGTATAGTGCTCCAGTTCAGCAATTGTATCGAAATAATATAACCATTGTAAATTCATTTGTCTTCCTCCTTATGTTGCTTTACTTCATTATCTGCGATTTAAGGAAAAAGTACAAGTTTCAGTCCTACTTTCAATGATACTAAGTTCTAACTATTTTACCTTTTTCAAATCATCCATCAAAACTTTGCCCAAGCCTTTAACTTGACCATCAATGTCACTGTAAAGTTTCTTTACGCCGGGAAGTTCAAGAATCTTGGCAAAGAAGGCATTGTCGTAATTAATAATGGTCATGCCCTTACCCTTTAGGTCATCTTTATTTTTCTTGTCGATATCAGCCAGTTTAGGACGCATTTCAGCAAGTGCTTCGGTTACAGCCTGATTCAAAGCTTTTTGGTAAGCAGGATCAAGTCCGTCGTAAGCTTTCTTGTTCATGCAGATTTGGTTAGCATAAAGGATATGGTTGGTGCATGCCAAATATTTTTGCACTTCATTCAGGTTAGCACCCACAATAGTATCAGCAGCATTTTCTTCTGCTGCCACAGTACCGCTTTGCAGAGCGAAGTAAACTTCCGGCCAAGCCAGAGGAGTAGGTTCTGCACCAATGGCAGTCCAGAATGCCATATGGTTCTTATTGCTCATAGTACGAATTTTTAAGCTTTTATAGTCTTCCAAAGTTTTTAAATCTTTATTAGCAGTGGTCAGACGGAAAGTAGCGTTTTGCAAAATGCCCAGATAATGATAGCCTGATTTTTCATAGGCTTCAGACAATTTCTTACGGAAGTCAGAATCTTTACCATTCAAAACCTTGTCTATGGCATCTCCTTTATACTGTGCGAAAGCCATAGGTAAGTCAAACACTGCAACTTCGGGAATAAAAGAAACTACAGGAGCAGTTTGGGAAACTACTAATTGAATATCGTTGGATTTCATTTGACGGAGCAAATCTTCATCGCCGCCCAGATCTCCATTGGGATGATAGTCGATAGTTAATTTTCCTCCAGTAATAGTGCTGACTTTTTTAGCAACCAATTCGCCGAACAATTGGCCTGCTGCATCTTTACCGGTAGAATCTGCGCCAATCAATTCTACTGATTTTAACTTAGCATAATCACCGCTGGCCTTGCTGTCGCTTTTTGCTGCTTTATCATCTCCGCCGCCGCATGCGGTCAGTGATAATACCATGAAACCTGCCAAGGCAGCTGCCATAATCTTTCTCATTGATTTTTTCATTGTAAATCCTCCTTAAGTTTTTACTTCCTATTTTACAATGGGTTTTCAGTTGACCCCATTGTCATTACTGAACCGATTATTTAAGCAATTTCGGTAAATAAACAGAGAACCAAGGAACATAGGTAATTAAAACTAATGCTACTACGAAAGCAATCATAAAAGGAACTGCTTTCTTGGCCACCGCCATGGGTGGCTCGTCGGCTATATTACCTGCCACAAACAAATCCAATCCGAAAGGTGGTGTTGCTAACCCGATGGATAAGCAGCATACCAGAATAACACCAAAGTGTACCGGATCTACGCCCAGAGCTTTAACGGCCGGCAACAGCACAGGCGCCAGAATAATAATGGCAGGTCCTGTATCCATAACCATACCTAAAAGCAAGAAGATAATTACCAATACGCTCAAAACTGTAAAGCTGGAATGGAAATTTCCTAACAGGAAAGTTTCAATAGCTTTGGTAGCTCTGGTCAAAGACAATACGCGACCGAAAGCAGTAGCAAAAGCCAGTACGAAAGCTAACCCGCCGTAAGTCTTTACAGACTCGCAAAGGAAAGGAATAAGTTCGTTAACTTTAATGCTCTTGTAGATAAACAAGGAAACTATTAAGGCATAGAATACGGAAACAGTAGCTGCTTCAGTGGGAGTTACAAAGCCGGTATAAATACCGCCTAACACGATAACAGGACAAAGCAAAGCCCAGAAACTGTCTTTAAAGAGGAAGAAAAATCCTTCTTTGCTAAGTTCATCCATACGGGCTTTAATCTTTTCTTTATCTTCACCATGTTTCATGCAATAGTACACAGCATAAACCATCATGAAGATACCAATCAAGATGCCAGGGAAAACACCACCCAAGAACAGGTCTCCGGTAGAAACCCCTGTTGCTAAAGAATACAGAACGAAAGGAATGGAAGGAGGAATGATAACTCCTAATCCACCGGCTACCGCAATAAGTCCGGCACTCCATGTTTTATCATAACCAAGGTCAGTTAAGAAAGGCACGCACATAGCCCCAACTGCTGCAGTAGTAGCAGGACCGGAACCGGAAATGGCACCGTAGAACAAGCAGGTAAGAATTACGGCGCAGGGAAGTCCGCCGGTGAAACGACCTGCGAAGAAAGCGAAGAAGTTAAAGAGCTTTTTGGAGATGCCGCCCTTAGCCATGATTACGCCGCCTAAAATAAAGAGGGGCACAGCTAAAATAGGAGTGGAATTAGCACCGGAAAAAGTATTGTTCAAAAGCTGAACAATGGATCCGCCTTTATGCATAAGCATAATAGGAGCAACAGAACCTAAAATCATACTGGTGGCAATAGGAATGGAGACCGCAATAGCAACCAGGAAAACCACGAATACTAATAGAGCAGCCACTATTTATCTCCCCCTTCTTGGGCCATAGCAGCTTCTTTAGCTGCATCCTGCATAGTTTGTTCCAAAGTAGTTAATTCTCTCTTATGGAAGTTCTTAACGTGAATGACAATTTGTTGAATACCTCTAATTACTGCTAAGACAAAACCGATATTCATGAAGATGTAAACCAGCCACATGGGCCATAACATAGCAGGTGATGCTTCTTTACTTCTGCGGATACCTTCTACCAAATCCATGGAATAATAAGCGAACAATCCCATGCAGGCAGTATTAATAACATCTACGATAATGTTGATAGTGTTTTTAACAACCTTAGGCAGCATATCAATCAGCACACCAACTCTTAACATATTGCCCATTCTGATTGTGTATGGCAGTGACAAAAACACACTCCATATCCACAGGAACCGACAGAATTCCTCGGCCCAGGTTAATGATGTAACAAAAGGAATTTTACGGAAAAGAACTTGAATCATACTAATACATGCAATGGCAACTAAAAGTAAAACCAGAAGGGTTTCTTCAAAATGCGCATCCAGCCATTTAATAACTTTCATCTTAATCCTCCTCTTTGAGTTTCCGCTTTGTGCGGTGCAGAAAGCTTATTTACTTTCTGACAGTATATCCAGCAATTCTTTACGCATTGCTTCCAAGGGGGCATCTTCCCCGGTCCATAGTTTAATCTGTGCTGCGCCTTGGTACAGGCTCATGCCCAAACCATTTAATATCTTGCAGCCTCTTGCTTCAGCATCCAGCAAGAATTGTGTCTTGGCCGGATTGTAGCAGGCATCAAAGTAGAATTGTCCTTCTTTCATGTATTCTTTAGGAAGAGGAGTTTTGCCAATGGTTTTGCCCATACCTACGCCGCTGGCGTTTAGTACTACATCGCAGGCAGCCAGTTTGGTAAACTCTCCGTAAGGCACAAATTCTGCTATAGGAGCAAAGTTTTTGTTAATATCTTCGGCTAAATCTTTAGCACATTGTTCATAAGCATCAGTTATATAAATCTTTCTTGCTCCATGATAAGCCAGGATTGAGCACATTGCTCTTCCTGCTCCGCCGCCTCCAAAGCAGAAGAATACACATTGGTCAACTTTTATGCCGGCTTCTTTGGTAATGGCAGTGTAGAAACCAACTCCGTCTGTATTGTAGCCAATCAGTTTACCTTCAGGGGTTCTTACCACAGTATTGGATGAACCCATCTTCTGACACAGGGGATCCAATTCATCTAAGTATTCCAAGACTTTTACCTTATTAGGTTTAGTCACGGCAAATCCTGCAAAGTTCATGTAACGAAGACCTTTCACAATATCTTCCAAGTGTTCGTTATCAGTTTCTGTGTAAAAATACAGCATGTTCAGTCCTGCTGCCTCATAGCCTTTGTTTTGCATTCGAGCTGCAAAGGATTGGCTTAAGGGTGTTCCCAACAACGTAATCATTTTTGTGTTAATATCAATCTTCATTTTTCCTTCTCCCTCTTTCTTTAAACATGAGCTTCGGCAAAAACTTTTTTGGCATTTTCCAGGCAGCGTTTTGCATGGCCAAGCCGTCCATATTTTTCAATATATTTATAATTCGGTGATTCAATGGAGCAGTTATTAGCAGGTAATGCTGTAATAATATCTTTTAAATCAATGATGCCCTGTCCGCAATACTCCCTGTCTCCCCGCATTATTTCTACTTTTTCCTTGTCCTGTTCATCCCTAGGACAGTCACATATATGAAGCAATCCGAATTTTTGAGGATTTATCTTCTTGATGCCCAGACCATTTAATCCTGTCCAGTATACATAAAGCATATCCATAAGAATCTTTAAATTAGGTGCTCCTACTTTTTCCTGCACTGCTAAAACTGCCTGTAAATTCTTTAAGCCGGAAATAATGGGAAATTCCAGATTGATAGTCAGGCCAAATTCTTTGGCATCTTCACAAATTCTGCCATAGCGTTCTACAGCTAAATTTCTATCTTCTGTCCAGACGCTGGAGAGAACATCTGTAGCTCCCAGCTTAGCTCCGCACTCAAATGCTTTTCTGTAATCCACCGGCAAATCTTCTTTTATTCTTAATAATTCTATATCCAACAACTTAATGTTATTAGCTTTTAATGCCCCCTGAACTTTTTTAAAAAGTATCGGGTCTTTCTCTAAACAAATCTGAGGCTCACCTTCCTGCCCCATGGGGATTGTCCGTAAACTAACAAAATCATAGCCTGCCTGTGCTGCTATTTCTATCTGCTCCAAGGGTTCAATCCCCGGCAGTGTCAGATAGGCTAAAGAGAACTTTCTCGCCATTGGGAAGTTCCTCCTTCTTCTTGCAAATTTTTACTTATCCGTGACCTCTGTTACTGTCATTGTATTAGAAATATTCAGAAATATCCAATACTGGTTTTGCATTAATCTATCGATTTTATTCATAATTGATTTATCTTATTTTACCTTTATTTCAGAAAATTTTAAGGTTTTATGGGGTTTCGCTTTTTAATTATTCATATTATCTATTATTAATATGCATAAATCAATTGAAAAAAAGCATTTGCTTTTCGCAGTCTCATTGGCTATACTAACAGAAGTGACCTTTCTGAATATTTTAAATTTTGCATATAAAAGGAGAATTTCTGCTATGAAATTACCAAAAAGCATTGTATTATGTGAGGTTGGTTTAAGAGACGGCCTCCAAAATGAGCAGGTGATTTTAACCACTGAGCAAAAAGTCGATTTATTAAAAGACTTAATTGCTGCAGGTTTTAAAGTTATAGAAGTCGGTTCTTTCATGAGTCCTAAATCCGTACCGCAAATGGCCAATACAGATGAAGTATATAAAGCAATCGGTCAAGTGCCCGGTGTAGAACTCAGGGCCTTGATTCCTAATTTGCGAGGAGTGCAAAGAGCTATAGACTGCGGCTGCAAAAAAGTAAAATTAAACGTTTCTGCCAGCCGTATGCACAACCTGAAAAATTTAAATATGACTCCTGAGCAAAGTGTTCATGGGTTTGCCTCCTGCGTAGAAGCAGCACAAAAAAACAGCATCGCAATTTCCGGTTCAATTTCTATGCCCTTTGCCTCTCCTTGGGAAGGACTAACACCGGTCAGCGATGTTGATGCAATTATTGAAGCCTATTTACATGTTGGTATTTCCGAAATTTCTTTATCCGATGCTTCCGGTATGGCTATGCCCGAGCAGGTAAACGAGCTATGCCAACATGTTCAGGAAAAATACCCTCAGGTGCTTTTCTGGCTCCACTTCCACAATACCAGAGGTATGGCCATGGCTAATATTCTTGCTGCCATGGAAGCAGGCATTACCCATTTTGACAGTTCTTTCGGTGGTTTGGGAGGCTGTCCTTTTGTACCTGGTGCTGCGGGTAATATTTCTACGGAAGATGTGCTCCATATGTGCGATGAGTCAAACATTGCTACAGAAATTGACCTAAGCATGGTTATGGCTATCTCCAAGAAGCTGCGGGGCTATGTTAATCACGGTCTGGACAGCTATGTGCTCAGAGCCGGTCGCAATACTGATTTAATAAACTCCAGAAAATAACAAAATATCAGACCGAGAGGAGCGTGTTATCTTTCCTACGGACGAGTCGCTACGCGGTTTAACGGCACTAAAGTGCCTACCGCTGTGCTTTACACGTCCCGGAAAGAAAAGCACGCTCCTCTTCTCGATTATATGCCACAGCTCTGTTCAGCACACTGATATATAATCTGTTATCCGGTTACTATTTCTTTTAGTTTTTACTTCGTTTGGCTGTTTCTCTGGTGCTGATAATAATATCAGCCGAAATTAAAACCAGCCCAATGAAGAAAGAATTGGTGAATTGCTCGCCTAAAATCAAAGCTCCTAAAACAGCTGCAAAAACAGCCTGCAAAGGATAAAACAGTGAACAAGTACTGGCCGGCAGCATAGATAAGCATTTTGCCCAGGTGAATTGGGCTAATCCTGCCCCTACAAAACTGAGCCATAGCAATGTTCCTATTAACAACAAGGTAATATGAACAGGTACAGTGGCCATCATATAAACAGTAACGGGAATATTGAGAAGGGCTCCTACCAGCATACCATAAAAAGTTACCAGAATCGGTGGATATTTAGCAGTTAGACTACGCATAAAAACTGAAGCTGCACTAAAAGCACAAACACCGCCCAATACGGAAACAATTCCATAAATCTCCCCTTGTCCGTTGGCAGTTCCTGTAATCACCGCCGTACCTGCAACAGCCAGAACCAGGCACAAACAATTAAGTGGCGTGATTTTTTCGTGTAAGATCAAGGCAGCAAAAAATATTACTGCCACAGGTGTTAAAGAATTAACCAGTGCCGCCACGGAAGCTCCTGTTAATTTGATGCCCAGCTGGATTAAATGAATATTGAGGAAATAAGCTAAAAATCCTATAAAAAAAAGCATCTTTTTGTCTTGAGGTTCAATAGTTAAATGCCAGTACTTTCTGGACATAAATCCCAAAGGAACTAAAGCCAAAATACATCTTATGGCTGCCACAAAGGCAGGGGGAATATCATTAGCAATCAATTTCCCGGCAACATAGGTGCTGCCAAAAAAGAAAAATGTAATGAGTAAATAGCCGAAGGCCTGCTTTTGTATTCCTTTATCCATGTTAAACTCCTTGTCCAGTCATGACCGGTTTTTATTATAATTACACTAATGCAACGAAATGTTTGGCTAAATCAGTGATAGCAGCAAAATTGCCCTCACTGATTAATTTTTTATTGGCTAGATTGCCCCCGATACCGGCGCCCATAGCTCCTGCCTTGAGAAAATCCCCTAAGTTATCCAGATTCACACCGCCTACAGCCATAAGTGGTATATGCCCCAAAGGTCCTCTAAGGGATTTTATGTAACCGGGTCCTAAATCACCGGCGGGAAAAACTTTCACAATATCTGCACCCCAATTATGGGCAGCAACAATCTCAGAGGGTGTCATAGCTCCCGGCAAAGAAACCAGTCCTAATTTTTTCGTTTCTTTAATAACTGTTTCATCTGCATTAGGGGAAATGATATATTGAGCTCCCGCTTCCTTTACCAAAAGGACTTCTTGAGGGGTCAGGACTGTTCCTGCCCCAATCTGCATGTTGGCAGAAAATTGTTCTCCTGCCATTTTAATAGAGGCTGCACTATTAAAGACAGACTGAGCGCTGGTATGATCCAAGGTAATTTCTACACACTTAATACCACCTTCATACAAGGCTTGAATGGTAGGCAGAATATGCTCAGTATCTATGCCTCTTATTATGCTGATTATTTTTTCTTGTTTAATAATATCAAAAATTCCTTGGGACATGTTTTTCTCCTTTTCAGTAAAAAGCCTTTAGATAATACCCCGGAGTTTTGCCAAAATGGCACATCCTTGGGCAGACATATTAAGACAATGAGGTTCTACATTAGACACTTGCCATGCCGGGTGAATCATCGCCAAAATATCATACAGACCTTGGCGGAAAGGCTCCTTCCCAGTTAAGACAATACCCGGTTTAATTCCCCTTCCGGCAAAGAAAGTATTTTCTTCCAGCACTTTAATATCACTGCTTAGAACCACACCTAAAAGAAAATTTGCCGCTTCTGTATTACTTATTCCGGCAAAATTTTTGAGAATACGTGTGGAAAAAGCAGCACGGCCCATACCTAATTTTCTCCCCGTCTCGTAACCCTTTAGGCACATTTGCTTATTATAATTTTCTTTACTGGCATAAATTTTATCCGTAGCACCGGAAAGAATACTGTGAGTAACCAGAAGAGAATAAATTTCTCCTGTCATAGCTGTTTCACACCCCAGAATTTTTTGTTGTTTATCTAGGGCAATAAACTTGCTGTGAGAACCCGGCAATACTACAATGGTTTCCCGGTCCGAAGCTAATTGCTCCATGAGAGCCACCATCTCCACTTCTTCCCCGCGCATAATGTCCATTTCAGCAAAATTTTCTAAGGTTATTTTTTCCGTAGTATTTTTTATGCCCGGCACAAACCAAAAAGGCACCGGACATATCTCAGGCATAAGAACTTTCTTCATACCGGTCGCCAATTCTTTCTTGCCAACAGGGGCCGCTAAATGGGGTAATAAATACAATCCCAAGTCAGATGTGATCATCCCTGCACTCAGGATACAGCTAATATCTGCAAAAGAAATATGTTGCTGGGGCAATAGTCCTTCAACACACTCTTGTACAGCAGCACAAAGTATTTGTTTTGACCCTGTTGTCGCCACGTCACGTATGCCTACAGGCCGTTCTGCATGGCCGCACTCTTCACCTGCGTCATTCCACAGGATTGTTCTGGTATTAGTGGTTCCACCATCTAAGGTAATGTAATACTTCATAATTTCGCCTCCATAAGGAGTTATTTTTCATCAATATTTGATAGGCCGGGAAAGCATAATCCGGCTGCTGCCACAGTTAATATCTGACCACTGAAGGTTTCCAATAAAACTAAAATTTTACAAAAGCTTTCCACAGGCACTATATCGCCATAGCCCATAGTAACAATGCTGACACCACTGAAATAAAGACAATCAATATAATTCTTTAATCTATTAATGCTGTCCGGTGCCAGTTCTGCTGTCTCTGTAGCCGTAGTCAGCCAAAAATCGCTAAATCCGTTAAAACACTTTACCTGTTTTCCTGCATTGGTAATAATACAGGAAGCGTAGGCTTCTATATCAGCAATAAGATAAAACAAATTAGCAAAGGCCAGCCAAAGAACAAAGTAGGCTACTCCTATTACCAATAATTTTGTATAACCTTTAGTACCTTTAAAGAAAGCCATCCGCAAGGTAAAAGCTACTGTAACAAGAATAGAAAACAAACTGACAAGAGCAGCCCCTTTTAAAAGCTGAGACCCGGCAGGGTGAGGATTGCCTGTTACGCAAGCATCAAAAATAAAAGCCGCAAATAAAGGAACAAAAGAAATCAGTGTCCATAAAAAAATAAATTTTTTCAAATTATGGTCGATAAGTTCCATTAGGAAAAAGAGTCTTCTTCTCTTTTGTTTACGGATTTGCCCTTGTATTTTTTTATTAATTCGGCCCTCCATTTTATGCCTCCGAAAAACTCATTAGTCATGAGATTTTATCTACTATTTTATCGGGTTTTCTCCTAATACACTATTACATGAAGAATTTTTCATAATAGCCATACAGGAATACTACCAGAACAATGACCACCGGAACATAGGTCAGATAACCTTTGAGAGACGGCGACATTCTTATTCCTTTTCCTTCATTGGCTTCACTGATAAATTTATTCCACCCCCAACCATAACGATTGGTACAGAAAAACAGATAAACCAAGGAGCCCAAAGGTAAAATATTATTGCTAACCAGAAAATCTTCTAAATCCAATACACAGGTTCCTTTACCCAAAGGAGCAAATCCTGCCCACAGATTAAAACCTAAAACACAGGGTATGGACAACAGAAATATTGCAACCATATTAATCAGGCTGGCTTGCTTTCTGTTAATTCCCCATACATCATATAAATTAGCTATAATATGCTCAAAAACTGCTACCACTGTGGACAAAGCCGCAAAACTCATAAACACGAAGAAACAAGTTCCCCACAATCTACCTAAAACCATATGATTAAAGGTATTGGGCAGAGATATGAAAATCAAGCCCGGACCGGCTCCCACATCCACTCCGTAAGCAAAACAAGAGGGGAAAATAATCAAGCCTGCTACTAAAGCCACGAATGTATCAAGAAAGATTATATACATTGATTCACCTGTCAGGCGATGTTTCTTATCAATATAGCTGCCAAAAACGCTCATACTGCCCATGCCAATGCTTAAAGTAAAAAACGCCTGTCCCAAGGCAGCATAAATGGTATTCCACAATCCATTGGATGACAAATGGGCTAAATTAGGAATAAGATAAAAATCCAGGCCTTTTTCTGCTCCCGGCAAAGTTACTGCTCTGACAGCTAAAACCAGCATAATAGCCAGAAGGCCCCCCATCATTCCTTTAGTAATTCTTTCCACACCTTTTTCTAAACCTATTATGCAAATAGCTGTACCAGTTAATACAGTTATAGCCAGCCAAAAGGTCATTTCCCCGGGGCTGGACAGAAGTTTACCAAACAAAGCAGCTACCTGGGCAGGATTTAAACCATCCATCTTTCCTGTTAAATAATACCAAAAATAAGCCAGCATCCAGCCTGCTACCGTAGTATAAAACATCATCAGCAAAATATTGCCTGCCAACATAAAATAACCTGCTATATGCCATTTGCTTCCCTTGGGTTCCAAAGTCTCAAAAGATTTAATGACACTCCGCTGAGAAGCCCGTCCTACGCTGAACTCCATGACCATAATAGGCAAACCCAAGGCAATTAAAAACACTAAATATAATAGCACAAAAGCTGCTCCGCCATATTTTCCCGTTATATAAGGAAAACGCCAGACATTGCCTAATCCAATAGCACACCCTGCTGATAATAAAATAAAACCAATACGACTCCCCAACGATTCTCTGTTTTTGTTTTCTTCCATTTGTCCATCCCCGTTTTTCATTTATATTTTTTTATTATAGCACATAATGTAAGGAAAAAGGTTCCTTTCTAGTCAATGATAAATATCCGTTGATTTTTATAAAGAAATGACGGATAAATTGTCAGTCACTTCAGGTTGTGAATTTTCTCGCTACTATCGCCGACTCATGTGGATATCAGCCCGCTATAGGTGCTGCGGACCGATATCCACCTCGTTCACGGCTCAGCAGCGTAGCAAATTAGCCAACCTGCTCAATGTTCCTGCCAATTTTATCCGTCATTTCTTAATATTTATTCCTGTTTTTTTCTTGGTATAGCTCTTTATTTTCCGAATACTTTTTTACGTAATTTTATGCCTGTGGGAGTAGCTGCTAAACCACCCATGGCTGTTTCTCTGAGGGCGGCCGGCATAGCGTGCCCGATATCGTTCATGGCATCTATGCATTCATCCACGGGAATGGCACTGGTGATTCCCGCCAAAGCCATATCTGCTGCGGAAAAAGCGATCATTACTCCGGAAACGTTTCTCTTGATACACGGTATTTCTACCAGTCCAGCCACTGGGTCACAAACCAGTCCCAGCTGATTATTGATAGCCATGGCACAGGCATTGGCAGCCATTTCGGGAGTTCCCCCTGCTACTTCTACCAACGCTGCAGCCGCCATACCGGAAGCACTGCCGCACTCTGCCTGGCAGCCCCCTTCTGCACCGGCTATGCAGGCCTTTGCAGCAATTACCATACCAAAAGCGCCTGCCGTAAATATGGACATAATAATATCTTTTTCACTATAGCCTTTTTCCTCAAATAAGGACACCAGACATCCCGGCAATATACCGCAGCTGCCTGCCGTAGGCGTAGCAACGATTCTGCCCATAGCCGCATTACAGCCTGACACAGCCAAAGCTCTGCTCATGGCTCTTGTTATGAATTCACCGGCCAAACCGCCTTTGGTCTTATCGCTATAGGCGCGCATCTTATAACCTTCGCCGCCGGTCAGACCGGAGGTGGATTTCAGTTTGGGATCCATTCCCGTAACCACGGAAGCCTGCATTACTTTAAAGTTTTCTGCCATTGTGGCATATAATTCTTCAGGGTTTTTCTCCATTTTTTTAGCTTCGTCTGCTAAAACAATTTCACTGATTTTCATATTTTTTTGCGTAGCTGTTTTCACCATTTCTGCAATAGAATCATATTTTAACATAGCTTACCTCCTAAACAACTCTAATAAGGATTACATTAGTAACGTTCTTAATATTACGCATATCCTGAACCATGCCTTCAGGAGGCAAGCCGTCTATTTCTATGGTCATAAGTGCTTCCCCGCCCTTTACCGGTCTGGATAACCGGAAATTGCCGATATTAACATTAGAATATTTTTCCCGCATTAAGTTAGTAACTTCCGCAATAGCTCCCGGTCTGTCTTTGTGGAAAATCAAGATAGTATTGTATTCTCCGGTAAAGTCAACTTTCTTGCCATTAATGCAGTCTACCCTAATATTGCCGCCGCCGATGCTGGCGCCTTGAACTTCGTACTTTTTGCCCTTATCATCAGTAATGTTTATACGAGCTGTATTAGGATGGGCGTTAGGAATATCTTTGGGAACAAATTTATAATGAACACCGTCTTTTTTGGCTATATCCAGCATATTTCTGATTTCTTCCGAATAGCTGTGGTAACCAAGAATGCCGGCCAAAAGAGCTCTGTCCGTGCCATGACCTTTGTAAGTTCTGGCAAAAGAACCGGATAAATCAATAGTAACATCTACCGGTTTAGCTCCATTAAGCATTTTATTGGCAACCCGGCCTAACCGGACGGCTCCCGCTGTATGGGAACTGGATGGTCCAATCATAATAGGCCCGATAATATCAAAAACATTCATTGCGAATACCTCCGATTTTGTTTATCTTTAGTTTTATTTTCACTACGATAATTTTTCTTGCATTTTGGTTTTAGTGTAACATAAGTGGCAAATAAACGCAAGAGGAGAATGAAGTTTTCTGTTGAAGTTTCCAGACTTTTTGCCTATAATAATAGAGTAATATGTTTTGTATTTATCATACTTTATACACAGGAGGGTTTAATATGAGAATTTCTAATCGTGTAAAATCTTTAATCTCCTCACCTATACGCAAACTTACCCCGTATGCTGATGCTACAAGAGCCAGCGGTAAGAAAATTTATGCTTTAAATATCGGACAACCGGATATTGAAACACCCCATGAATTCATGGATGCTATTCGCAACTTTGAGCAAAAGGTCATTGCTTACGGTCCATCCAAAGGTAATCCTAATTTGATTGCCGCAATTTCTAAATATTATAAAGACTGGAATATGGACTACGAAGCAAAAGATATCTATATTACTAACGGTGGCAGTGAAGCACTGCTCTTCTCTTTATCTGCTACTTGTGACCCGGGAGACGAGCTGATTGTCTTTGAGCCTTATTATCCCAACTACTCTATGTTTGCCACAGAACTGGGCATCAAGGTCGTTCCTATCTCTTTAAATGCCGACAATGGTTACAGGCTTCCTCCCGAAGAGGAAATCGAGAAGGCGGTTACTTCCAGGACCAGAGCAATATTAGTAACTAACCCCAGCAATCCTACCGGTGCCGTTTATACCAAAGAAGAAATGGAAAGACTGGCAAGGATTTCTTTAAAACATGATTTAGCTCTTCTCAGCGATGAGGTTTATAGAGAATTTGTTTATGACGGTGCCTATGTAAGCTTTGGTACTATGCCTGCTTTAAAAGAGAATTTAATTCTTATAGATTCTGTTTCCAAGCGTTACAGCGCCTGCGGCGCTCGTGTTGGCTGCGTTATCTGCAAGAATCCTGTTTTTCAGGCAAATATGCTGAAATGCTGTCAAAGCCGCCTGTGCAGTCCTACCTTGGAGCAGGTTGGTGCCGCTGCCCTTTATACTACTCCTAAGAGCGTTTTAGAAGCTGTAAAGGCTGAGTATATTAAACGCCGTGATACCATTGAAGCTGAGCTGGCTAAACTGCCGGGGGTTAAGGCTTCTACTCCGCAAGGTGCTTTCTATGTTATGGTTACTTTCCCTGTAGACGATTCCGAAAAATTCGCTATCTGGCTTTTGGAACATTTCGATATAGATGGAGAAACTGTTATGTTCGCACCGGGCAACGGTTTCTATCAGGATCCGGAAAAGGGCAAGAAAGGGGCACGTTTAGCTTATGTGCTCAATTGCGATAATATTAAGAAAGCTATTCATATCCTGGGCGAAGGTCTGAAAGCCTACCCGGGAAGAGATAAATAGTCTTAATTTGTTATGTAAAACGCTACGGTCATACTAAAAAGGTCGGTCACTCTCCCGGTGGCATTCCGCCACGCCTGGGTCGAGCATGACCGACCAGTTTTAGTATGACCTTGTTTATCTTTTGAACTGCATAGCAAAAAAGAACAGACACTCTCACAGCGACCAATTGGCCACTGAGACATAAGTGTCTGTTTTTTAAGTATGCTCTGCAATTATTTATCTGCTTCGTTCGCTTTCTTAGCTGCCAGCATACGAGCGGCAACTTTCCTCTGACTCCGATAACTCATTACCAAAGAAACAACTGCCAAAATCAGCAGAAACATGGCAATAGGCTGATGGAGAATAACAGAAGGATCACCTTGAGATATTACCAGAGTGCGACGGAGGTTGCTTTCAGCCATAGGCCCTAAAATCAAGGCCAGTAAAATCGGCGGTAAGGGGAACCCAAAACGCTGAAGCAAATAACCTACAACCCCAAAACCCAAGGTAATAAATACATCAAAGAAACTGTTGCGCATGGAGTAAGAACCGATTAAAGACAGTACCATAATAATCGGCAGCAGCATACGCTTATCTATACCAATTACTTTGGCAAAGAATTTTACCCCTGTAGCTCCCAGAATAAACATGGCAACATTAGCTACCAGCATGGAAGCAAATACCATATAAACAATATCAATATGCTCTTTATACAGCAAAGGTCCCGGCTGTAAACCATGGATAATGAAAGCTCCCAGCAAAATAGCCGTAACAGAATCTCCCGGTACGCCTAAAGACAGCAGTGGTATCATGGCGCCGCCTGTACAGCCATTATTGGCAGACTCGGAAGCAGCCACACCTTCAATCATACCTGTACCAAACTTTTCCGGTGTCTTGGATGAACGCTTTGCTTCGCCATAAGAAACGAACGCGGCAATATCACCACCGGCCCCGGGAATGGAACCGATAAAAGAACCGATAACACCGCCTTTAATAATAGTAACCAAGCAGCGTTTCACATCTGCCATAGTAGGCAAAATCTGGCTAACCTGCTGCACTACTTGTTTGCCGGCAGTAAACTTTTCTACCCCGGACAAAATTTCCGAAACAGCAAACAGACCAATCAAAGTAGGAATAAAAGGAGGTCCTTCGTATAATTCCATTTGTCCGAAAATATATCTGGGATAACCGGAAATAGGATCAGACCCTACCGTACAAAGAATAAGTCCGAAAAATCCTGACATAACACCTTTCAGCACATTTTGGCTGGAAATAGAAACAATAATAGAAAGGCCGAAAACGGCTAAAGCAAAATATTCAGAAGTACTGAATTTTAAAGCAAAAATAGAAACCTGAGGAGACAAAAAGGTCATAATCAAGCAGCCTAAAAGTCCGCCGATAAAAGAAGCCGTCAAGCTCATGCTCAAGGCGCGACTGGCCTGACCTTGCTGTGACAAAGGATAACCATCCAGCATAGTAGCCGCAGCAGCAGGTGTGCCGGGGGTATGAATCAAAATAGAAGAAATTGACCCTCCGTACATGGCCCCGCAATAAAGTCCCAGAAGCATACCGATGGAAACATCCATATCCATGCCGAAACTAAATGGTACCAAAAGGGCAACACCCATGGTAGCCGTTAAGCCCGGCAAAGAACCAACTAAAATGCCACCTAAGCACCCGGCAAAAATAACCAGTAAGGCATGAGGGTGAAGGGCATTGAATAAACATTGTAAATATAATCCGAAATCCATAAAATCCTCACCTCTTATAAGAAGTTTTCCAGTATACCCATAGGCAGCTGAATATCCAGCATACCTTGGAAAGCTATCTGCACAAAAGCCGCCGTAGCCACAGAAACTAAAAGCATCCGCACCCACTGCCTAAATTGTAATTTGTACATCATAAACATCATAAATATGATAGTGGCAGGAATAAAGCCCAAATATTGCATGACAATAACATAAACAACAGCACCCACTAAGATTATCAGGGCTCTTTGGATGCCCGGATCCGCAAAAGAAATTGCTTCTGCTTTTGCCGTACTTTCAGTGCTATAAGTCTGAATCAATAACAAAACAGACGCTATGCCCATACCTGTAGCCATAAGTCTTGGGAAAAAATCCGGACCTATTTTCATAACTGCGTCCGTAGGAAAAGAAGCACTGGAAATCCAAATGTAGGCACAAAGCAATAATCCCAGAATGCCCCAAATCGTATTAGTTTTTTTCATGGTATCACAACCTCGTTGTCCGAAATAAACACTTTCATAAAAAAGTGGGGCAAACTTCATTGATTAGCCAGACAATTAGCTGCCAGGAAGTTTGGCCCCACTGCAATTCACTTACAGTTTAATTTTTATTTTTTCTTTAATCCGATAGAATCCATGGTCTTGTCAACCAATTCTGCATTTTCTTTCAAGAATTTAGCAAAATCATCAGGTCCTTCATAAGCAAGGTTCAAGCCCATTTTCTTGGTGAAGTCAATAAAGGTTTGATCTTTCATAGCTTTTGCGAAGCAATCAACGATTTTAGCTTTGATTTCCGGTTTAACTCCCTTGGGAAGGCCAATACCTCTCCAAGTACCGAATACTACATCAACGCCTTGTTCTTTGAAAGTAGGAACATTGGGATATAAAGGATCTCTCTTAGTGTCCATAACGCCTAAAATCTTCAATTTTCCGGCGTCTACTTGTGCACGAACTTCAGCAACTGATACGGAAACTGCCTGAATATGATTACCAACCAAAGCAGTAACAGCAGGAGCAGCACCTTCAAAAGGAACGTGTTTTACTTTGATACCGGTTTTTTGAGCCATCAGACCTGCGGCAATATGCCATACAGAACCGGGAGCAGAGTTACCAATACTAATTTCATTGGGATGAGCCTTAGCATATTCCACAAATTCTTTTAAATTATTGTAAGGAGCATCTTTATTAACGGTTAAAGCCGCGGCATCAGTGTTAACACGGATAACCGGGTCAAAATCTTTATAGGAGAATGGTACTAATTTTTGGGGAGGCATGGAGTTCAATTCGAAAGTAATCATGCCGATGGTGTACCCATCCGGTTTTGCTTTCATAATTGCAGCATGTCCTGTAGCGCCGCCACCGCCCGTAACGTTAGAAACGGTAATGGTCTTGCCCAAATCTTTTTCTGCTGCCTTGCAAAGTGCTCTTAAGACTGTATCTGTTCCGCCGCCGGCACCCCAAGGACAAATCATGGTAATGTTCTTTGTGGGATAATTGGTCTTTTTAGCAGCTCCACCCTTAGCTGCTTCTTTCTTAGTACCACCGCACCCTGTGAAAAGCATGGTCAAACTCGTAGCAATTGCCAATCCTAAAGCCAAGCTCTTTTTCATAAATCTTCCTCCTCCGATTTTTTATATAAAACAAAATCCTGTCCCGCCTTACGACTCCCCACCTCCCGGCTTAGGAACAATTTGTTTAATAAACGTTTTTACGGATTTTTATCTTTGTACACGTCCGGAAGCATCGCCACCGGCCAAAGTTTCAACTTCGGCTCTGGTTACATGGTTGAAATCTCCGGGAATAGTATGTTTCAAAGCAGAACCTGCTACAGCAAACTCAATGGCCGCTTTCATATCTTTGCCATCCAACAAACCGCAAATGAGCCCTGCTGCAAAGGAATCTCCGCCCCCTACTCTGTCTACGATAGGAGTAATGGAATATTTCTTGCTGTGATAGAATTCTCTGGTTTTACCGTCCATAATGCAGGCAGACCAGCCATTGTTGGAAGCGCTGTGGCTTTCCCGCAAAGAACTGATAACATATTCAAAATGGAATTTATCGCACATTTGATTGAATATATCAACATAGCCCTGAAGTTCCAGCTCACCACTGGTAACATCAGTTTTACCGGGTTTGAAACCAAGAACCTTGTCGGCATCTTCTTCATTACCAATGCAGACATCAACATACTGCATTAAATTGCTCATGATTCTTTGCGCTTTTTCACTGGTCCATAATTTTTTACGGAAGTTCAAGTCGCAGGAAATTTTAACGCCGTGTTTTTTAGCCGCTTTGCAAGCAGCTTCTGTCAGCTCAGCAGCACTGTCAGATACAGCCGGTGTAATACCGGTAAAGTGGAACCAATCCACTCCTGTGAAAATAGCGTCAAAGTCAAAATCTTCCGGTTTAGCTGTAGAAATAGAAGAATGAGCTCTATCATAGACTACAGAGGAAGGCCGCATTGCTGAACCGCTTTCCAGGAAATAAATGCCGACTCTTTC
>Ga0070399_1002224_pt1 | contig 18878 bp, 14 predicted proteins | sample BioMet4_FD_61217 | JGI IMG/M metagenome (GOLD analysis project Ga0070399, IMG submission 61217) | Microbial communities from bioreactor (seeded with sewage sludge) at LBNL, California, USA - Biofuel metagenome 4 (version 1) | ecosystem: Engineered > Bioreactor > Anaerobic > Unclassified ... | reverse complement strand
TCCTTCAGTCCGAAACGGGTGACAGCAAATACCGTCCTCACCCCTTACTCAGAAAAATGGTTCGCGGCGGAATGCTGGGAAGAAAGACCGGTAAGGGCTTTTACGACTATACCAAATAAATTATTTTGAAAGAGTTCGCCAAAACCGAAGCAATCAGGCCGTATCAGCGCCTGAAAGGTTGGAACTGATACGGCCTCGCTAAAAATGCAAGAAATGGCAGGAAGCATAACGCTTCCTGCCATTTCTGCAAAGTAATAACAGACCTTTATTACCCTTAATCTTTTTGTTATGTATTATATGGAATCCATTAAAAATTTTACGGCGCCCACCATACCGGCGTCGTTTTTGCAGGCCGCAAGCTCAATCGGGCACTGAACGGCAAATCCGGCGGGCAGGCATTGCGCGGTTTTCCCCCGGATAGCGTTCAGCAGAAGGTTTCCCTGCTCCGTGATGCCGCCGCCCACAATAATCTTCTGCGGGTCGAATAAAATGACCACCGTTGCAAGTACCCTGCCGATTTGTCCGACCCAATGGCTGAATATGCTGCAAACCTGCTGATCGTTCTGCCGCACCCGCTCAAAAAACGCTCCGCTTGAAATATCTTCTCCAAGTTTTTCTTTTGCAGATTCAAGCAGCCCCCTGGCGGACGAACGTTTTTCAAAAAAACAATTTTCATTCTTATAGTCCAAATACCCGATTTCACCTGCGCGAAAATGTGTACCTTCGAAGATTTTGGAGTCTATCATCAGGCATCCGCCAATACCGGTGCCTATGGTCATACAGAAAAAAGTATCGCAATCCTGCCCGGCACCTATCCATTTTTCTCCCAGAGCCGCCGCGCGCACATCATTTAGGACGCGAACCGGCAAGCCGGTTTTTTGTTCCAAAAATGTTTTTAAATTGAGATTTTTTAAAAACGGAATGTTTTGAATACCGTCTATGATTGTGCCGCTGCCCGAATCAACAATGCCTGCTGTGCTGATGCCGACACCCGCGATGCCGCGGTCAACTGTCTGTGTAATCAGCTCCAGCAGCTTCTGCAGAAAGCACTGCTGTCCGCGTTCCGCTTCTGTGGCTGTGAGTCCGCTTCCAAGGATGACGCCGTCCGAACGAATCAATCCCCATTTGACCATACTGCCGCCGATATCGATTCCCAGATAAACTTTCAAATCACCATTCGCCTTTGAAGGTACCAACGTTTTCACCATTTACTTCCACCTGCTTTAATTCTGTTACGGCCTCTACTTTTTCACCGTTCAGGGATTTGCTTGCAGTCTCGATTGCCAGCTTGCCTTCTTCCTCTGCCGACATGAAGGTCGTTGCATCGATCACACCGTCTTTAAGAGCCTGCAAACCGTCGATGCTGCCGCCTAAACCGATCACCTTGACTTTGTCCTTCATGCCCGCCTCCTGAAGGGCTTTGCCAGCTCCGATCGCGGAGTTGTCGTCCTGCGCGAAGATCAGGTCAAACTTAGTGCCTTTCTGAATGAGGTCTTCCGTGATTTTCAGGGCTTCTTCCTTTTCCCAGTTGCTTGTCTGGGTATAAACGACCTTCATGTTCGGGGTGTCCTTGATTGCGTCCGTGAAACCCTTGCGGCGATACCGCTGAGGATAGGTGCCCGGTCTGCCTTCAATCAAAACAATGTTGCCGCCTTTGGAACCCAGCAGGCCTTTCGCAATCTTCGCGCACAGAGCGCCGGTGGTCACTTCACTTTGCCCGACGTAGGAAACAAGTCCCTCGTATTTGCCGGTCGGGTCGTCGCCGATGGCGTTGGTGAACGCGAGAATCGGGATACCCGCGTTGTTTGCGGATTTAATTGCCGGTTTAATTGCGTCGGCGTCGGCGGCGCAGACAGCGATCAGGTCAACGCCCTTGGTAATGGCGTCCTCCACCTGGGAAAGCTGTTTGGTCGCATCCCACTGGGCGTCGGAATATTCCAGTTTCAGATTGTTCTCCTTGGCGGCTTTGTCCATACCGGCCTTGGTTGCCACAAAGTATCCGGTGGAACCGGGCAGAAGAACCGCAATTGTTTTCTGTTTGCCGTCCGCCTTTGCAGACGCCGCTTCGGCAGAAGCGGCAGGCGAGGACTCCTTGGCTTTGGACTGGACCCCTGATTCATCCTTTGAGCATGCGGCCATGGAACAGGCCATTATCAGGGCAAGCGCGAGACTGGTTAATCTGGTTAGCTTTTTCATTTCAATTCCTCCATTAATTTTTATTTGCAACAGCTTTTGCTGTAGTTACAAATCAGGCGCGCATCGCTTTTTTTCGGCTGTAACTGTCCGCGCCGACCGCGACGATAATAATCAGCCCCTTGACGATGTATTGAAAATAAACGTCTACGCCCAGCAGGTTGAACGCATTGTTGATCACGCTCATGAACAGTACGCCGATGACTGTTTTCAGAACACTGCCTTCACCGCCGAGTACGCTGGTGCCGCCGATGACCACCGAGGCGATGGCGTCCATATCGTAGCCGCTGCCGGCGACCGGCGTTGCGGTGCCAAGACGGGAGGTCAGGACGATTCCCGCCAGTGCCGAAAGCATGCCGCTGACCGCAAACACCATAATTTTAATGCGGTCGGGCTTGATGCCGGAGAGGCGGCTGGACTCTTCATTGCCGCCCACCGAATAGATGTACCTGCCGAACTTTGTACTGCGCAGTATGAAAAACATAACGGCGACAGCGAGCGCAAAGATAATGACCGGGATGGGGATTTTTAAAATATATCCGTTGCCTATGTAATCAAACAAATCGTATTTGCCTGAAATCGGATAACCCCCGGTGACCATCAGGACCGCGCCGTTGAGTATGGTGGTCATGCCCATGGTCGCAATCAGGGAAGGGACGCCGAACTTGGCAACGACAACGCCGTTGCAGATGCCGATGACCAGGCCCAGTGCGAGTCCGGCAAGCAGTACGGCCGGCAGAGGCACGGAATTTCCCAGAAGCTTCATCACAACCGCGCCGGATATGGCGGCGATTGCGCCCACAGAGATATCGAAATTGCCCGAGATAATGACGCTGGTCATGCCTACGGCAATGATTCCGATGATGGACGACTGCCTGAGCAGATTTAATATATTGCGTGTGCCCAAAAAGGTAGGCGCTGCGATTCCTACCGCGATACAGAGCACCGCAAAGCCAATCAGCACACCATATTCGCTTAATTTCAAATGTTTTGTACTCAGTTTACCCATCATTTTGCCCCTCCATCTTTTAAAGGCTGCTTTACCAGAATATCGTTCATCAGGTCGGCCACCGTAAGATCTTCGTTATTGCGGATTTTTACGAGCCTGCCGTTGTGTACCATCACAATCCGGTCGGAAACCCGCAGCACCTCTTCCAAATCGGAAGAGATAAAGATTACCGCGACTCCTTTGCTGGCAAACTGCTCCGCGGTGGCAAAGATGTCTTCTTTCGCGCGCACATCGATGCCTTTTGTCGGCTCATCGAAAATCAGGACGCGCAGCTTCTTACCCAGCCATTTGGCCACAACAATTTTTTGCTGATTGCCGCCGGAAAGACTCTGCACACGGTTTTGCAGATCGGAAACCTGGATCGTCAGCTGATCCACAGCCTTTGCGGTATAATCCAACTCCTTCTTTTTATTGAGCATATGTTTTTTCTTCATGGCGTCCAGGCTGAGAATCGTCGCATTCTTATAAATTTCCTGCTTTAAAACCAGACCCTGTGTTTTGCGGTCCTCCGGAATCAGACCGATTCCATTTTTGATGGCGTCGGCGGGCGAGTGGACGGCACGCGGTTTGCCGTCCAGCAAAATCTCGCCGCCCGTGTACGGGTCGGCCCCGAATATCGAGCGGACAATCTCACTGCGCCCGGCGCCGACCAGACCTGCAAACCCCAGTATCTCACCCGGATAAAGGTCAAAACTCACATCCTTGAATTTTCCTTCATGCGTAAGATCCCTTACTTCCAGTACAGGCCCTTTACGGTAATCCGCGTGACTGACGTGTTTTTCGTGCCCCACGGCAAGTGTTTCACCCGCCATCAGCTCGGCGATCCGGTGTTCATTCAGTTCTTCGATTGGGTAATTTCCAACAATCTCGCCGCCGAGCATGACCGTCACGTTGTCGCATACCTCAAAGACTTCCTCCAGCATATGGGAGATATATACGACCGTTTTATTTTTTGTCTTCAGATCGCGGATAATTTTAAACAGGTTGTGTTTTTCATGTTCCGTAAGGGATGTGGTCGGTTCATCCATGATAATCAGTTCGGAATCGCAGGAAACCGCCTTCATGATTTCAACCATCTGCCGTTTGGCAATGCTCAGTTCACGCACTCTTTTGCGCCACGGGATGTCAAAGCCCATTTCGGTGCAAATTTCGTTATAGCGCTGAATCATGCCCTTCTTATCAAGCACGCCGTTTTTAGTCATTTCCCGCCCGAGAAAGAAATTTTCCAGAACGGTAAGCTGAGGAATAACACTTAGCTCCTGATGGATAATGCTGATGCCCTTTCGCTGAGCGTCGATGGGGGAGACGATGGCGGCCGGCTGTCCGTTTAGCTCGATTTCACCGGAGCTTTGTGAAATGACGCCGCCGATGATTTTGATCAGCGTGGATTTTCCTGCGCCGTTCGCCCCCAGCAAAGCGCGGACCTCTCCGCGTTCCAGCGAGAAATCAACGTTTTTAAGGACCTCTACCGGGCCGAAGCTTTTGCAGATCTGTTTAAGAGATAGAAGCTTATTCACATTTATTGTCCTCCTTGTCCTGCCAGCAATTCAAGATGGTCGCGCGTATCCGAAAGGATATCCCATGAAAGCACCGCTTGACTGGCGCCCGCCGAATTCAGCGCTTCCACCGTTTGGCGGATATAATCCGAATTGGTGCGGCAGATATCCGGTTTCGAATTGACTTCAAATCCCGTGTAAATCGGGCAGTGTACGCCGGCCAGGGCTTTGAGCTGGTATATCAGAGACTCGGCGGAGCACAAGTCGTCCGTGCCCCAAAGCCGCTCCAAAACGCCCGATGGCTCGCAGCCATGAAGACGGAGCTGCTGTTCCATGCTTGCCGCTTCATAAGGGATACCCGCCGGGGCGTCGGTAACCCGATAAATCATTGGCTTGATAAAATCAGCGCTGCGGGAAAGCGACTCAATGTCCTGGCCCACAAAGTAACTGAACAGCGGCGCGTAGACGTCCAGACCGACCCGCATACCCTGTTTGTGAAAATATGCCGCCAGTTTTGCCACCGCGTCGGAAATAATCTCACTTCTTACTTTATATAATTTATTTATAAAGATATCTGCAAAAAAATACCTTCCATTTTGCGTTTCATAGGGAAGCAGAAAAGATTTATCCGGACGGGCCATCCACTCTCTTACTTCGGACAAATCAACGCCCGCCTTTTCATACCACGCGCGGCAGCTTTCACAGAAGCAGCCCATGGCCGGCGCAAAGCCGTTTCCGAAGGAAGAATATCGGATTTTATCAAGGAAAACACCGTCAAAACCCAACCCGTCGAACTGCTCATGATAGATATTTACAATGTTCGCTATGTTCACGGGACTGGACGGGCAGACAAAGGTAAAATCTTCCCCTTTCATGATCTCAGCGCCGGCATGGGGTTTTCCATTGTAATCAACAGCCGGCGCGCTGTCCGCCACACCGGAAACCTCGGAAAACACGGGCAGCCACAGGTAGCCCTGTTTTCCGCGCCGGTGAAGCTCGTTCAATACCGGCCGATACAAACTCCGGTCGCCGCTCCAGCCGAGAATCATGCCTTCCACGTCCAGCAGGTCATCCACATAACGGGTGCGCTCCATCAATTGATCTGCCGTCACGCGCCGCGCATGAAACCCGCCGGTAAATGCCTGCACAAGGTATTTCATGTATATCCCACCTTATTACTGATATAGTTCAACCGAATTTTGTGTTTTGTGCATGCAAAGCACGAAAAGGCCGCGGATGTAAGTCAAATCCTGCACCGGACGAATAAAAATCTGCGGAAGATATTCTGATGCAATGTACCCTGAAAGGACTTGCTTCAGCATTCCGGCATCCTTTTCGGAAAGATAACAGGTATCAATTGCGACTAAATCCGGTTCAATCACGCAGACAACATTTGCGATAAGCTCCGCCACCAGTTTGATGACGGCCCCCCGGTCCTGGTGCAGTCTGTGAAGGGTATCTTCGAGCGTTTCCCCGACTGCGCCGGAAGCCAGCCTCATATAGGCAAGCTCACCCGCGAAATTGTGCCGTCCCTTATGCAGCCTGCTGTTGATAATCACCCCTGCGCCGATGCCCTGCTTGATATGCAGGAAAAGCATGTTTTTGGCGCCAGTCGCCGTGTATTTATTATGTACCCCCAATGTCGCGGTGTTGATATCATTTTCCACCACCACCGTCATCCCATAGCGCTTTTCCAGATCCGCTTTCAGCGCAAAGCCTTCCCATTGGGGAATGGTAGGAATATTGCTGATTTCATCGCCATTCACCGAGCCGGGTACCGCCACGCCGATCGAAGCGACCTTCTCGCCGCCGCAGCCGGCAAGCCCTTCATCGATCACGCCGTAAAGCTCCTGCGTCCAGCTTCCCTCCTGATGCTGATGTACCTTACTGTATATAATTTTCCCATCCATATTCAATACGGCGCAGCAATAATGCCCGGCCTGTATGAACACTGTGAGAATCAGTTCGAAATTTTCATTGAGCTTGTAACACTTGGCGCGGCGTCCTCCGGTCGAATCGATATAACCCAGGCAGCGCGCTTCGCCGCTTTCCTCCAGTTCTTCCACCGCCTTGTTTACCGTAGCAAGACTGAGCCCCACCTTTTGCGCAAGCTGTGGCTTGGTGCTCTTCGGAAATTTTCTAAGTGTTTCCTTGATCAGATCTTTATTGACTTTTTTTATGATCGCCGGGTTCCCGCTGATTTTTTCCATGACAATCCTTCCCACAACACTTACTTTATTAACTATATAAACTATTATAACCGTCTTTTTTGAAAAGTCAATATATTTAAGTAGATTTTAAAAAATATTATGTGTATAACAGTGTGTACGCGGCAATGAATCATTTCATTGCCGCGTACACCAAGACAGATTATGAAACTGTTAAGACTGCACATCTTTTCACTTATTTTGTGCGGGTTGCCCTTATGGCGTTTAAAACTGCGATAATCGTAACGCCGACGTCGCCGAAAACCGCCGCCCACATGGTGGCCATTCCTAAAGCCGCCAGAACCAGTATGACGGTTTTTACGCCAAGCGCGAAGAGAATATTCTGCCAGACAATGGATCTGGTCTTTTTTGCTATACGGATTGCCGTTACCAGTTTGGAGGGTTCATCCGTCATCAGAACAACGTCTGCAGCTTCAATCGCCGCGTCGGAGCCAAGCCCGCCCATGGCTACGCCGACGTCGGCGCGGGCCAGAACCGGCGCATCGTTAATGCCGTCACCGATGAAGACCAGTTTTCCGCCCTTGGCGACCTGATTGCTCAGAGCTTCCATTTGTTCCACCTTCTGCTGTGGAAGAAGTTCAGTGTAGACGGCGTCAAGTCCAAGCTCTTTTGCCACGCTTTCACCGGCAGCCCTGCTGTCACCGGTCAGCATAACCGTGTTTCGGACTCCTATGGCTTTCAAATTTTGAATTGCCAGTTTGCTGTCCGGTTTTATTTCATCCGAAATAACAACCGATCCGGCAAAGGCTCCGTCAACGGCAAGGTAAACAACAGTTCCGGCTTTGGAGGAAGCCTGCCATTCGATTTTTTCGGCTTCCATGAGCTTTCCGTTTCCCGCAAGTACGGTTTTACCGTTCACTTTTACCCGTACGCCTTTTCCTGAGATTTCTTCATAGTCGGAAATCTGCGCCGCGTCCGGTTCTCTGCCGTAGGCTTCGCGGATGGAAGCGGCAATGGGGTGGTTGGAATATAATTCGGCGTGCGCGGCGTAACTCAGAATCTCGTCCTGTGTCCATTCCTTCGAGGCGTTGATTTGCGTAACCTTAAAGCTGCCTTGGGTAAGCGTGCCGGTTTTGTCAAAAACGACTGTGTCTACATTGTTGAGTGCTTCCAGATAGTTGCTTCCTTTCACAAGAATTCCTTTTTTGGAAGCGCCCCCAATCCCGCCGAAAAAGCTGAGCGGAATGGAGATGACCAGCGCACAGGGGCAGGAGACAACCAAAAATGTCAGCGCGCGGTTAATCCATTGGGTAAAAGATGTGCCGGGAATCACCAGAGGCGGGATTACGGCAAGAGCAAGCGCCGCAAAGACGACGACAGGGGTGTAATATCTTGCAAATTTGGTAATGAAATTTTCAGTGGGCGCTTTCTGGCTGCTTGCGTTTTGAACCAGATCCAATATTTTCGTAACGGTCGACTCGCCGAATTCTCTGGTTACTTCTACAGTTAAAAGTCCGTTTTTATTGACGGAACCGGATAAAAGCTCCGTCCCCGGTTCTACGTCGCGCGGAAGGGATTCTCCGGTCAGAGCGGCGGTATCGACGGAAGATGTTCCCTCAATAACCCTGCCGTCCAGCGGTACCTTCTCGCCGGGGCGGACCAGAATCAGGTCGCCGATTCCGACTTCCTCCGGAGATACTTTTTTAACCTCGCCGCCAATTTTTAAATTCGCATAATCCGGACGGATGTCCATCAGTGCGGAGATGGATTTACGGGAACGGTTGACCGCAAGGTTCTGAAAGAATTCGCCCACCTGATAAAACAGCATGACCGCGACGCCTTCGGCAAAATCCCCAATTGCAAACGCGCCCACTGTGGCGACACTCATCAGAAAGTTCTCGTCAAAAACCTGCCCTTTTGCAATGTTTTTTATCGCCCTCAGCACCACTTCTCCACCAACCAGCAAATAGCTGATCAAAAACAGAGCAAATTCTACCGGTTGAGAAAATGGAAACACCATGCCGATGACAAAGAGAATGGCGCCGGTTATTAACCCGATTTGCCGCAGTCTGTGCTTTTTTATGGCGTCCGGGGCTTCTTCGGCAACTTTACCGGTATAGGAGATTTCAACGTCCGGTTCCATTTCTTTAATCATCTGTGCGGCCTGCCTCGCAATGACCGCAAGGCTTCCTTTGTCAGAGACTTCCATCGTAAGCTTCTGCGTCGCAAAATCAACGCTTGCCGACTGGACGCCGTCCATGCGGCTTACCGCTGTTTCAATTTTTCTTGCACAGTCGGCACAGTCGAGCCCCAGAAGATACATTACCTTTTTACCCGCCTGCGGCAGTTCCTTCTCTTTTAACTCGATATCGGAATCATGCCTTTTTGAAATTTTTCTCGCCTGATCGGCTATATTTTCCGGTATGGCTTGCTCGGCCAGTTCCACCGTTAACAATTTTGAAGCAAGATCGACATTCGCACCCAATACGCCGTTTAAACCGCCGACTTCCTTTTCTATTTTTGCCGCACAGTTGCCGCAGCACAGGCCCTCCAGCTCATACTGTTTTTTTATGGTTGCCATCATATCCCAGCCTTTCTTTATTTAGAAGTGATTAGTTGAGCAATCAATCAACTAATAGAGTAAAAAAATTATTCGGATACATGTGCCAGACCTTGATCAAATATGTTTTTCACATGTTCGTCGTCAAGGGAATAGTAGACCACTTTCCCGTCCCTGCGGTTTTTTATCAGCTTTGCCTGTTTTAAGACACGGAGCTGGTGGGAAATAGCTGATTTTGTCATTCCCAGAAGAGCGGCGATATCGCAGACGCACATCTCAGATTTAAATAAAGCGCACAGAATTTTTACTCTGGTGGAATCGCCGAAAACCTTGAACAAATCCGCAAGATCCAGAAGGTTTTCTTCATCTGGCATATGCCGGCGGACATCACTGACAATATCTTCATGAATAACGGTGCAGTCGCACTTATCAATATCCGGTGTATATGGATTCATCGAAATTGCCTCCTTTCAGTTGAACAGTTGCTTGTTTATTCAACTGTATTATACACTCTTTTTATGGAATGTCAATACGGTATTGACATTCCATATTTATTTCCGGCATAACCCGGAGACTTTGGTGTAAAATAATATTTTGAACGCTGTGAAAATCTGCGAAAAGGCTGCAAAGGAAACGGGATATGTCAACTTTTAAACGTTTAAGCAAAATATTTCAATCCTGTATGGAAATCCCTTTTGATGATTCCTCAAAAATCGTATTAATCAGCGACTGTCACAGAGGGGATGGAAGCTGGGTTGATGATTTCAGCCACAATCAGAACATATATTATTCCGCCGTCAAGCAATATTATAACAATGGATTTACCTATATCGATCTTGGCGACAGCGATGAACTGTGGAAGAATAAAAAATTCACAGATATCAGCAATATTTATACCGATACCTTCCGACTGCTGCATGATTTTTACAAGGAAGGCCGGTATTACATGCTATTTGGCAATCATGATATTGTTAAAAAATATCCTGCTTTTGTTAAAAAAAATTTGCAGAGATATTATAACAGCCACACTGACAACTACGAGCCTTTGTTTGAAAATATTAAGGTTCACGAAGGCCTGATACTGAGGCAGAAGGAGTCGCAGACGAAAATATTTCTGGTTCATGGGCATCAGGGCGACTTGTTGAGCGATATGCTTTGGAGGCTCGGTCGGTTTCTGACCCGGTATGTCTGGCGCAGACTGGAATTTTTTGGCCATAAGGACCCTACAAGCGCTGCGAAAAACTATCAGGAAAGAAGAAAGGTGGAACGGAAAATTCTGGAATGGGTATCGGCCAATCGGCAGATAGTCATTGCCGGACATACGCACCGACCGACATGCCCGCCGGAAGAGGCACTGCCGTATTTTAATGTCGGCAGCTGCGTACATCCCAATTGCATTACCTGTATAGAGATTGTAAATTCAGAAATTACACTTATAAAATGGGATATTAAAACCAGGGAAGACAGAACGGTTTATGTTGACAGGGAGCCGATTGCGATACCCAGAAAAATATAGAAAACCGGCGGATTTATTTGTCGTGCGAGCCCTCCTGACTGTTTTCGGCGAGCCATTTTTTATATTGCTGGAATTCCGTATTCCCGGGGGAAAGCTGCAGGACAAAACCAATGCGCCCGAGCAGCTGGTTTCGATATTGCTCCGGTTCTGTCCTTGTTTTCACTCGCTCAAGATGTCCGGCCAGACCGTATTTCCGGATGTAGTGCATCTCCTGCCGAATTTTTCCGCGGTATTCCCGAGTCGCCTGAAGGGTTTCGTTTACCGACGCGCCGGTGACTGTCTGCCGGACGCCGCGCCCAAGAATCTTTGTTTTCCCGTCATTGAGCTCGAAACCGTTGACGGACAGAATGTGCCGCACAAAATCGATGAGGGACAGGGGATTGAATGTACCGGAAAAGGTCATGTCGTCACTGTAGCGCGTATAAGCGACACGCCGTTTTTCGCAGTATTCCCCAATGATTTCATCAATGGGGGCAAAGACCAGATTGGAAAGCAGGGGGCTTGTTGGCGCTCCCTGGGGCAGCGTTCCGCCAAGCGTGCAGAACCTTGCAAAGTAAAAGCTGAGGACGCTGTTATAATTTTTATTTTCCACACAGGCGCGGTCGTCCGCATTCAGATAATGGCAGCCCGTCAGCGGCGAGGCTTTCAGCGCTTTATCAATCGCGCGGAATACCTGCGGGAAAGTAACGCTGCCGAAAAAATCGCGGATATCCAGTTTCACAACGAGGGGATGTCCCACATGGGGCAATGCGTTATCCAGCACAGATCTGCCCGCGGTGTAGGCGGTAGCATACACAGACTCCCCGCCGGAAAGCAACGGGAGAATACCGCGCTGGATGCGTTTCAGCGGCGGACTCGGCTCGCAGATCAACCGGACGCCGCCGCCCTTTTTGGGCAGGCTCCGCAGGGTGTAACAGCTTTTGCGGTATTGGTTCCGGGAAAAGCGCACCAGCTGATAGTAACACCGGCTTTGTTTGAGTCCGTCTTTATTGCGGTACAGGTACGTACAAAAATCCTCAAGGGTATGAATCATATCATTTCCTCTTGCAATATACGTTATTTACAGCAATTACAAATAAGAACTGGAAAAACGAATGTTATCTCCCCGCCTTCGGCGGGGGAGATAACGAAATTCATTCCACTGCATTTTTTTGAAATCGTTATAATGAGCGGAAACAGCACAAAAATTTCCTTTAGAATACAAACGCAGCCGTGTTTTGAATACATAAAATGTATGGTTACACGGCGAGGCTTGTTTTCTACGCGCGCAGCGCGGTACCTGTTGCTCTTTCAGGGACGGCGACTCGCCGCCCTTTTGCAGAAATCTGCAAAATCAGCTGCCGTTTCCGCTTATTAAGTAATGTAGCACATTTTCTTTGAAATTACCAGTTTATCCACATTTCCAATTTTTTTATAAAGTCATCTACAGAAAAAAGTCCGGAAAAAAAGCCGGACTTTTTTTGCTGTGCACCCGGAAGCGGGGGAGAAGGGTTTTTCTAAACTGTTTTTGCAAACAGATCAAGCAGGCGTAAATAATGATTTGATTCGCGCAGCACATGGTCGCCCAGCAACGGGATAATAATAGATTTTATTTTACATTCAAGGATTCCCTGCGTACCTGCCGTTTTGAAATCACGGATTCTCTTGGTTGCGCTTAAACTCTTGGCCGTCACTTCATTCAGCGGAAAAGTTTGATCCATCGCCTGTTTGGCCTGAATGGTGAGCTGATCGAATTCATTACCGAAGTTATTCGCGGTGACAATCAAATCATTTTCCGTGGGGTCGAGCAGCCCGCGGATAAACTTGGAGTGTTCTGCCATAATTCTGTTCCAAAAAGTCTCCTGTTCATATGCTTCCTTCTTTATATTGATATCTTCCCGATTCTGTATTTTTTGCAACAGCGACAGATAGAATCTTGCCTCTCTTAAGATATGATCAATCAGCAGCGGATAATTGACAGTGAACAGATTGCAGGACAGCATGTTGGATAAAATGACGGATTTAAACTGGATTAATGAATTGATTAACTGGATTGCACTGTTGTTAAGAGAATGCACCCTCTGCTCAAGGATGGCGTTGTTTGTCATGATGTCGCCGGCCATCCCTGCCTCGGCCTGCGTAATGTCAGTCTGTATCGGGACGCCCGTATAGTATGCCGCCGCCTTTTCCGCCTTTAAAGTATAGGGCGTGATCACTTCGCCGGACTGAAGGATATCAGGGTTGATAACTCCGTTGGAGAGCTCTACGGCAGTGGCGAGTAAAGCATCAAAGGATTTCCGGAAAACGTCCGCCTGATTTGTTAAATTGTAGTCTTTGGCAGTGAACCCTATCTGGAGAAAAAAGGAGTGTTCTTTCATTATTCGTGCGAAAAACAAATGCAAAGCGAGGGATTGCTTTATAAATTCATCAGTTGTTAACATTATGCGTACCCTTCTTACATGATTGAATTTTTCTTACAGTACAACATAATATGAACAAATAAAAAAATTTGTTCATAATGGGAATTTGAGCGTAAATCTATGTATTATGCAAAAAAGTCATCCCATTAAAGTAACAGCGCCGGCCCGAAGACCGGCGCTGTTACTATATCCCCGGTAAGAGGAATGAGAGGAGAGAGGTATGTCTGTTTGTCAGCCCATGCAGACATGGACAGCGTGCCTTTGCCCGTCGCTGCAGGCCGGAAGAATATTTCCTGCTATCGGTTTGCCGTCGAGCGTGATGCTCCTGACGCCTTTTTGCCTGCCCGACGGATTCTCAACTTCAATCACATAGGTTGAGCCGCGGAATTTGCGCTCCACCGTAAAACTGCCGAAATCTGCCGGAATACACGGGTCGATCTCAAGGCCGTCGAACTGCGGACGAATCCCTAAAATGAACTGGGAAACATTGTAGAAGCTCCATGCCGCCGTGCCGGTCAGCCAGGAGTTCTTGGCCTCGCCGCGCCTTGCCGCGTCGCGCCCGGCAATCATCTGTGCATAAACATAAGGCTCTGTGCGGTGTATCTCGCTGATGTCCTCGGTATAGGCCGGGCAGGTTTTTCTGTAGACGGAGAAGGCCCGGTCGCCGCGGCCAATAACCGTTTCCGCAATGGAAATCCAGGGGTTGTTATGGCAGAAGATTCCGCCGTTCTCTTTATATCCGGGGGGGTAGGAGGAGATTTCACCCAGATTGAGCCGGTACGTAGTATAGGACGGCCAGTTCAGCACAATGCCGTATTGGGTATCCAGATATTTATGTACGGAATCAAGCGCGCGCTCCGCCAGACCTGTGTCCACACCGACCCCAGCCATTACGCAGAAGCCCTGCGGTTCAATAAACAGCTTGCCTTCGTCGCACTCCCTGCTGCCAATTTTGTCGCCGAATGCGTCATATGCGCGCAAAAACCATTCCCCGTCCCAGCCGTCTTTCAGAATGGCGGCGGTCATATCACGCACTTTCCGCAGCGCGCGTTCCGACTCTTCGGTAAACCCGGATCTGCGGAAAATTTCGGCGTATGAAGGGCCGATTGCGACAAACAGGCCGGCGATAAATACCGACTCTGCAATGCCGCTTTCAAAATTTGCGCAGGTTTGGAAGGATTCGCCAGGCGTCTTGGAAAAGCAGTTCAGATTCAGGCAGTCGTTCCAGTCGGCCCGTCCGATCAGCGGAAGCTTGTGCGGGCCAAGATGGTTCAGCACATGGTCAAACGAACGCTTTAAATGCTCCAGAAGCGGAACGGCGGTTTCTTCCATATTTTCAAAGGGAACCTGTTCCTGCAGAATTGACCAGTCCCCGGTTTCTTTGATATATGCGGCAACGCCGAAAATCAGCCACAGGGAGTCGTCGTTAAACCCGCTTCCGACTTCCAGATTCCCCCGCTTGGTCAGAGGCTGATATTGATGGTAGGCGCCTCCGTCCTCCATCTGCGTTGCGGCGATATCCAGAATCCGCGTCCTTGCGCGGGAGGGAATCAGATGTACAAAGCCCAGCAGATCCTGCGCGGAATCGCGGAAGCCCATCCCTCTTCCAATTCCGGATTCAAAGTAGGAAGCGGAGCGGGACATGTTAAAGGTCACCATGCACTGGTACTGATTCCAGATATTGACCATGCGATTCAGCTTTTCATCTTTGCTTTTCAGATGATAATTGGAAAGCAAACCGTCCCAGTACGCCTGAAGTCGGTCCAGCGCGGCATCCACTTGCGCGTCGGTCGCAAAGGCGTTCAGCAGTTTTTGGGCGGGTGCTTTATTAATCACGTTGGGGGATTCCCATTTCTGATCCTCCGGATTCTCACAGTAGCCCAGAACGAAGATAAGGCTTTTTTCCTCGCCGGGGGCAAGGGTTATATGGATGCAGTGGGAGCCGACCGGCGCCCATCCGCTTGCGACGGAGTTGCGGGCCTTTCCGCTGAATACCGCGTCCGGCCTGTCAAAGCCGTTGTACAGCCCCAAAAAGGATTCCCGGTCCGTGTCAAAGCCGTCAATCGGGGTGTTTACGCCGAACACCGCGTAGTGGTTGCGGCGCTCGCGATATTCCGATTTATGATAGATTGCGCTGCCGCTGATTTCCACCTCGCCGATATTAAAATTGCGCTGAAAATTTGTCATGTCGTCGTATGCGTTCCAAAGGCAGAACTCGACAAAGGAAAAAACCTGAAAGTCTTTTGTAGCGACGGCGGTGTTTTTTATGGTCAGGCGGTGTACTTCGCAGTTTGCTCCGATCGGCACAAACGAGGTTTGTATTGCCTGCAGGCCGTCTTTGCCGGCGTTAAAAATGCTGTAGCCCAGCCCGTGGCGGCACTCATAAAAGTCGAGCTGCGTTTTGGCCGGGGCCCAGCCCGGGTTCCAGACGGTTCCCCCGTCGTTTATATAAAAATATCGTCCGCCCGCGTCTGTCGGCACATTGTTATACCGGTATCGCGTAAGCCGCAGCATACGCGCGTCTTTATAGAAGCAGTAGCCGCCCGACGTATTCGAAATAAGCGAAAAAAAGTCCTCGTTTCCCAGATAGTTGATCCAGGGGTAGGGGGTATCCGGCCGGGTGATTACATATTCCTTCCGGGCGTCGTCAAAATGTCCGAATTTCATAGATAAGTTCCTCCTAATGCTTTGTTTAGCCGCAGATCACGAAAACGATTTAGGAATTCGACAAAACACTGAACTCATTTTCTTTATAGTAAAGGGAATCGGTGATAAAATCAAGTGCTTTTTTATATTTAGCAATTTATACTAATATAAACAAATATTTTCATACTATATTGCATTATTTTTATTGATTTAATTAAATTGAGAGAAAATACGTTTTTGCGCAACATTTTATATAATTGGAACGAAACTTTAATAATTTACGAAAATGTTTTCGATAATTATCCCATAAAAGAAGAAATAATAAAAAATACTATTCATATAAACAATAAAAAATAATAATAAATAAAAATTACATATTATTATTTAAATTTATCTTGAAAAATTATGAATATTAGATTATAATAATAAACGAAAACGATTTAGGAATATTTTGGACAGGGGAAGGGCTCTATGGCAAATATAAAAGATATCGCATTAAAATGCGGTTTGTCCGTTTCAACCGTAAGCAAGGCATTGAACAGTTACAGTGATATCAGCAAAGAAACACGGCAGCGCGTTCTGGAGACGGCGGAGCAATTCGGTTATTTCCCGAACTCCAACGCAAGGGCGTTAAAAACGAACCGCACCCACAACATCGGAATGCTGTTCGTGGATGAAGCCCAGAGCGGATTAACGCATGATTATTTCGCCGCTGTTTTGGACAGCTTCAAGGTGGAGGCGGAAAAGCACTATTATGATATTACCTTTATTAACCATAATATCAATATCGGAAACCGGCCGATGACTTATTTGGAGCATTGCAGGTACCGCAATTTTGACGGTGTGTGTATCGCCTGCATCGACTTTCAGCAGCCGGAGGTCGTGGAACTGGTGAGCAGTGATATTCCCGTTGTCACTATCGACCATCTGTTTAACAACCATACCAGCATCAATTCGGCGAATGTACAGGGGATGCACGAGCTCGTCCAATACATATATGACATGGGCCATCGGAAAATCGCCTATGTCCACGGCGAAAAGTCCGCGGTAACCGAACAGCGCCTGACCAGCTTCTGCAAGTCGCTGATGGATCTGGGGATTGAAACGCCGCAGGAGTATCTGCTGTGCGCGGCTTATCATGACCCCGCCGCCACCAGACACAGCGTAAAGCAGCTGTTGAGCCTGCCGAATCGTCCGACCTGTATTATCATGCCAGACGATTACGCCGCGCTCGGGGGGATCGAAGCGATTGAAGCCGCGGGACTCAGGATACCGGAGGATATTTCTATCGCGGGTTACGACGGAATTGCTCTTTCCCAGGTAATCAAGCCACGGCTCACGACGCTGAAGCAGGATACAAAAATGCTTGGCCGCGAGGCCGCGCGCAGGTTAATCGAGCAGATTGAAAACCCGCTTACCACGATTACAGAGAACGTCACGGTCATGGGCCAGCTGATAGAAGGCCAGTCCGTGGGGAGGCCGGTTCCTTCACTTTAACAGATTGTGGCAGCGAGGCTGCCATGCTGATACATTTTAGCGGATTATCCGCCAGATTAAAGGAGGATTTCGTAAACATGAAAAAGGTTAGAAAAATTACCGCATTGGTAATGGCGCTCGCGATGATGACAGGCACAATCGCGGGCTGCGGACAGAAAGCGCCGGCAGCGTCCGCGACGGCGGCCTCTGCCGCGAGTCAGGAAGCAGTGAGCAGCGAAGCTCCCGCCGCGGAGGGAAAAACGCTCAACATCTGGTGCTGGAACGACGAGTTCCAAAGCAGATTCAACGCTTACTATCCGGAAGTGAAGGAAGTCGCCAAGGACAAATCAACGACAACACTGAAAGACGGCACCATTGTAAAATGGACCATTAATCCGAACGACAACAACAACTATCAGAACAAGCTGGATCAGGCGCTGCTGTCCCAGGAATCCGCCGCTGCCGACGACAAAATCGACATCTTCCTTGTGGAAGCCGATTATGCGCTGAAATATGTGGACAGTGAATACATATTGGACGTTAAAAAAGACATAGGACTGACGGACAGCGATCTGGCAAACCAGTACCAGTACACAAAGGATATCGTTACCGACAAAAGCGGCGCGCTGAAAGGCACTACCTGGCAGGCGACTCCCGGCCTGTTTGCGTACCGCCGCTCCATTGCGAAAGCAGTACTGGGCACGGATGACCCCGGGAAAGTACAGGAAGCGCTCTCTAACTGGGATAAGTTTAACAGTGTAGCGGGCAAAGCCAGTGCAAAGGGTTATAAGATGCTTTCTGGCTATGATGACAGCTACCGCACTTTCTCCAATAACGTGTCAGCTCCCTGGGTAACCGATACCACAGCCACCGTTGACCCCAACCTGATGAACTGGGTCAAACAGACAAAGGAATATACTCAAAAGGGCTACAACAACAAGACCTCCCTGTGGGACGACAAATGGAAGGCCGACCAGGGCCCGACCGGAAAAGTATTCGGATTCTTCTACTCCACATGGGGCATTAACTTCACATTGCTCGGCCAGTCTCTGAAAACGCCGGTCGCGGAAGGCGGCAAGGAAGAAGTGGGCAACGGAATCTACGGCGATTACGCTGTCTGCCAGGGCCCGCAGAGCTACTACTGGGGTGGCACATGGATCTGCGGCGCAAAAGGAAGCGACAATATCGGCACTATCAAAAATGTTATGAAAACCCTTACCTGCGACAGCACCATTATGAAAAAGATTACGACCGATACGCAGGATTATACCAATAATAAAGCCGCTATGGAAGAGTGGACTATACCCCACAAAACGGACAGTGAAACAAAAGACCTCCTGTTGTAGAATGGAAACTACGACAGGAGGTCTTTTCATGCCCAGAAAATATACAAAAGTAGAAGTACTCAGTGAAGA
>Ga0070399_1002215_pt1 | contig 18920 bp, 17 predicted proteins | sample BioMet4_FD_61217 | JGI IMG/M metagenome (GOLD analysis project Ga0070399, IMG submission 61217) | Microbial communities from bioreactor (seeded with sewage sludge) at LBNL, California, USA - Biofuel metagenome 4 (version 1) | ecosystem: Engineered > Bioreactor > Anaerobic > Unclassified ... | reverse complement strand
GGGAATCAGACCCAGAAACGTCTGCTGCGGAGTCAGCAGCAGTGTCACGGCTCCAAGCACTCCGCCCACGCATCCGGTCGCGAGCAGGGGACCGAGCACGTGCCGCGCTTCGGCACCGCGCAACTCCCTGCGGTAACCTCCAATGCTCCCCAGCATCCCCGGAAACAGGGCCATCGTGTTCGTGGCATTCGCCTGGATCGGCGGCACACCCATCAGGAGCAGCATCGGAAAACTGAGAAAACTGCCGCCGCCCGCTACCGCGTTTATCGCGCCGCTCACCACGGCCACTCCGAACAGCAACCCTGCTTGCTGTAATGTCAGCATTCCACAATTCTAAGCGCGCCTGTCATCGACTCACTACACTTCGCGGAAAGGAAAAGGCCGCACCGGGCGGCCCTCGCAAAAAATCTCAATCGCCTGTCTAATTTACGTTCACGTTCCCATACGTCTCATAGAGCTTCCCGGCGGTGTCCCAGGCCAGAATCACAATAAAATGCGAGACCTTCGTGGTGTTCACCTCTGCCGTAATCCCCGGCCCCGCCGATTGCTGCACCTTCACCCCGTTCAGGTACACAATCATCTTCGTTATCGGTTTTGGATTCCCGGTAACCTCGGCCTGCACCCGGAAGCTGGTCCCCACGTCCGCCGCCAGACTCTCGCCCATGCCGCTCGGGCTGACGACCGTAATCCCCGGCCTGCAAGCTCCCGTCTTCGGATTGCAGTCAAGGTTGTAGAAGGTGTAAAAGCGGCGCGTTAGCGTGCTTGTCACTCCTTGCGCATTCACTGCACTGATCACGAGTGTGTGGCTGCCGGCGGGTGCGAACGCGCCCGTTTGCAGAGGAGCCGAGGCCGGCTGTCCGGTTTGCGCTGAACTGATCAACGCTTTTCCGTCCAGCGTGACTGTCCATCTCTTTACTCCCACAGCGAATGCGGCTGAGATCGGCACCCCGGTCTCTGGCTGATAACTTCCCGCCGAGGGTGAGCACAGCGTAATCGTCGAGCCTCCGCGCGCACAAACACCCACGCCAAAACCTGTAACCGTAAAGCTGGACTTAGCCTGATAAAGCTTCCCGTTGGCATCCCAGGCGTTCACTGTGATGCTGTGGAACCCGTTCTTAATCGCGAAATCAACCAGCTTTCCGGGCAGAAAATCCAAACTGTCTACCTTCACGTTGCCGTCGTAAACAGATAAATGGGTGATAGCCACCCCTCCCGAGTTTGCCGCCAGCTCAATTGTCGCGGGATAGAGTACGGTCGAGCCCTTGGAAGGAAAGCACATAATCAACCCGCTCTGCGTGGGAGCAGCACACTCGGCATGCGCCGCAACAGCCAAGACGGCGACACCCGCAAGGCATAGAACCAAATGAAAGACGCGGTTTAACATAGCTGTTCCAACCCTCGCAGATGTGCTCGCGTCCTGTGCTGGTGCAATTCGGAATCCATAGATCAATGCCACTTTTGGCCCGTAAAATCGCTGGGTCCAGCAAGGGAAAGTTGAACTCGAAAGATGAACCTTTCCATTTCTCGGTAGCAAAGTGCTCAATTGCGGCTTTCTTCAAGGATGCGGGCCATCCGAATTGAAAATCCCCCCAAAGTAGCGCTATCAAGGGTTTTCAGCGCCTACACAAAGGGGAGCGCCGAAGCGCTCCCCTCATGTTCATTTACTTAATTTTTCCTACGTCAGCGGCAGACTCGGTTCGTCGCCGTTGCCATTTCCATTGGCTTCTTCCTTGGGCAAAACCACGGCTGCTGCTACGCGATCGTCGCCTTCCAGTTGCAGCAGCTTCACTCCCTGTGTTGCTCTTCCTGCCTCGCGAATCGTATCGGTGCCCATGCGAATAATCTTGCCGAACTGGCTGATCAGCATGGCCTCGCTCTCTTCGCTCACCAGCAGAATCGCAACCACCTTACCGTTTTTTGCCGTAGTCTTCAGGTTGATCACGCCCTTGGCGCCGCGTCCTGTCAGACGGTAGCTGTCCACCTGAGTACGCTTTCCGTAGCCGTTTTCAGAAATCGTGAGGATCAGGTTCGGTGTTGGATCGCCTTCCTCGTCCTGTTTATTCTTCTTTCGGCTCTTGTGCTCGGCCTCTGTCGGCGTGTTCTTCGGAGTTACAACCATCCCGACAATGTAGTCCTTCTCCGCCAGGTGCATACCCCGTACGCCATAAGCAGGACGTCCCATCGAGCGCACGTCCTGTTCGTCGAAACGCACCGCCATGCCAAGATGCGTGGCCAGCAGGATGTACTGCTCTCCATCCGTCACCTGCGCCGAAACCAGTTCGTCGTCCTTGTCGATTCCGATAGCGATAATGCCGCGCGACATCACGTTCGAAAAGTCCTTTAGCGGAGTCTTCTTCACCGTGCCCTTGCGCGTGGCAAAGAAGATGAACTTTCCCTCTTCCTCAAGATCAGTCACGCAAAGGAAGGCCCGAACCGTTTCTCCCGGTTGCAGGTTCACAAGGTTTCCGATGTGCTTGCCCTTTCCTGCTGCGCTCACGTCAGGAATCTCGTAGACCTTCAGCCAGTACACGCGTCCTGTGTTCGTGAAGATCAGGATGAAGTTGTGCGTGGTCGCTGCGATCATGTGCTCCACGAAATCCTCTTCACGTGTGCTCATGCCCTTGCGGCCGGTGCCTCCGCGCCGCTGCTGCCGGTAGGTGGAAACGTTTGTGCGCTTCAGATAGCCCGCGTGGCTCACCGTGACCGCCACCTGCTCGTCGGCAATCAAGTCTTCCAGTTGCAGCTCTTTGGCTTCGTCCTGAATGATTGTGCGGCGCTCGTCGCCGTAGTCTTTGCGGATCTGTTTCAGCTCCGCCACAATCACCGAGCGCAGTTTCTGCTCCGATCCCAGAATGGACTCATACTCGGCAATCCGCTCGCGCTGTTCCTTCAACTCGTTCAGAATCTCGTCGATGGATAGCCGCGTCAGCCTGTGTAATTGAAGCTCAAGGATGGCGTCGGCCTGTTTTGTGCTGAACGGTTTTTCCGGATCGGCCTTCGGGAACTCTCCCGTCAGATTGATCGTGATCGATTTTCCGCCGAAATAATTCACCAGGTTGTCGCGAGCTTCGCTGCGATTCTGGCTGCCGCGAATAATTGCAATCACATGATCGAGATGATCCAGAGCCTTCTGGTAGCCCTCAAGAATGTGCTCGCGATCCTTAGCCTTCTGCAGCAGGAACGCCGTGCGCCGGCGAATCACATCGACGCGGTGGTCGATGAAGTGCTGCAGCGCCTGCACCAGTCCCATCTCGCGCGGCTGGCCGTTGACCACGGCCAGGAAGATCATGCTGAAGCTCTCCTGCATCTGCGTGTGCTTATAGAGCTGATTTAGTACGATCTCCGGCTGCGATCCGCGCTTCAGCTCGATGACGATGCGCATTCCATCGCGGTCGCTTTCGTCACGGATATCGCTGATTTCTTCTATCGTCTTTTCGTTCACCAGGTCGGCGATGCGCTCGATCAACCGCGCCTTGTTCACCTGGTAAGGAATCTCTGTGACGATAATCGCCTCGCGTTCCTTCGTCAGGTTCTCGCGCTTAACCTTGGCGCGCATCAGGAATCGCCCGCGCCCTGTTCTGTATGCCTCGTGCAGCCCTTTGCGTCCGTGGATGAACCCTGCGGTAGGGAAGTCCGGCCCCTGCACGATCTTCAAAATCTCATCAAGCTGAGTGTTGGGTTTCTCCACTAACAGAATTGCTGCCGTAATGATCTCGGTCAGATTGTGCGGAGGAATGTTGGTGGCCATGCCCACGGCAATTCCGTTCGAGCCATTGATCAGCAGCGTCGGTATCCGCGAAGGCAGCACTGTGGGTTCGGCTGTCGAGTCGTCAAAGTTAGCGACGAAATCCACTGTGTCCTTGTCGATGTCGGCCAGCAACTCGGCGGCAATCGCCGTCAGGCGAGCTTCCGTGTATCGGTAGGCCGCCGGTGGATCGCCATCAACCGAGCCGAAGTTCCCCTGTCCGTCCACTAAGGGATAGCGCAGAGAGAAATCCTGCGCCATGCGCACCATGGCGTCATAAACCGAGGAGTCGCCGTGGGGGTGATACTTACCAAGCACTTCGCCGACAACCTTGGCGCACTTTACGTGCTTTTTGTTGTGCAGCAGTCCCATGTCGTGCATCGCGTAGAGAATGCGCCGATGCACCGGCTTCAGTCCGTCGCGGATATCCGGCAACGCGCGGCCAATGATGACCGACATCGAGTAGTCGAGATACGACCGCCGCATCTCCTCTTCAATGTTGATCGGCTGCACGTTCATCGGAGGACCACCGCCGCCTTCCAGCGGAAGCTTTGGGGTGTTAGTGTCTTCTGCCATGTAATTCTGAATACCTTCCAGCGTGCTGAGGAGCCTGTGCTGTTCCCAAACACGCGTTCAATCTCTGCGGGTGCCTTCCTTGCGCGCGTCTCTTGCGTCCAAGATGGCTACTCGAGCTTGTCGCTGCTCTCACTGTTGCTCGTGTTTTCGGAGTGTCTACACCTTAAGATTTCCCAACTCTCACCTCATTTTTTTTGAGGCTAACGTGGGACGCGATCCGCCACGCGCAGAGCATAACTTTTCTCAGCAGCAACCCTGTTTTCCTTCTGCGTTGAACGGAATTTCACTCGGCAGCGGCCTGTTCGTGACCCGCTTTGACGCTGTTAACTATCTGCACGGTAGGAAATTAGCCACTGAGAAGCACAGATCATTATAACACGCGGGTACTGTTGTTACGGTCTTCACGTGAAGGGTAAAAGACATCATTACAATAATTTACAGAGTTCTCAATCATCTTTCGCGGATCGTCGGCTGGAGCTGTTGTCTAACTCGAACAGTTATCGAAAAGCTGATGTGCTCCCAGTTTTGTAGGGAGCAAAACCGACAGCAATTCTCATGAAACATTTTTCAGTCATCCAGGGCCAGCAGGCGTCAGCAGCCTTGGAATTGTTCTGGACCCTGTCCAGGGAGGACAACCCGCTTGTTCAATTTTACTGTCGAACCGTCAACCCGATTAACAAGCGGCCCCAATTTCGAAAGGAAGGAAAGGACAGACATGAAGAGAATACTCTGCACGCTCATCGCCTTGTTTGGATTGTCACTCACAGCCTACTCGAGCGACATACCAACACCCAACCCTGAAGTTGGGTTCGGATACACATACATCAGCGGCAACCAAGGCTTGAATGGCTTCAATGTCTCTGCTGCAGCACTGTTCTCACGACGGATCGCAGTCGCCTTCGATTACGATACCGCGTGGGACACGTCTTCTCTTGGGGCATTCACAGGTACACCAATAGGACAGGTTGTCTCCAAGGCTCACCTTCAGAACGTCCTGATAGGTCCACGAGTCTATTTTCCCGGGCTGATCAAAACCAGTAACCAGAAAGTGAAACGACTCCACCCATTTGCGGAATTAGAATTTGGAGGCTCCGATCTGGGTTCAAGCCTTGATGTCAGGAACTTGGATACGCATATTCATTCCTCGGAAACCGTCTTTGCATGGATGCTGGGTGGTGGAGCCGATTACAGGTTGGGGGACCATTGGGCAGCTCGCGGCCGAATGGATCTCCTTCGGACCCACTTCGTCAATGAAGGGCAGAGCCGTTTTCGGCTGGTGCTTGGTATTGCCTACACCTTCAAGGCAAGGGAATACTAGTCTTGGCTGTTGCCGGCGTAAGTAGCTTTTTAAAGCAGCTTTACGCCGTCATCCAGTCCAGCGCCCTCGCAACGTAGCTCTTCATGTCGCGCCGATGTACCACTGCGTCGAGGAACCCTCTTTGCACGAGGAACTCACTGCGCTGGAAGCCTTGCGGTAGCTTCTGACGAATTGTCTGTTCGATCACTCGCGGACCTGCGAATCCGATCAGCGCGCCCGGCTCGGCGATATTCAAATCGCCCAGCATCGCAAAGCTCGCCGTCACTCCGCCTGTCGTCGGGTCGGTCAGCACGGAAATGTACGGAACCTTGGCGTCGTCCAGTTTTCCCAGTGCCGCGGAAACCCTCGCCATCATCATCAGCGAGATCGTGCCCTCCATCATGCGCGCCCCGCCCGTGGCCGAAAACACCAGCAGCGGAAGCCGCATCTTCAGTGCTCTTTCCACCGCTCGCGTAATCGTTTCACCCACAACGCAGCCCATGCTGCCGCCGATGAACTGATACTCCATTGCCGAGACGATCACCTCGCGTCCGTTGATCTTGCCGTGCGCGTTCACGATTGCGTCATTGCGCCCGGTCAATTTTTGCGCCGCCTTCAGCCTTCCCTTGTAGGGCTTCAGGTCGGCGAACTCCAATGGATCGGTCGTCACCAGGTTACCGTCTTCTTCAACGTACTTGCCGTCGTCAAACAGGTATCCTAGTCGCGTACGCGTGTCGATGCGGAAGTGCTTGTCGCACTTCGTGCAGACGTGGAAATTCGCTTCCAGATCTTTCTTCCAGATAATCTGTCGGCACTGGTCGCACTTGACCCAGAGCCCTTCTGTGCGAACTTTGCGCTCACCACTCGTATCCAGTTCCTTCGATTCCCGTTTAAACCAGCTCATACGTTCTCTTTCAAAAATACATTCATGAGAGTCTGCCGGCGCAATCTCCGGCAGCATAGAGACCTAGTGCAAAGGCGAAGTGTTGTTGACGGTCCAGATCGGGGAACGGCGTCTGTTATGGTTAGCCTTGGGGGATCAACCGCTCCCTTGCGCTTGCCTAGTACTCGATTCCCCGCTGTGCCTCGATTCCCTTCTGATACGCGTGTTTTACCTCGCGCATTTCGGTAACCGTATCGGCCAGTTCAACAATTGTCGGGTGCGCACTCCGCCCCGTCAAGATCACGTGTACCATCTCCGGCTTACGTCGCAGCACCTCCGCGACTTTCTCCGGGTCCAGCATCTTGTAACCGATCGCGTAATTGATCTCGTCCAGAATAACCATGTCCCATTGCCCGGACAGAATTGCCTCTTCGGCTTGCTTCCAGCATTCCTCCACCATCTTGACGTCTTCGGGATCGGTTTCCGCGCCGCCGACTTTCACAAAGCCGCGGCCCATCTGCTTCATTACAAAGTTGTCGCCAAAGGCTTTCACCGCGTCCAGTTCGCCGTAGTGCCAGGAGCCCTTCAGAAACTGCAGCATCAGAACCTTCAGTCCATTACCCACCGCTCGCAGAGCCGTGCCCATGGCGGCCGTAGTCTTGCCTTTTCCCGGCCCGGTGTTCACTAGGATCAATCCCTTACGGACATTTGCCATTGTCTTTGCTACGCTCCTTCTGGTGAAGTCTCCCGGTCTGATGGGGTCTGTTGCGGATCATCGCCACTCGCCAGCTTTCCAGATGCAAGCCCGATTGTAAATGGTGCCACCCGGCGTCGCGTACTCATCGCTGCCCAGGTTCCGTGCGAGACACCCCCAAGAGGTCTGTTTTGCGTTTAATTTTAAGAATGCTCCCATTCCGCACGGCTGTGCTACTGTCCGTTTTTTTTGCTTCCACCTTCGCCTTATCTGCGGATGGGAAAACTCTGCTTGAGCAGGGACACTATCGCCAGCTCTACGCCATTGCACAGAATCGCCTCAGCCACAATTCGCGCGATGCTGAAGCCCTTTCCTGGCTGTCTGCTATCTATGATGCTCAAGGAGACTTTGATCGTGCCGTTCAGTTTGGGCGCCGATCCGCCGAAGCTGCTCCCAACAGCAGCGAGTTTCATTGCCAGCTTGCAGACGCTCTCGGCGACAGGGCTTTGCAGTTAGGAGTCTTCGGTGGCGGAATTCCTCTGGCCCGCCAGATGCGGCACGAACTGGACCGCTCGCTTCAGCTTGATCCCCGCAATATCCGTTGTTTGAAGGAATCCATGGGACTTTACGAGCAGGCTCCCGCAATCGTCGGCGGCTCCAAGGCCAAGGCCCGCGAAACTCTGCGTAGGATTTACCAGATCAGCTCGTCGGAAGGAGCGCTTGCCGAAGCCGCGCTGCTTCAGATGCAGAAGCGCCCGCTTCCTGAAATCGAAACTCATCTGCGCCGGGCCGTGCAGCTTAATCCGCGCCTGTATCGTGCCATCATCGATCTGACCTCCATACTCGCCAGTAATGGCTACCGTCGTTATGCCGAGGCCGAATATTTTGCCCGCCTGGCGATTGCGGCCGAACCCAACCGTGCTGGGGGTTACAGATACCTGGCTATCGTTTACGCTCATCAGCAGCGCTGGAACGATCTTGACGCTGCGCTTGCCGAATCGTACAGCCACGTCCCGGACAATCCCGCGCCATACTACTTTGCGGCAATGGCACTGCTTGAAACGAACGCCGACCTGCCGCGTGCCGAGCGCTACCTGCGCCACTACCTCAGTTCTGAACCGGAGATTGGCGCGCCCACTCAAGGCACCGCCCACTGGAAGCTTGGTCTCGTTCTTGAGAAGGAAGGCCACCTCACCGACGCCGCAAGAGAACTTCGCGCCGCAGCCGCGCAAAACATCAGCGACCCCGCATTCAAAAGAGATCTGAAGCGCATCGCCGGATAGCGAATTTACAAGTGAATGAGTAAGCGAGAAGGGCTGTCAAAAATGACAGCCCAATTTGTGTGTTCCAAGAGGCCTGGGTGCCCCAGGTTCGCGTCCGCGCTTTTCGGCGCTAACCTGGGAAGCGGAATCTGCGGAAGAGTATTATCTCGATCATCAATGCCGCAATCACTACTCCCCTACCGTCCCATGCTTGCCGGAGTGCACGGGTTCCCCGTTGGGTCCGTCACTGGAGTTCGAGGGCATCGGTGGAATGCTCCACGGAATTGCCCACGGCTGAAATCTGCACCGGACTTGCTACCGTAGAGCCAGAGGCCGGGCTGCATATTGTGACCGAAGGCGGGCCGGATGCGGGCGAACATGGGCCACCGCCGCCGCTCGTAACCGTGACGATTACGGTGTCGCTCTTGGTGGGGTCTGCCGCGCTCGTCGCGACAATGGTGTGAGTGCCACTCGTGGCTGGAGCCGTGTACAAACCCGAGTCGGTGATTGTCCCCACGTTGATGTTGCCGTTGAACAATCCATCGACCGACCAGGTCACATCTGTATCCGTCGCATTGAGGATGGTTGCCGTGAATTCCTGTGTGTCTCCGGGTGCAAGCGTCGCGGAACTTGGCGTCGTCTCAACCGATACAGGCGAGGTCCCGGCTCCCGAGACGGTAACGATGACCGTGCTTTTGAATACAGCGCCCGAGCTGTCCCATGCGTTAACCGTGAGATTGTGATCGCCGGAGCTGAGCGTAACCGAAGTGCTGAGCTGGTTAGCCTGCACCTTGTACGCGATTTCGTTGTCAACGTACAGAATCATTGCGGTGACCGGGTACGCGTTGTTGGTAGTGCCAGCCGCCACGGAAACCGGGGAGTTGAGAGTTGCACCACTTGCAGGAGTGCAGATGGTGACCGAAGGTGAAATCGGATTCAGCGTGCATGGGGCAGCCGTCGCAAACGCCGCGGTCGCCAGGAAAAACATCAGAAGCTGTAAAACAATTAAAGTCGGCGGACGGGACTTCAACGATGTAATCGCACGGGGTGAACCGTGAATCACGAGACTACCTCCTGAGCAGCATTCATGGCGGCATTTAGGATGCTTGCTGGCCGGGAGAGGTGGCCGTCATCAACTTTGCTGTACCGGCAGCAGATTTTGGGGCATGGCCAAGATGCAAGTACGGAAAAAGCCTTTCGCTTGCAGACAGCATTTATACTGAATTCTTATGCTGAGAGTACGATTTGCGCCCTCTCCTACAGGGTTCCTGCACGTGGGCAGTGCGCGCACCTTCATTTCAAACTGGCTCTACGCCCGCCACAACGGCGGCACGATGATCTTCCGTCTCGACGATACCGACGCTGAGCGCAACACGGACGTCAGCGTCAATTCGATCTTCGATGGCCTCCGCTGGCTGGGGCTTTCCTGGGACGAGGAGTACAAGCAATCCGAGCGGCTTGCCCTGCATCGTCAGGTTGCCGAAGCCATCTTTGCCAAGGGTCTTGCCTATCGCGATTTCACTCCCGCTCACAACGGCGACAGCGAAAAGTCCTGTCCGCAGGGAGCATGGCTCTTCAATCCCGGCATGCGCGATCTTTCCCGTGCCGAGAGCGACCGCCGGGCCGCCGCCGGAGAGCCGTTCGCCCTCCGTTTCAGAGTGCCGCGCGACCAAGACCGACTCCTGCGCTTCGTCGATTCCGTTTACGGAGAGCAGACGAAGCTGGCCGATGAGGTCGAGGACTTTGCGCTTCTGCGCAGCGACGGAATGCCGACCTACCACCTGGCCTCCTGCGCCGATGATGCTGACCTGCGCATCAGCCACATCATTCGCGGTCAGGATCATCTCTCGAACACGTTCAAGCACCTGCTGATCTTCGAAGCCGCCGGAGCCGAGACGCCACAGTTCGCGCACCTTCCACTTCTGGTTGCGCCTGATGGCACAAAGCTTTCCAAGCGCCGCCACGGCCCCGTCGTCAGCGTGACGACTTATCGTGACGCGGGCTTTCTGCCCGAGGCGTTCATCAACTTTCTTTGCCTGCTGGGCTGGTCGCCTAAGAATGATCGCGATTTTCTCACCGTGCCGGAGCTGATCTCGGCCTTTACACTGGAAGGCATCAACCGTTCCAATGCTGTGGTGAACTTTACGGAGGAGGACCCCTTCGATTCCAAGGCCGTCTGGCTCAACGCCGAGCACATTCGCGCCCTGCCGGTCGAGCAGCTCTCTGAACGCCTCCTTCCGTGTTTACAGGGGTGCCCCACATCTGCCGCTGTCAGCAGATGTGGGCCTTTACTCACGCCCGAGAAGCTCTTGCAGGTCACGCCGCTGATTCGCGAGCGCATTAAGTTTCTTTGCGACGTGAATAGCGTTGCAGACTTCTTCTTTGTCGATCAGCTTCCGCCGTACGATTGCCTTGAGCTGATCCCGCAGAAGGGCGACCGGGCGCTGGCGCTGAAGATTCTTACCGAGGCGCGCGAAGTGATTGCCGCAACGCCCTTCGATCACGCATCGCTCGAAGCTGCGCTGCGCGAGGCCGCGACGCGCCTGGGAGTGAAGACCGGACCAATGTTCCAGCCCATCCGTGTCGCAGTCTGCGGACGCAAAAACGCGCCGCCTCTCTTTGAGACCATGGAAGTTCTGGGCCGTGAAGTTTGCCTGGAGCGCATTGCTCAGGCCATTGCCAAGCTCTAATGACCGTATTGATCACGCAGTGTTGATCGTTGCCTTGTTTGCAAAGTAAAGGAATGGAGTTATGACCACATCGAATCCGGAAAGCAAAGACGCCGCCAACACCCCGGCCGAGTCCGCCCCACGTCCCTCCAACTTCATCCGCGACATAGTCATCGAGGATTTGAAGACGAAGAAGTTCGGCGATGCCGTTATTCAGACGCGCTTTCCACCGGAGCCAAACGGCTATCTCCACATCGGCCACGCTAAGGCCATCTGTCTCGACTTCAATCTGGCCGACGAGTTCGGGGGAAAAACCAACCTGCGCTTCGATGACACCAACCCCGAGAAGGAAGAGCAGGAGTACGTAGATTCCATCCAGAACGATGTGCGCTGGCTCGGCTTTGAGTGGGAGCGCCTCTGCTACGCCTCCGACTACTTCGACCAGCTCTACGCGTGGGCTGTGCAACTCATCAAGGCAGGCAAAGCCTATGTCGATGACCTCACCGCCGAGGAGATCCGGCAGTATCGCGGCACCCTCACCGAACCCGGACAGGACAGCCCCTACCGCAATCGCAGCGTCGAGGAGAACCTCGATCTGTTTGAGCGCATGCGCAAGGGGGAGTTCCCCGACGGCAGCCGCGTCCTCCGCGCCAAAATCGACATGGCCTCGCCCAATCTCAACATGCGCGATCCGGTCATGTACCGCATCCTGCATGCCGAGCATCACCGTACCGGAGACAAGTGGTGCATCTACCCGATGTACGACTACGCGCATGGGCAGTCCGATTCGCTTGAGCAGATTACGCACTCCATGTGTACCCTGGAGTTTGCCGATCACCAGCCGCTTTACAAGTGGTTCATCGAGCAGCTTGGAATCTTCCCTTCGCAGCAGATTGAGTTCGACCGTCTGAACCTCACCTACACCTTGCTGAGCAAGCGCAAGCTGTTGCAGCTGGTGCGGGAGAAGCACGTAAGCGGATGGGATGATCCGCGCATGCCAACCATCAGCGGCATTCGTCGTCGCGGCTTCACCGCTGAGGGCATCCGCAATTTCTGTGCCGCTATTGGAGCTTCGCGCACCAATGGATCGACAGACATCGAAATGCTCGAACACTTCCAGCGCGAAGACCTGAACAAGCGTGTCTCGCGTGCCATGGTGGTCATGCGCCCTCTCAAGGTCGTAATCGACAACTACCCGGAAGGCTTGCAGGAGCTCGTCGAAGTGGCGAACAATCCCGAAGACCCAAACGCCGGATACCGTCAGGTTCCTTTCTCGCGCGAAATCTACATCGAGCAGGACGATTTCCGCGAAGTTCCCCCGCCCAAGTACTATCGCCTCTCGCCGGGGAAAGAAGTTCGGCTCCGCAACGCGTACTTCGTCACCGCAACCAGCGTGGTCAAAGACGCGCAGGGCCAGGTCGTCGAGGTGCACTGCACCTACGATCCAGCGAGCTATGGCGGCAACTCGCCCGACGGACGCAAGGTGAAGTCGACAATTCACTGGGTCTGCGCCAAGCACGCCATCGCGGCGGAGATTCGTCTCTACGACAAGCTTTTCACCAAGGCAGATCCAAGCCAGCTCGAAGAGGGAGAGAACTTCACCAGCAACCTCAATCCGAATTCGCTGGAGATACTGCTGGACGCGAAGCTGGAGCCAATGCTTGGCCTTGCCAAGGCCGGCGACCGCTATCAGTTCGAGCGTATCGGCTATTTCTGCGTCGATCCCGATACCATGCCCGGCAACTTGGTCTTTAATCGAACGCTGCCGCTCAAGGACTCTTGGGCAAAGATCGAAAAGAAAGCCGGAGCGTAAGTCCGCATTCCGTTATCCCACCTTAGCCGCAAAAACAGCGGCGAAGGTGGGGCACCCGGCAGCTGGAAGCCAAGGCATAATTTCTCCCTCCTATTCTTTAGCGCAGACGCCTCTGAGGAGGTTGTCCAAGTCCCGTAAATCACGGTAATGGAGGAGCAGGATTTCGTTCGTGGACGCAAGCTGTTCGGCTGCTGGCGTAAATCTGTTGTTCGTAACTACGACGCCATGGTGTGCTTGTTCATGAGCCTTCCCGGCAGCAGCTTCTTGGACGGCTTTGTTACCAACAGGATTTGAATAAAGCTTGCACTGAAGCACAACTCGAACGCCGTGCTTCTCGGCTATGACATCCACACCTTGGTCGCGACTCTGTATAGTGACGCGGGCATTCCATCCGCTTCGGCGTAGTTCCTCGGCGCAGAAGGTTTCAAATTCCGATGGGGTCATGTCATCCGAAAAAGTTTGAAATGGAGGTCGATTCTGCATCGCGGAGTCAATATGGTTTTCGATGAGAGTGACGATTATCCCCCGGTCGCGCAGGAACTCCGCATTTTCACTTGGAGCCGGGTGCCCCACCTTCGCGCCGTGTTTTTCGGCGCTAAGGTGGGAAGCAGGACGCCTCCGCCTGAAGTGCTTTTGTCTTTCCGCTCTCTCTTCTTCGAGCCGTCCACTCCGACTCAATCTCGACGACTCCCGCCTCACCGAGCGCGTAATGCCGAAAGCTGCTCCACGGCCAATCTTCGGGCTTTTCGCACAGTCCGCGTTTAACCGGATTGCGATGAATGTAGCGGAGCTTTTCCCTGAAATCGGAGTAGCTGCGAATGTTGCGGTCGTAGTAGCGCTTCTGCCAGAAATGTCCGCTGTTAGTGTGCTCCTCGGAGATGGAGTGACTTTGTTTTGCGGATGACAATTTCAAAAAATGAATGGTGTCGGCCAGCGTCCCCGAACCGGGTTCGCTCAGGAGCAGATGAATGTGCTCCGGCATGACAACGTAGCCATACACGCACAGAGAAAATTGCTGACGGGTCCTCTCAAGGGTCTCCAGAAACAGCTCGCATACAGCGGGGCTATTCAACCACGCCTGCCTTCGATAGCAACTGAAGGTTACAAAATGAGACTGCCCCGAGTGATGCAGTCGTATCAACCCTTGCGTCATGCCAATCACTTTACGGAAAGGGCTTGGACATGGGAAGGCAAATCAGAAAATTTGCAGAGATGGACTGCATCGCTTCCCACCTTAGCCGCAAAAACAGCGGCGAAGGTGGGGCACCCGCACCCGGCCGCGCCGATCAGGGTACAGCCTCTTGAAAGATCACTGGTGCCCCACGTTCGTGCCGCGGGTGGCCCATTCAAGCCTTCTGGCTTGAGTGGGGTAGCTGTATAGCCGGGTGCCCCACCTTCGAGCCGTGCTTTTCGGCGCTAAAGGTGGGAAGCGAGCCTGACACTAGCCGTCCTACAGCATCTCAGCATCCTTTATTCGCATCTCAGCTTAGGGGGCAACAGATTTTGCACTGACTAAGGTTTCATGGTGCGTGAATTTGTTTTACCTGAGTCGTAAAATGCAGGGCGTCTTCGGAAGTCGGAGATGACGTTATAAAGCGAAGCCTCTATCAACTACCCGGTGCGTGATAGGTACGCGCCTCGCGCAGAGCACGGATAAGGAGGTTCTATGCCCATCCTAAAGCTCAGACAGTTTCTTGACGAGAACCTCGTCAAGTACGTTGTGATCACCCACAGCAAGGCATACACGTCCCAGGGTATCGCCGCTACTGCGCATATCTCGGGAAATGAACTGGCCAAAACCGTCATGCTGAAGAAAGATGGAGAACTCTGCATGGCAGTTCTGCCCGCGTCGAGACAGGTAAATCTAGGACTGTTCGCAAAAGTCACCAACAGCCAAGATGTCATTCTCGCAAGTGAGCGAGATTTCAAAGATCGCTTCCCGGACTGTGAGATCGGAGCGATGCCGCCGTTTGGCAATCTATACGGACTCAAGGTTTACGTGGATAGATCGCTAACACGCGACAAGGAGATCGCCTTCAACGCCGGTTCGCATCTAGAACTCGTCAAGCTTGCCTACATGGATTATGACAGGCTGGTTCAACCGACCGTTGCCGATTTCGCGACAGGAACTGTCGGCCAAGCCGCATAGAGTCCAGTCCCGGCGGAGGAAACTCCGCCGGGATTTAGCAGTTAAGCTGTCTCAGTATCCATTGAGAGACTAGTGTGCAATTTGCGCCAGCGCGGCGCGGAAGAGTTGTTCGAAGGTCCGTCCATCGGGCGGACCAAGTTTTTCCAGTGCTTTGTCGGCAGCGGCAGCCTGGTAGCCAAGGTTGACCAGCGCCGAGAGCACATCGTCTTCGAGTAGATGCTTGGGACGAGGCACCGCTGGAGTAACTCCGAAGTCGGCGAGTTTGTCCTTGAGTTCGAGTACCATGCGCTCCGCTGTTTTCTTTCCAACTCCGGGCATTCGCGTGAGCTTGGCAGCATCGCCGCCGCGAATCGTACCGACCAGGTCGCGCGTGCTCATGCCTCCCAGGATGTTGACCGCAAGCTTGGGGCCGATGCCGCTGACGGAGAGCAGTTTTTCAAAGAGCGCCTTCTCCTCCGCGAGATGAAATCCGAAGAGTGCAATCTGATCCTCGCGCACATTTGTGTATATGAAGAGCGATACCTCACTGCCTGTTTCTGGCAGTTTGGTGAAGGTGTTCATGGAAACCGTAACGTCGTATCCGACGCCGTTGCAGTCCAGGATGACACGGCCCGGAGAGGTTGCGAGAAGCGTTCCTCGAAGATGCGCAATCATATCGGCTCTGAAGTATCAGCGCTGGTCAGGACGGCGCTTATAAAAGATGTTGAATTCGTAGCCGCGCGGCGCGGGGAAAAGTTCATTCACCTTGCGCAGGCGCTCAGCCAGGGCCGAGGGGGCCAGCAATGGATAATCGCGCTCACGAAGTTCGTAGTAGTCCACGTCAAGATAGAGCGAGAGCAGATAAATCGCGATAGCGTCCGCAAAAGTGGTCTCGAAGTATTCCTGGCGTGCCTTCTCCGCGTCGGGTGCAGTCGAAGTGACAATCTTGCGAAGCTCGTTTGCATCGAGCGAGGTTTCGCCCTTCACCTTGTCTTGAACCTGTTTCCAGACCACGTCGGCAAACTCCTGCGAGAAGCCGGCGTGATCGGCGAAGGAGTGGGCAACATTGATATAGAACTCGAACGCGACGGAGAAACGGTCATCCATGAGGCGCGTCGAGATAAAAACGCACTGCGCATCGCCAAGCGTGAGATTGCGGTGACAGATGGCGCGGTCGCTGAGAAATACATCGTAGCGGTCAGCAATTAATGTCTCTTCGCCATCGGCCACCGTGAGCGGGACAAAGTAAAATGCCTTGCGGGTCAAAGAGGCTGCAATCGGCGGCGGTACGGCGCCAACCATGCGCTGCAATTCGTCGGAAGAAAGGTTGACCTCACCGCTTGATGCGTAGCAGATACCGTTGGGAGCCTGCTGCACGGGAGAGATCCTTAGTACTTCGGCTGGCGAGTGCGTGGTGGCTTGCTGAGTCTGAGACATAAGAAGTTTCATTCTAGCGCAGGCGCGGCGTTTAGCGACATCCAACCTGACGTGCAACACGGAGGAAACTGTGAAGATCAGCGAAATGGAAGTGCGCGGAAGCAAGACGCTGCTGGGCGGCAAATCGATGAAGCATCCAAGCTGGGCGGTGTGGACGCTGATGAAATGGGCTCGGATCATGCTGCTGACACTGCTGTGGACCGGGCTCGGCATGGGCGTGGGACTGTTTTGCGGAATCCTCAGCGTGGCCGCACTGGGTGCGATACGGCACCAGACGCCCGATATGAGCATGGCCTACCGGTACATCTCGATTCCGGTGGCTATCTGCAGCGGTAGCTGCGCGTTCATCTGGAACGTGGCGCGGGCCTTTCAGGCGGCGGTTCATCGGTGCAAGGCTCTGAGCAGCGCGCAGCAGTAAAGCGCTGAGGTTGCCGGGCTACGACCCTGCGGGGTACACTAAAGAGTCTGTTTCCGACAGATGGATGAGGATTATGAAAGCAGCAACCCACCCGAAGTACGAAGAGATCCACGTTAAGTGCGCTTGCGGCAACAGCTTTTTGACGCGCAGCACGAACCGTGGCGACATCCACGTTGAAATCTGCTCGGCCTGCCACCCGTTCTTTACCGGTAAGCAGAAGGTGCTCGACACCGCCGGTCGTATCGAACGCTTCCGCCGCAAGTATGCCAAGAACGAGGCAAAGGCGGAATCGGCCAAGACCGAAAAGAAATAATCCCGCGGGTGGTCGGGGTCTCCGGCAAGCGATCCTTGTTGGGGTGAAGACGCCCTCGGCGCAAGAATTAAGCCCTCGCTTCGGCGGGGGCCCACTATTTGCGGACTAGTAGTCGAGGCGCTCGGCTCCAGGTGGGCGAGAACTGTTAAGAGACTGGATGATGACGGCACGCCAGAGGCGATCCAGGCGATGAATCTGTGTTGGAAACGCACCGGGAGCAAACCAGAGTTGCAGGCGAGGTGCTCCGCCGTCGGGAGCTGGCTGCCATTCGACCGCGTCGAGTGAGCGGAGGCCAGCCGCCTCGAGAACCGCGCGATTGTGATCGAGTTTGGCGAGCGACCAGGGAGCGTCTGCATCGGTGATAAACAGCAGCGTTTCGGAGAACCTTCCAAGGCAGGTAACTTGAGCAATATGTACCCGGTAGAGGCCGTCCGGAGAGAGGGGCGAGCGCGGGGTGTCGCGAAGCTCACAAATGTTAAGTGAGTTCTGGACCAGCGGCCAGATCGGGTTGTCAGAAGCCTGATGCCAGAGCAAACCCGCAAAAACTGGGATGCCGAAGGCGAGAACAGTCAAGAGAAGCCCCCGGAGAGGAGCGCGCGTGGCCGGTGTGTTTAGGCGAGCGGGTTGTGCGCCAGCAACCATCGTTTCTGAGCTGTTGGATGCGTGTGCGGGTCACGTCAGGTATTTGAGATGGCGCGAAACGAGGAACAGGGCTTTGAGCGTTCGGCGCGGAGGCGCTGTGCCGCTACAATATAGGTGTGCATAAGTTTTATGACAACCCGCTGGTTCGCGAAGCCCCTGCCGATGTGCGGGTTCCCGCGAGGCTGAAGATTGGCAGCATGGAGATCGCTCCGGCCACCGTACTGGCTCCGATGGCCGGGATCACGGACACTGTTTTCCGGCGTTTCATACGCGAGATGAATGGATGCGGACTGCTGATGACGGAGTTCACATCAGCCGATGGAGTTGTTCGCAAGAAGGACAAAAAGGCCAAACGTTTTCTGCACTTCTATCCGGATGAGCATCCTGTCTGCTCTCAATTGTTCGGCTCGAATCCGGAATCACTTGCCGAAGCTGCACGGATGGTGGAAGGATTCGGCTTCGATGCGGTGGACTTGAACCTGGGCTGTCCTGCGAAGAAAGTAGTGAAGTGCAACGGCGGCAGCGGATTGTTGCGCGAACTTTCGGTGATCCAGCGTATTTTCGAATCGATTCGCGCCGCCGTAACGATTCCGTTTACGGTGAAGTTCCGCGCGGGATGGAACGAGAACGAACTGGTGTTTCGCGAACTGGCAAAAATGGCCGAGGGCTGCGGGCTGGACGCGGTGGCAATGCACGCGCGCACCCGGGAGCAGGGATACAGCGGTCAGGCCCAGTGGCAGTGGATTGCGGAATTGAAATCGCTGGTTTCAATTCCGGTGATTGGAAATGGCGACGTACGCAGTCCTGAAGACGCATGCGCAATGGTGGCCGAAACGGGCTGCGATGGCGTGATGATCGGACGGGCCGCCGCGTCGAACCCCTGGATTTTCCGGCAAATCTCGCAATACACCGCAACGGGAAGCTACGATGTCGCCTCTAGGGGCGACAGATATGGTATGATTCGCCGATATTTCGGAATGCTGATTGAAGAAGGCTATCCGGACGCGATCGGCAAGATGAAGCAGTTCGCTTCGTGGTTTACT
>Ga0070399_1002205_pt1 | contig 19014 bp, 15 predicted proteins | sample BioMet4_FD_61217 | JGI IMG/M metagenome (GOLD analysis project Ga0070399, IMG submission 61217) | Microbial communities from bioreactor (seeded with sewage sludge) at LBNL, California, USA - Biofuel metagenome 4 (version 1) | ecosystem: Engineered > Bioreactor > Anaerobic > Unclassified ... | reverse complement strand
CTGTACCTTATAACTCAAATTGATACCATAACGTGAACCATCACCTAAAAGCTTTTCAAAATTTGGCAAATCTTGTGGTGTAGAAATAATCAAAATATCTCTAATACCAGCCAACATAAGTGTAGATAGCGGATAATACACCATAGGCTTATCATATATAGGCAATAACTGTTTAGATGTAACCATTGTTAATGGATATAGTCTTGTTCCACTTCCCCCAGCTAAAACAATACCTTTCATAATTTTCTCCACCTTTAATAATATTTTCATTTCTTCATCATGTTCAATGTTCTTTCATATGTTTTATATGTCAAAGCAACAGTTTTTTCCCAACTATATAGCTTTTGGCGTTCAAATCCTTTATTAATCATCTCTTGCTTTAAACTTTCATTACTTAATACTTCACTCAACACATTGCGTAAACCCACAAAATTTAGTGGAGAGAAGTACTTCGCAGCATCACCAGAGACTTCAGATAAGCAACTTGTTTGGGCTGCTATAACAGGCGTACCGCATCGCATAGCCTCTAGTAACGGCAAACCAAATCCCTCGTACAGAGAAGCAAACACAAACGTTTCCGCTCCATTATAGAGAGCAGTTAAATCTTCGTCTGATATGCCTTTCACAAACTTAATAGATTTACAATAAGAAAATTCTTTTTTTAGGTCAAGCTTTCTCCAAGCCCCTCCCACTACTACAAGATCGAATTTTTTTTCTAAATCACCTAAATATGCATTAATTACTGTCTTGACATTTTTTCTATACTCACTACCACCAATAGTCATAATATATGGTCTGGAAACATTATATTTTTGTAAAACAGCTTGTACTGCCTGTTTCTCAATAATATGCATGCTATCACTACAGGCCTGAGGTATTACTATTATTTTTTCTTCTGGAACGGCATAAAACTTCATCAATTCTCGTTTAGAAAAGTCTGAGATTGTAATAATCATATTGCTACGCCGTATAGACGTCCTAATCATGGTTTCGTAATATAGCTTTTCTAACATTGAATCAAGGTAATATTCAGGAAAAGCCTTTGGTATAACATCATGAATAGTAGTTACAACCTTACAAGGCGGGAAGAATGGCACACCCATATTTTTCGGATTATGTAATAAGTCAACTTTCCGCTCTTTAAGCAACTTAATCATACCACTTTGATTAAATACCATCCGTCTAAAACTATTCACATACTTATTGACAAATCCATCTCTATTAACAGTTAACCTATCATCTATTGGCACTACTTCTATATCTCTGCCATATTGTGGTAGCAAAGACAGCAAAATTTGTGTATAATTTCCCATGCCAGACTTTAAAACTGCGCGTGCATCAATAGCTACCTTCATAATTACCTCGTCATTTTATCTACCGTAGATATCATCAAATCTTTCAATATCATCTTCGCCCAAATAACGACCTACCTGTACCTCTATTAAAACAACTGGCTCTTTTTCATTATTCTCCAAGCGATGTTTAGAACCAATAGGAATATAGGCACTTTCATTTGGCTTATAAACTACCGATTTGTCATCAATAGTAATACAAGCTGCGCCTGAAACAATAGTCCAGTGTTCGCTCCGTTTGTGATGTAATTGAAGGCTTAATTTTCCCCCTGAATTAACTACTAAGCGTTTAACCTTAAAACCATCACCCTCAGTCAAAATTGTATAGTTGCCCCATGGTCTAAACATAGTAACATTTTCCATAGTTTCTTTTCGTTCAGCCAATTGCAACTTTTCAAATACTTTCTTAACCTTTTGAGAATCCCCCTTCTTGGCAACTAAGACAACATCAGGAGTCTCAACAATTGTCATGCCATCAAGACCAATACCAACCACCATACGGCTGTTACTTAAAGCCATGGTATTGTTACAATCCAATAACTCCACATCACCATCGGCAACATTGTCAGAAAAATCACTTTCCATAGTTTCTGCCAAAGCATCCCAAGAACCAATATCATTCCAATAAATATCAAAAGGAAGTATAGCCATCTTATCAGATTGTTCTGCAACAGCATAATCTATAGATATGTTAGGCATGGTTGCAAAAGCAGCTAGGGCACTATCATAACCTTTAGAAATAATTTCAACAATCTTCTCTTCATATTTAGCAAGTTCAGTCAACATTGTACCAATGCCAAATACAAACATTCCAGCATTCCAATAGTAGTTTCCTGCCTTTAAATAAGCCTCAGCTACTTCTTTGGCTGGTTTTTCTTTAAATGCATATACCCTAAAACCGCCCTCAGGCAATGCTTTACCTGCCCTAATATAACCATATCCTGTATCAGGTTTATCTGGAATAACTCCTAAAGTAACAATATTACCATTCTTAGCAACCGTTTCTGCTTGTTCTGCCAATTTGATAAACTGTTTATCCGGTCTCACAATATGGTCAGATGGCGCAACAAATATAACTTCATCATCATTTGCGCCTAACTTTTCCTTACAGAACTGGCAAGCAAGAGCAATCGCAGGTGCCGTATTTCGACCAATTGGTTCTAGAATAATACTAGCATCTTCTGCTCTCTCCTCACGGAGTATATCCTCTACGATAAATTTATAATCGCCATTCGTCACAATAATTATATCCTTTGGGCGCACTTTAGTAAGAAATCTATCAATAGTTTGTGCTAGTAAGGATTTCTTTCCTGCAATTTTCAAAAATTGTTTGGGATAGCATTTCCTAGAAAGTGGAAACAACCTTGTCCCGCTACCACCTGCCAAAACAATTACCTTCATAGCTATCCTCCTTTAAGCTTTTTTAATAATATTATTTCAAACTATAATTATTGGAAAGGAGGCTAAGATTAACATTGTAATATGGATCTTTCTCAAGATAATCATGCCACCTATTGACAAAAAAAGTTTTCTCGCTTAATACTCTAGCTTGTTTTTTAGGACTATCGTCAAATCCTCTTGTCTTGCTTTCATAATGATACAATTTAGCATAAGGTACAACCAAATTAACCTTGCCCATTTCTAACATTTTTAAGCAAAAATCAACATCCCCATATTCTACAGCCAATTTCTCTTCCAAGCCTCCAACTTTATCATATAATTTAGTTGAGACCATTAAACACGCCCCAGTTACAGCACTAAATTCTCTTGTAACTGTTAAATTGGAAAAATAGCCAGGATAGTTATCAGAAGAATGAATAAATGAATGACCAGCACCGCCAAAAATACCTAACACCATACCTGTATGTTGTATAGTATTATCATCATATAGCAACCGTGCTCCTACACATCCCACATCATCTCGTTGTGCATACTCAAGCATTGACTCTAGCCAATCATTCGAGATAATTTCTGTATCATTATTCAATAGAAGTAAATAATCACCGGTCGCAAATTTTCTCCCCCAATTATTTAAATTGCTATAATTAAATTCTTTACCTTTTCCATAATCTAAAACTTTAATAAAAGAATATGCATTACTAATTTGTTGATAATATCGGAACAAATTTTGATCATTACTATTATTCTCTATAATTAAAATTTCATAATTTTTATATGTTGTTTTCTTAATAATTGATGAAATACACTTTTCCAGCATTTCATAGCCATTATAATTAGGTATTATTATTGATACCTTAGGAGAATCAACAAGATTAAATCTAAACCGATAAATAGTAGTATTATCAATACTATTTATTGTAGCTTGTATCTTACTTCGTAACGCATGAGCTTCCAATGCTTTGCGCCCAGCCTCAATTGCATAAGGTTTAGCTCCTAAATCCATAGCAGTAGAATTAGCATGAACCCTCCAATTATATAGTACTTTGGGTATATGTTTAATTATATTAGCCTTCTCTGATAGTCGCAAAAACAAATCATAATCTTGAGCGCCATCATATTCTTTTTGAAATAAGCCTACATTAGCAAGAAGGCTCTTGCTAAAAGCAGTAAGATGACAAAGGTAGTTAAATCCCAAAAAGAAATATGGAGACCAATCTGGTTTAAAAAAAGGATCAAAATAAGTTGTCACTTTATTTTCGTCCTTAACTTTATCTTCATCAGAATAAATCAAGTCTACCCCTGGCGTTTGATTAATTTCTTTAACAATTTCATATAATGCGTTAGGCATAAGAGTATCATCATGATCTAACAACGCAAAAAAATCACCTTTTGCAACATTTAAAGCAGCGTTACTGTTCTCTGATATTCCTCCGTTATAAGTCAGCTGTAACAGCTTAATTCTTTCATCATATCTAGAATATCTAGTTAACATTCTTTTTACAGCTACATCATTACCTGCATTAGCTAAACACAGTTCCCAATGTTTATATGTTTGAGATAACACCGATTCAAGCATTTTTTCTAAAAACAACAAGCTAGGATTATATACTGGTACAATAATACTAATTAAAGGTTCATATTTGAATTTAAAAGAACGTTGATTATATAACTCAGTTTCTGTCAATGAATGTACATAATTTTCTCCATATGATATTTGTTCCTTTCGTATAGTATTTTTAATTTTTTCAACTAATATTTCTAGTTCACCATTTTTAATTAATGATAATGCTTTGCGGGCCCTTATTCTATTAACTAACATAAGATTATCCCCTATTTTTAATTTGCTTCAATATCTCATAAACATATGGAGGCAATATTTTTTTTGCTATTCTTTTCATTAAAGGAATATTTTGCGTTGTTGTTAGCGCATTCGCTACTATTTCAGGAGTAACTAAAACGGCAGGTTTAGACTCCTGCTGCTTTAAAAAAAACTTCAATATTCTTGTAATTTCTGCCTTTGCGTGTAAATTATTAACACTGACAGAATTATGTAAAATTTCTTCAATAAATATTGCTGTGTCAGTTCCTACATCCTCCCAATTCCTAACATGTTCACAATTTGCAATTTCAATTTCTTTATCTTCTAAGTCATCAATTATGTCGGATAATCCAGAAAATTCTTTATACATAATAACATTTTCATGAAACTTATTAAAATAAGATAATAATTCTTCATTCAAAGTAGACTGTTGAATAACAATTTTTTTTCGGGCAGAAAAAGCATTCAAAATTGGTAGTCCAAATCCCTCATAAAAACTTGGGAAAATGATAGCTCTGCAATCATTGTAAAGATTGTCTACTTCATCGCTAGATAATTTTCCAGCAGAAACTTTTTCCATATTAGTCGGTAGTGATATATCGTTTGGGCACCCAAATATTTTAAATTTGCTTTTGCTACCAGTAAGTGCCTGTATACATTGATAAATACCCTTATGTTTATTGGGATTTCCCACTATTAGGTAATAATGTTCTTCGCTTGATATTTGTTTACATAAGTTTCTTTTTTCATTTACTTGCGTTCCCAAATAAATATGTTTTAATACTTTATCTTTAAAATAATCTTCTCCAAAAAATTCTTTTGCATCTCTAATAGTAGCCTTGCTATAAAACAAAATAGCATCAGAGCATTTAATACCATATTTGAACATGCTATATGCTTTATGATTTCCGCAGCTTACATATTGACAACGCAATGCAATAATATCCTGAAGGGTAAATACTGAACGCGCACTAAAGTTAAAAGCTGCCATAAAAGTTTCCCAGTCAAAAAACTGAGATGGAGTGAAACATAAGTCAAATATGCCTATTCCATTAGTACTCAAAAAAACATGTCCATTATAAGTTGCAGTAAGTTTATGAAAATTCGCTGCTTCTGGTTTAGTAAGTATTTCAATATCAGCAATATTTTTTAACGAATCATATATTCCTTTTGTAACAGCTAAACCATATTCACTAGTTCCGTTAAAAAACGGTGGCAGGTTAATTAGGTTTATTAATATTCTTGGTTTTAAATTAACATTCGCTAAAGATCTAGCATATATACTTTCGATTGGTTTATCGTATTCCAAATAATTATTTTCAATTATAGATAAATATGGAAAATTCTTATATACATCCTGCAACATAGACTCAGCAGAATAACAAGAATGATTAAACGAATTGCTAACAAAGATATCATTTGCTAGAATCGTTGAATAGCCGACTTCATTAATTTGCAAACTGAAATTCAATATTGATACATACGGATCAGAATAATTGGGAGTAAAGTTAAAATTATCCCAAACACTCTTTTTAAAAGCTATACACGTAGTAGAAAAAGCAGCCGGAACTATTTCAATTCTCGGCAGCATTTCTTTTACATGAAGATATATTGCATATTCTTCCTCTGCAGTATTTCCGCCCAAACTAAATGGTCCATTACTTCCACTTCTAGATATTACTATACCATTCTTTTCTTCCCTTGCGAGCAAGTCTGTTAATTCTGTTAGACAACCAGAAATGATATCAACTGTACCTATTATAAGCACAATATATTCAAATGATTCATGAAGGTTACGTAATGTCGTGTTAATGTCACCAGGAAAATCATTTCCATTAACATATATTATTTCCCCTGCATCAACATTCAGTCTAAACTTGCTTGAACAATTATATAAGATAAAAGCAATATTATTTTCTTTCATAATATCCTTTCAATACTTTCATTTTTCTTCTCTCGCAATTTTCTTTAAAAATCAAATATGTATCTTCATACTATTTCATTTTACGATTTACAAAAGAATCAAATTCATGTCTAAATCTATCTACTCCAAAACGCTCCGCATTACTTCTACAATTTTGAGGTTTAAATAAACTATAATTAATTTCAAATTCATGTATAGCATCTTTAATGCTATCAGATGTTTGTTGATAAAAAAACAATCCAGTAGGGCTACCACCTTCCGTAATTACAATTTCTAATGATCCTCCTTTTCCATATGCTATAACAGGAGTACCGCACGCTTGAGCCTCTACTGTAGTAATACCAAAATCTTCCTCTGCAGCAAAAACAAAAGCTTTGGCTCTTTGCATATAGTCCAGCAACACTTCAAAAGGTTGTTCACCCATTATGCAAACATTCTTCGAAGCCATATTACATAATTTTTCAGTGTCTGCGCCAATTACAACCAACTTTTTTTCAGGCATAGTGTTAAAAGCTTGGACAATAGCGTTAATCTTCTTATATGGGACATTACGGGAAACAGTAATATAAAATTCTTCCTTTGACTCTTTCATTGAAAAAGCTGAGATGTCTACAGGTGGATAAATTATAGTTGCCTCTCTCCTATAACATTTCCAAATTCTTTTCTCAATAAAGTGAGAATTAGCAATATAATAGTCAACTCCATTTGCAGTTCTAGTATCCCACAACCTCATATAATGAAGAATAATTTTAGCAATCCACCCTTTGATACCTTTAGATAAACCTGCCTCTTGTAAATATTGCCTTTGTAAATCCCAAGCATAACGTATTGGTGAATGAACATATGAAATATGGAGTTGATCAGGACCTGTCAATACGCCCTTAGCTACGCAATGACTACTAGAAATAACCAAATCATAACCCCGTAAATCAAATTGCTCAATAGCCAAAGGCATTAGAGCTAAATATCTACGAAAATGGGTTCTTGCCTTAGGTAAATTTTGAATAAAACTAGTATGCACTTTTTTATTCATAAGAAAGCTACGCTGATTATCTGGTAAGAAATCAACCAATGAATATAAATCAGCCTTGGGATACAAAGAAAGAATTTGTCCAAGAACTTTTTCTGAACCAGAATATGAAGTTAACCATTCATGAACAATAGCTATTTTCATTTTTACCTCTTAATTTAAAATTTCTAATGGCTTTTTTGTTTTTATGGTTTGAGATTCTATCATGCAAATGTGCACATAATTTACACATAATAATATTTAAAAATAACTGCTAGTGCAAAAGAAAATGCTTCATAGTAAAGATAGTTTATAGGCAAGAATGCTCTTTAATATTAATCATTAGATATATCATCAAGCAATTAGGTATGTACATTCATGCTGTCTTCAATTTTAGTCCACATTCTTCTCAGATTAATATCAAATCATTCTTCCTTTATTATAAGCCAATATTCTTAAGTGCAATTTTGCTAATTCCTATTCCCAGTTTTCTACTATCTTCAGATTGTCCTAGTTCTTTTGGTGATTTAAGTTCTTCTCCAGTAAATAATGTTATTGTTATATCCTTTTTATTTTTTAATGCATCTGGTAATTTACAAATAAACGTTTCCCTCTCTGCTACTAAGAATCTGGCAATAATAATATTGTCAGCAGATACTGTAACATTATGAGGACTAGTAGAAGTCTGTAACTCCATAATTAAATCATTATCATCATAGCTAGGTTTATTAACTATAACAACCGAACTTTGCTCAGCAGTCCAACAACCCCAATTCTCTTGTTGATGCCATCCATCAACAAAAAGTATTCCTTTTACCTGTTGAACTCCCCTTACATTCCATTTATTAGTCGCTATATCATATTCTTGCAAAAATGAAATGTTATTTAATATCATCCAATCATTTATATGGTCTTCATACTTTTCATCATTTGCAGGGAAACATTCCCATCTTTTTGGAAATTTACTTGCATATCCATTAACTGTATCTAATCTATATTTATTAGCAATCATCCATGCCTTTAATTGGTATCCATATGGAGGAACATTTTTGTTTTTAGATGTGTCAACAATATACATCGGCAAATTTGTACCTGGCGTACTAGTCCCATTTATAAAGCTTAGTAAATAAGGTGTGTTATAATTTTTGTCATATCCCAATGTATTTATATTCTCAGCAAACAATAAAATTGGAATCAATAATACTGCAATATTTAAATGCTTTTTTATTCCACTTTTAAAAAAATCATCCCAATATCTAGCAATTACCAATCCTGCAGGAAAGCTAAGAAAAAACATATACCTGCTAACAGCTCTAACTGCAGAACCACCTGGAATAAACTTATAAACTATATACCATAATGACATATTATCAATTTTTAATATTAAAAGTAATGATATCCAAACGGCAATGCAAATCGTAGAAGTATATCGGTTAATTTTACGAAATTTAACATAATAAACCGAAGAAAGAATGAACATAAAAAAAGTAAAAAAGCCAAATCCCAAATACAATTCAACCACTGCTGGTCTACCATAAAAATACGGCAAACCAAAAATTTTCCCGTAAAATACATTGTTGCCAGAAACATTAAAGAAATCAAACCATTGTGGTAGCATCGGTAACATTACCTGCCATTCCCATGTACCAGTTAAAGCCTTAGTTGGTAGATAAGCTTTTGCAAATGGTATTAATAATAATACTTCACATAATACCATTAACAAAACAACCTTATAATGTTTTCTAACTTCATAAATTGTGCAGTAAAATGAGTCATTGTGTATAACTGCATAAACTATAAAGTAAATTAATGCAAATAAACAAGTAAAGAATCCTATGTACCAACTTGTATATAACAATAATGCTAATAATAACAAAGTTAAAAAGCAATATCTTTTAGCTATAACTTGCTTTCTCAAATATTCATCTTTTATATTAAATATAAATATCATCAAAAGAGGAAGTAGCCCAAGAGCAAAAAATTGCGTATGACAAATTTTATTATAAAAAGCACTAGAATAAAATGTCACAAATAGACAAATAAAGCTAGCTGTTAATGATAGTTTCATTTTTTTATGAGCTAAATAAAATAACGAAAGTGCTCCTAGAAAATGAAATAAAATTAATGTAATTTCATTAGAAATAAACATATTTAATCCAACTGAACGTAAAATACTATACGGAAGTGAAAATGCCATAAGCATATCACTATAACTAAAAGTATTGTGTATTGGGTAAAAAATAGGTAAATCCATAAGCGTAGTTCTGCCACAATAAAAGTCATACCAATGTTCAACTATTAAGTTATTTAAAAGTCCATCACTTGAATCCCCTATTAAAGTGTTATATATAAACAAATGCCTAAAGAAAAATGCCTCTAGGCCTATAATAATAAATATTAAAAACAAACTGTTTTTTTTCATAATATATCTCCGGATATGTTCGCATATTATAGCTACAATTTATGTTAATTATTCCATATCTGTATTTACATCAAGCTTTTCTTCTCCAATACTCCAATACTTCTTTCATACCTTGTTTAAAATCATATTTAGGCTGCCAAGCGGTAGTCTTTTTTAATTTATCACAGTTACCCACAAAGAATGGCACTTCAGATGGGCGTAGTCTGTTTTGGTCAATTTCTACTTTAATCTTAACTTTAGCAAGAGATACTAACGTATTAAGTATTTCTTCCATCTTCCGTTCTTTACCGGAACAAATGTTATAAACGCCACTCTCAACATCCTTCTCCAGTAAAGCTACATATGCAGCTACTACATCAGCTACAAAGGTAAAGTCTCTGTAAGCGCTTAAATCTCCTACTTTAATAACCGGTTCTTGCTTACCTTTTTCGATTTCGGCAATCTGGCTAGCAAAGTCTGTTGTTACAAAGCCTTTGGCTTGTCCAGGTCCAAAATGGTTAAAAGAACGTGTATGTACTACCTTCATATTGTGTTCTTTGCCTAATTGTAGAACAAATTGCTCTGCACAGTACTTACTAATGGAATACGGGTTCTGTGGCTGACAAAGAATATCTTCTGTCAATGGCTCACCCTTCTTAGCAGCCAAACCATACTCATCACTGGAGCCAATATTCACGAACTTAGCCTTAGGATTAGCAATGTACAATGCTTCTAATACGTTCACAGTACCATGAATATTAACATCTACAGTTAAACCAGGCTTACTCCAAGACAAAGGAACATTACTAATAGCAGCCAGATGAATAACAGCATCTGGTTTTTCTATATTCATGCGTTCTTGTAAAGCTGCCATATCTAAAATATTGATTTCATGAGTAGGAATAGCTAGTTCTTTTAAAAAAGCACCATTGTTTACTCCTATAGCTACTACATCATGCTTATGTGCTAACAAGAGCTTAACTAAATATTCTCCTACGAATCCTCCCGCACCGGTAACTAATATTTTCATTCCTATTTCACCTTCAGCTCATTTTCTACACGTTTTAAGTCTGCATCAACCATCATATTGATTAATTGTTCCAGACTTGTTTTAGCTTTCCAATTCAGTACCTTCTCTGCTTTGCTAGGATCTCCTAACAGTAAATCTACTTCGGCAGGACGATAGAACTTAGGATCAATAACGACATATTTCTCATAGTCTAAGCCAACATGCTCAAAAGCTATCTTGCACATATCTCTTACAGTAGTGGTGCGACCAGTTGCTACTACATATACATCAGGCTTCTCTTGTTGCAGCATTAACCACATAGCTTCAACATAGTCTCCGGCAAATCCCCAGTCACGTTTAGCATCAATATTGCCTAAGTGTAGGTCCTTTTGACCAGCTAATTTAATTCTAGCTACAGCATCAGTAACCTTACGGGTAACAAACTCAATACCTCTTAAAGGAGACTCGTGGTTAAACAAAATACCGCAAGCACCAAAGATATTAAAGCTTTCTCTGTAGTTAATGGTCATCCAATGAGCAAATAACTTAGAAACACCATAGGGGCTTCTAGGATGAAACGGTGTCTTCTCAGATTGAATAGGATATTCTGGCATGCCGCCAAACATCTCAGAGGTAGAAGCTTGATAATATCTAATCTTAGAATTAACTATTCTAATAGCTTCCAGACAATTCAATGCGCCTACACCAGTTGATTGTGCAGTTAATTGGGGTTGGCGCCAGGAAGTAGCAACGAAACTCTGTGCGCCTAAATTATAGAATTCATCCGGTTTAGCTTCTTCTAAAGCACGAATAATAGAGGTAACATCCGTTAAGTCACCTTCAATAAGAGTAACCTTGTCTAATACGTTCAAATATTCCAAGCGCCAAGTAGTAGCTGTAGCACGACGTGCTAAAAGACCATACACCTTGTAACCTTTATCACTCAAAAGTTTTGCTAAATAAGCACCATCTTGTCCTGTAATACCGGTAATAATTGCTGATTTTGTCATAATAGTTTCTCCCATGAACTAATTCATTTCCCTTTTCATAAATATACTGACTTATCATTCTGTTAACAGTTTGGTAACTGCACTTTTAACATCATCTATTGTTATTGCATCAACAGCTCCCCAAAGATTCCAAGATTTATATTTTAGGTCCTCTGCATGTAAATTTTCAGTCAAAAATTTCTTTGCATTGTTTTCAATCAATACTACATATTCTTTGCTTTGAGGATAATTTAAGAATCTAGTAAAAGAACTACCACCGGAAATACAAATTGCTTTTGTTCCAAGTGCTACTGCTGTATGAAAACATCCAGAATCATTTCCCACATATAAAACAGCATCATTAATTAGGCTTAAGACTTTATCAAAACTATTCCCACTCTTAACAATGCTAGCATTATCCGTTAACTTTTGTATGAAATCTATTATATTTTTCTCAGTTGCAGAGCAAACCAGAACAGTTTTAATATTCATACATTCATTAAGCCAAATAATGAGCTTAGCATAATTAATAGGATGCCATATTCTAAAACCATCTTGCGCCGATGGATTAATAACAGCAAATTTCTTTCCATTATATTCTGAAGGGTAAAGCTTTTCCTTCTCAATAAACTGCATTTTTAAGTCTATTTTATGTCCCAAAATAGCTTCAAACAGCTGCTTGTTGTTATCAAATTCAAATGTATTTACACCCTTGAAATTGTTAACAACTCTTGTATAAAATCTATAATCTTGGAATTGAGTGCTTGAATTAACAGAAATATCACCACTTGATATAATAGATTCTTTTGAAAAAATATTGTACTGCATATAGGAATTAAAATCGTCTAAGAGTACTTTATTATAACTAGCATAAATAACAACATCGTAATAATGTTCCAATCCACCCTCAAATAACTTATCCGCTTCATATAGTTGATCTGATATAGACATTTTCCAAAATGGGTGCGGTAAAAAAAAGAATTTATCAATAATATCACCATCAAGATATGATGCTATTTCTTTTACAGACTGTGAAAATATAGCTGTTATTTTTGATTGTTTAAATCTGTCTTCTTGTTTTAAAAGTTTTATAAAATTTCTGAACAGAACATAGTCACCTATACTAAAAGGATTTATAATCAAAACACTATTAACTTTTTCCTTTTCTCCTATCTCTACAATATTCGTTAATTTAGCTTTAGGAGAATACTGATTAACTTCACGGTTTCTTATTGTCTCTATAAACCTGTTTCTCTTTTCGACACGTTCTATTGCTGTTCGTGTTATATCTTTTTCTCGTTGAGCTTGTTCAATCTCTATCCTTTCTTTTTCCCTTTCAGCTTCTGCTTCTATCCTCGCTCGTTCTTTTTCTTTTTCAGCTTCTATCCTTGCTTGTTCTTTTTCTTTTCTGTTTTTTTCTTCTATATCTTGAATGCTTTTTTGTTCCAAGTGATATTGCTCAGCAGCATATTTTTCATACTTATCGTCATCTATACGTATTCCTAAAACAAATATTTGAACGCCCCATGGTAAAATAATTTTTCTCACTATTGGTATCCAAAGAACAAAAAAAGTTTCATATTGTTCGATTCCCTTTTCCACTTTAACTATTCCAAAAAATCTTTTTCTCACAATAATCACCGCCATATGGTATTTATCTATTCAGTTCAGCAATATCTACCTCTGTTGGCAAAAAACTGGTACCACTAAAATGATGTTTAGAAATATTTATTACTTCAAAAACAAACGCTAAATCCCACCACTCGTAATTATTTCCTGTATGATCGTGTTCACTATGTAAAGCCGTACTAATAGAATAATTACCAGGGCCAATATTAAGAACAAATTTAAATCTGTATTCCTCCATTGTTCCCTTTTTTACATTTTTTTGCGCTTTATGTAATGAATCTGTGTTTGTCCCAAAAATCATCTGCCCCAAAGAACTCATAATTGTAAATCCACAAACCAATCTAGGCACATCAGAATTCACTCTAGCTTTTATAACCAAAGTCACTGGTTCCCCTACTCCAATAACCTCAACTTTTTTGTTCTTATCATTAAGCATATATATTTCTTCTACATTTGCTTTGCCATTACCAGAAACAGTTTTAACTTTTCCATCTTCCTGTTTCTCTTGTTCAATTGTTTCTTCTCCTGTACCACCTAGCATAGCGTTATAATAATCCATCACTGTTCCAGGTGTGCCTATTTTAATCATCTTGCCATGATCCAATAAAACGGCCCGATTACAAACAGCTGTAATGGCTCCTTTATCATGAGAAACAAATAATAAAGTAGTTCCATGATTTCTAAACTCTTTTATTCTATTAAAACTTTTGTGTTGAAAGTACGCATCTCCGACACTAAGCGCCTCATCAACAATAAGAATATCTGGCCTTTTCATTGTAGCAACACTAAAAGCAAGTCTAACTTGCATACCACTTGAATAAGTCCGTACTGGTGCTTCAATCGCTTCTCCAATTTCTGCAAAGTCTTCAACTTGTTGCATGCAATCCGTTATTTCTTCATTTGTATATCCTAGTAATTGACCTGCCATATACACATTTTGACGACCTGTAAAATCTGGGTGAAACCCTAATCCCAACTCCAATAAAGCTGACACGCTCCCATGAAAACTAACTGAACCAGTAGTAGGAACAGTGGTACCAGTAACAATTTTCAAAAGAGTAGATTTACCCGCTCCATTCATTCCAATAATTCCAACAGCTTCCCCTGGTGCTACAAACAAGTTTATATTTTGTAATACCCATTTATCATTATGCAATGTCTTAGAAAAAGGATTCAACCATTCTTTTAGTCTTGCATTTCTAGAAGGATACATTTTATAACACTTACCGATATTTTTAATTTCAATACTGTTATCAATCATAGTTCATCTACCAGCTCTCCAACATGTTTACGATATAAATGTAGTGCCCAAATTCCTAATATAACACTTAATACCAATACCGCCCCAAGCCACTTAAAATTTGGAAGCTTATTATAAACGAATACATTTTGATACCCCATTATTATATGATACATGGGGTTTAGTTTCATGAGCCATCTCACACTATTTGGTACAATTGATTGAGGATAAACAACAGGTGTAAACCAAAACCAAAATTGCAAAACAACCGCTAAAAATTGACCAATATCTCTAAAGAATACATTGAGTACACCTAAACCAACACCAAGTGTAACTGAAAAAACAGTTTGAACAAATAATATTACTAAGAATGACCAAAAGATACTCCACGGAAATTTTCCAATTATAATTAAAAATAATAAAAACAATGAAAACGATATTATAAAATTAACAAATGAAGAAAGAGTGTTGATGACCGGTAAACAAATTCGTGGGAAAAATACTTTTTTCATCAAGTTTGCATGTTCGAAAAAAACATTAACGCATCTCGTTAACGTTTCAGTAAATAATCCCCAAGTCAATACTCCAGAACAAAGATACATACTATACGCATAAGGAACTTCAGTCATTCCTTCAAGTTTACTTTTCATTATTTGTGAAAAAATAACCGTATATACAAAAATAATGGCCATCTGCTGAAGCACTGCCCATGCTGCACCAAAAAGCGATCCTTTATATCTAGCTTGAAATTCTCTTTTAACACAACTATATATAAATTGCCTGTACTGCCATATGCTACTTAACAAGTTAATTACCCCTTTTACAAAAAGTTTATAATTAAAAAAGCACAACAAAGAGACATAAAAACAACTGATACAGAGTAATTATAACATATTTACTCTTCTATAACCACTAAAAGCCTACTATATTATTGTTTTTTACTTTATGTACCTATAAATATATGTGCGGGATTAGACCATTCAAGTCACGTATTCCTGAGCATTGCGTTATAAGCTACTGCTTTTACAAGAAAAAAGGCCAATGTCTCAAGTTAAACATTGGCTTTTTATTTATCTTTTCGTAAATAAATCAAATAAATTAATTGGTTTCCCTGAAGAAAATTGGTAATCAGGCATTACTGCCTCTACCTTTTCCTTGGCAGCTTTTAGATCATAATATACATTCCATTTTGATTGTACTAAAGACTTACCTGTTTGCCTTAATAAATAGGCCGGATGGTAAGTGGCAATACAATCAAATCCACCTTTAGTCTTAAACCATTTGCCTCTATCCCTGGTAATACGCATATCTGGATTACCCAAATAATGCATAGCCACACTACCTAGTGCTACCACTACCACTGGTTTTACTATTTCTAGTTCTTTATCCAGCCATCTATTCGCGCAGAATTCCCCTTCCATCAAGTTAGGAGTTCTGTTACCTTTAGGACGGCACTTAATAACATTTGTAGTAAGTACTCTATCTCTAGTAATCTTCACAGACCACAGAGCCTTATCCAATAGTTGGCCGGAAGGCCCAATCAATGGACAGCCATAGTCATCCTCGACGCCACCAGGCCCCTCACCCACTAAAATAAGTGGACTGGTTGTATTACCAAACCAGCCCACGGTTCCTTTGCAGTCCTGTCGTAAGGAACATTCTTGGCAATTATTTAGTTGTACAGCTAATTCGTCTAATTCTGCCATTCTTAATATGCGCCTTTCGCCTTAAGCACAATCTTAAATGTTCTAAAGAGCAATACCATATCAATCCAGATGGACCAGTTACGTACATACCAGGAGTCCAGGTTTACTCTTTCCTCATAGGTAGTATCGCTACGACCGCTGGTCTGCCACATACCGGTAATACCGGGGCGAACCATGTAGTAGTCGTTAATATAGTCGCCATATCTAACTATTTCATCTTTAATAATTGGTCTTGGACCAACCAGGCTCATCTCACCCTTTAATACATTAAATATCTGGGGAAGTTCATCTAAGCTGGTTTTTCTAAGAAATTTACCTACTCTGGTAATACGTGGGTCATCCTTGAGTTTGAAGTCTCTCTCCCATTCTTTTCTCAGTTCAGGATTAGTTCTTAGGTAGTAATTCAGCTTCTCTTTAGCATCTACGCACATGGTACGGAACTTATAGCAATAGAAGGTCTTGCCGCCACGACCTACTCTCTTGTGGCGGAAAATTATCGGTCCACGAGAATCTAATCTAATAATAATAGCTAAAGCCAATAAAAACGGTGAAATACAAATGGTTCCTACAATGGTAAGCAACATATCAAATACAAATTTGATATGTCTATTGTAGCTGCGTGCCAAGTTATTCCTCAGCCTTAACACCATCATCTTCTCATTATACATACTATCTACTTCAATACCACCTACCGGTAAACCAATGAGGTCAGGCACGAAGGACAGGTTTCTTACCAATGGTTGTATTCTATAAATTAGCTCATTAAGCTCGCTAACAGGCATACCTGGAGCTGCAATGATAACATTCTTCACTCCGGTTGCTTTGATTATGCGTTCTGCATCACCAAATGTACCTAAATATGGCACGTTGCCTACATTGCTACGGTCTGCGCCAAAGTCATCTAATACGCCGATAATATGATAGCCTAAGCCAACATCGCCCTTAAAAGCATTAAGCAATAGCCCAGCTGTTTTACCAGCGCCAATCATGAGTACAGGTAATTGCAGAACTCCTGCTATCTCCAGACTCTTCTTTACGATATAGCGGAAAGTCACTGTCAGGAAAAAGCTAAAGAACCACATCAAGAATACGTAGAGCCTAGAAGTACTACCTGCTATATGGGTAACATAGAGCAGAATAATGATAGTTACATTGGCATAAACACAACTATGGAAAATCTTCTGGATAACCTTCCAAAACTGCATACGTCTCTGGTAGAGCTGTGCGACATGGAAAAACGTAATGAAAATTATTGGAAATACAACATAGGAATTAAGCCAAGAGACGTGTAATGCACCGTGATCCATAATTAACTGATTCCTCAGGAAAAAGGCTAAACGCCCAGCACAAATAGCACTGGCCCAATCCGCAAGGATGAGCAGTGTTGGCATGATAAGCTCGGCATATTTTTCTAAGAAGCCCACTTTTCTGGTTTTATCCAGGTCGGAGGCTATTTCAAAGGAGTTTTTTGTCATAGCTTTAACCTTATTTCCCCTGTAAACTACTTATTTAGTAAAATTATAACACAAATACGCATTTTTGCCACTAGAAACGCTACTATAGTATTATATGGGATAGCTTATGGGAGAAAAAAGGTGCAGCACATAGTGCTGCACCAAAAGACAAACAATATTTTATGCTTATAAGCCATTTCTTTGGGCATAGGCACGTGCTGCCAAGTATGCTTCCTTCCAATCTGTACCTTCAAGCGGATAAACAGCTACACATGGACCGCTATCATAGGTCTTATTACCATTAGCATCATAGTCTCTAAGTTTAATAATACGAACCATCTCTCCATTTAGTGCTTCACAATCCATTACAGTGCATGTTTTGGCAGATAAGTTATATAACTTGCACAGGAAAAACAAATAATTTGATCCCTTGGAGTACACTGTATCCGTATCCCAAAACACCTCAGAATCACCGGTATAATTCTTACCACTGCTACGCCACTCTGCGCTTGCCGTCATCGTGCTACCAAACACAAGCACGCACAGAAGCATTGCCATACACATCATTTTCTTCATTACGAACATCTCCTTTTTACATTATTCCCTTATACCCCTACCCCACGATAAAAGACGTTATCCAGAAGGATATTAAACCAATAACCATCAATTCAAAAATAAACCCATACAACGAATTAAAATAAACTACAGTAAAGATTTTGTGATACAGCGTAAATAAGGCTATTGCAATAATTACCCACAAGATTAAAACCAGCATGTTATCTACCCCTTTTCCTATATATTGGTTTAATTAAGCAAATCTTCTGGTTTCACCCCCAATATCTCGGCAATATTGATCAGTATCGCCACGCTCAGCCCCTTGGACTTCTCACCGTGTTCAATCCTAGAGAGATATTGCTCGCTAATGCCTGCATCCTCAGCCAAGTCAATTTGTCTTATCCCCTTTAGGCGTCTGTAGTACATTATTCGTGCTCCAATACGCTTAAATATTTCGTCTTTTGCCGTTTGGTTAAGCACTGTGCTAATCACCACATTTCTCATTTTTTAATTTATGCCTGGTTTC
>Ga0070399_1002201_pt1 | contig 19026 bp, 11 predicted proteins | sample BioMet4_FD_61217 | JGI IMG/M metagenome (GOLD analysis project Ga0070399, IMG submission 61217) | Microbial communities from bioreactor (seeded with sewage sludge) at LBNL, California, USA - Biofuel metagenome 4 (version 1) | ecosystem: Engineered > Bioreactor > Anaerobic > Unclassified ... | reverse complement strand
TGCTGATCTATCTCCCTGATATGCGGAATTGCAGTCCACATACAATTCTGTCCTATCGAACTTCTTTAGATCAGCTGCTTTATTTTGCCAAAACATCCAAAAACACAAAACTAGGGCTGATTACGTTTGATGACCTTAATGATGGAATGGTTACAGCGTATCTTGATGATCTGGAAGTGACAAAGAAATATAGTGTCAGTTCCAGGAATCTTAGACTTGCATGTCTGAAAGCGTTTTACAGGTATGCATCCATGCGAGATACAGCACTGACGGTTTACAAACAGGCAATCGATAGGGTTCCAAAAAAGAAAGATAATAATACTGAGCCAATAAAGTACTTAAGTGAAGCTGCAGTAAAAGTATTGCTGAACCAGCCGGACATAACTACGAGTAAAGGCATACGGGATCAATTCATAATGGTACTGATGTATGATACTGCCGCACGGATCCAGGAAATCATAAATTTAAAAATCTGTGACTTTAGAGCTGATTCTCTGCCACAGATTCAACTGTATGGAAAAGGAAGGAAAACACGGATGGTCCCACTGATGAAGGAAACGATGGATCATTATAACAGATATATGAGTCTATTCCATCCAGGAGAGTCTTCCCGCTCCGAGAAGCCTTTGTTTTATTCTCACAGAAATGGCAAATGCAGTCCCATATCTGATGATCTTATCCGCACATTTATGAATCAGTATGCAAAAAAGGCACATGAAATCTGTAATGAAGTTCCGGAAAGTATTCATCCACATATGTGGAGGCATACCCGTGCAATGCATCTATATCAACATGGCATGGACTTAACTCTTGTTTCACAATGGCTTGGACATGCAAGCCTTTCTGCCACAATGATCTACGCTTATGCCGACACCGAAATGAAACGAAAGGCAATAGAAAAAGCAACCATAGATATTCCTCTTAACTCGACGAAAAACGAACTGGTCGATGAAGATGAAATGATTCGTCGTTTGTATGGGTTAAAATAGTTGCTCAGTAATACCGAATTAATTTATAAAAGAAGCGGACTCGATCAGAAAAATAATACCGAATTTCCATGCTATAAGCCCATTTTTACTGGACTCGCCAGGAAGTTCGGTATTACTATTGATTCGGTATAACTCTTGTAATAACGAATACGGTATTATAAGAGCAAGATTCGCCCTGTGGTCCAAATTTCGCAAAAAGCGCGAATTTGAACCGGACGCAGGGCGGAATCTTGTTGGGGATTATGCTCCCCAAACCCGCATTTTATAATATATGTCAGAACTATTATTGCAGAAACCCTGAGTGGAGAAATACAAAGCACAGATAATGTATTCTGGTGAATGGTAGATATGTAACATGTCGTCATGCCCACCATTGATTTGATACATCTTAATGTAGCCATTTGAAGCACCTTAAAAATCTCAAAAACATTGGTTGTCAAGCCACCCCATTTCGTTAGAACGAACTGATGATTCTTATAAGCGCATTGATGTTTCGTGTTCTGCACTGTAAAATTAAACGTTATGGCGTGCCTGTATGGGTGAAGGAACAAACCTATGAATGGCTATATAACCGCTAAATACAGCCGCTGAAAAATGGAATATCTCATTGCGACAGGTTCAGAACCACTGCAAAAGGGCCGTATACCGGGAGTAGTAAAAGTGGGTTTAAACTACCTGATTCCAGAAAACATCCCTCGCCCGGTTTATAGCTTTTTTGTGAACAGCGGTGAACAGACTTCAGAGAAACAGCCAAAAGCTTGATTGTGATTCTGCCCTGAACGATTGCTGATTTTGTTGGGAAGAGGATAGTGCATGATTTCAGAATTACTAGCGACTGTGCTTATGAGTTATCCAAACGCAAGAAAAAACGAAGCGTTTTCCGGAAACGAGTTAGGCAGAATCATGCGCAGAGAGATTCCTGCTGAAATAGAGAAAACAGTGGGAACGAGAAATTATGTGATCAAGGGAAGCGTCGGACAGGGAGGCTGGGCAACTGTGCCATGGATCGCGATCATGGACAGAAGGATCACGACAACTACACAGCATGGTATCTATATTGTTTACTTGTTTTCTGAAAATGGAAATGCTCTCTATCTGACCTTGAATCAGGGATGCATGGACCTTATAAAAATGTACGGCCGTCCTAGGACGGAACAGATGCTCTCTCAAAAAGCAGCAGAACTAAGAAATGCTCTGAGTATTCCGAAGGAACTGTTCGACGGGACGCATATCGTTACGGGCAACAAATACTATGATCTCGGTTGTATTGCTTATCAGGAGTATGTGATGGCGCACTTCCCTGATGATACCGCTTTGTGTCGAGACTAGGATGTGTTCTGCCAGATGTATTCAAAATATCAGTTGGCTTATAGACCATATTTTGAGGCCGACAAAAAAGAAACAATACAGGAGGAGGTTGATATGAAAGAAAAAACAAATACAACAGCTCCTCTTGAAAAACGGCCATTTGATTTGCAGGAGGCAGTTATTCTTCTCGATGTGTATCTGAACACGGTTAGGCAGGGCACATCGATAACTGAAGCAGCAGAAAAAGCATCGGCGAGACTTAGAGCCTTGGCAAAAAGAAAAGATTATGTTGTGAGCGATAGTTATCGAAGTGCTCAAGGTGTTATTAATAGGCTAAGAAGCATTGCGGGCCTTTACGAGGGAAAAGAAGCAAAGGGAGCCCCAGGAACAGCTATTTTTTCTGAAGCCGTTTCCCTTTATAAGAATAATCCTGACCGCTATGAATCGATATTACAGAGCGAAGGATATGAAGCATTTATGGATGAGGAGAATCGAGAAAAGAATCAGCCGATAGAACAGGGATTCTTTTTGTGGCTTAAGAGTACTGTCCCAACGTCTACAGCACAGAAATTACAAAAATCTTATGGCGTGATCAATACACTGCTCATTAAAGCGAAAGCTATCCCTTGCAGTCTTTTGGACGTAACCTCAGAAGATCTGGTTGCCAGCGTTCTGCGTCGCACAAAAAGACTGTTTGCAAATAAGAGACTACGGGAAATTGCGGAAAAGATGCTCGAACAGTATCTTCTTTATCTTAATGAAACATACAATATTGGTGGGAAAACAGTAAAGGTGACGATACCGACGCCGAAAGCAAATACGGGTGGCATTGTCTTGGATGATGCAGAAAAATATCTCCTTTCCTCTGGAATTTCCGGAGCGACAGTGCAGGAGCTTATCGAAGCAGTAAGACCAGGTGCAGCAGTTAATCCCACAAGGTTGGAACTGGAAAAGAGCATGAACATCATGTCTATGCCCGGTGGGAAATATGTTCATGCAGATGCTTTCGTTGACCTAGATGAAGCCGAGGAGATAATCGGTAAAATATTAAATACACACTTTGCTCTTTTTGAAGGTTATAGCAATAATCAGTTGCTCTTCACAGCCGCTGTGCAAGACCTGTCGATGTTCCTCAATGATAATGACTGCGAGAATATTGAAAGTGTCTATGATATTGCTCGCTATCTTTTTGAGAAGCGAGCGGTTGCAGGCCACCCATATAAATTTTCAATGCCACATATTTTTGAAACTGAGCCGGATTATCCTCTGAATCTGAAGGGCTTGATGATTAACCACACGCGCCATAATGGTGGTCTTCTGATGGCAGATGAAGCGAAGGAGTATCTTGAAAAGACGATGTTGTCCTATGGAAGTATCGGCCAGCTGCTTCAGATTAGCTATGCGGATACTTTCCTTATATATAACAGAGACAGCTATCTTCTGACAGAGATGCTTGAAATTGATAATGTCTGGATTTCTGGACTTCATGCAAGACTTGACGATCTGTTTCGTCAAGCAAATGTTGCTTATGTCATTCCAAGGGACATTAAAGCGTCGTGGTTTGAAACACTACCGGTGCTTCCAATGAATTTGAACTGGACCCCCCTTCTCCTACAGGATGTGATGCAGAAATTTCCCGAGGTGGGTTTTAAGCCAATTAAAGCAGATTTGAATCAATCATTTGACACCATTGCTGCAGCATTTGTTCCTGTGGACTCTCCACTACAGACTTTTCCGGATGTAATTACGCTCTTTATGCAGGATCGACATACGCTTCCGGTCAAAATGGCTTGTGAAGAGTTGCGTTTGGAATTACGTGAAGCAGGCATGCTGGAGGGCAGTGAGATGATCTACACTCTCCCAAAGGCGCTAAACGATTACCGATTTGCATGGTTAGATGAAAATAAGACAGTGTATGTGCGCGGCAATTGATGCACTCATCACGATAGAATTGAGGAAACGGTTATGTATGGTTATGAATGGACTGGAGATAACGGGATTTACCGTCTGTCAGTCAACAGTAAAATTGAAAAAGAAATCAGACCAGTCTTCAAGGAAGAATTAGACTATTTCGGGCTCAATGAACATTGGACATATCCTGACACGAAGGCTCCGCTACTCTGGGCTGAGGGCATTAGGCGGTATGTACTAAACGGAGAGTGTGTTGCGGAAGCCATTGGTGGCGGATTTTATACAAAGCCTACAATCAAGATTAATAAGGAAAGCCTTGAGCTTTCACCGGTGGATATTGATCAGTTATGGAGCGAGAATGAGCGGCTGATGCTCGGCCTGCAGAAGACGTCAATCGATTTCATACAGAAAACTTACGAAAAATATTCCAAACAGGGCATGGCCTTTGCCGTCGCCTTCAGCGGAGGAAAGGATTCTATTGCACTCCTCGATTTGGTGTCGAAGGCTCTTTCACCGGACAAGTTTTTCGTGGTGTTTAGCAACACGGGAATGGAATTATCGACGACCTATGAATCTGTGGAGAAAGCTAAAAAACACTGGCCATCGCTGAGATTTTATGAAGCGAAAAGTCATTTGAAGCCGGAAGACAGTTGGAATGAATTCGGCCCTCCGGGTCGACGTATGCGCTGGTGCTGTGCAGTACATAAGTCAGTTCCCACAATCTTGTTGTTAAGGGAACTAACTGGCGACTACAATATCAAAGCGGTAGTATTTGATGGCGTTCGAGCAGAGGAGAGTGCTGCTCGTGCCAAAAGAGATGAAATAAGCGTTGGATCAAAGAATATCAATCAAATTAACAGTAGTCCTATTTTAAAGTGGAGCACTGCTGAGCTATTCTTATACTTGCTTCATAATAAAATCCTGTTTAATGATGCCTATCGTAAAGGATTGTTTAGAGTCGGTTGTATTGTGTGTCCATTGTCTTCTGCATGGTGGGATGGAATTGTAAATGATCTCTATCCGGAAGAAATGAGACCATTATTATCCAAGGTGGAAAACTATGCTGAATCAACGAAGCCAAAAGAAGAGGTTGACCGATTTGTTGAACAAGGCGGATGGAAAGCTCGGATTGGTGGACGTGGACTTGATAACGGCGGAAATAGAATTATTGAAAAAATATCCGATGACCGGATCACATTCAGCTTTATAAGTAAAACTCAAAAATGGATAGACGTCGCTCCAATATTAGGAGCAATAGTTTCCTCAGAAAATGGAGAATATACGCAGATTATCAATAATCAGGAGTTCCATTTCAAGGTTTCTGATGCTGCCGAAAACACAGTCTCCTACTGGCCGTATTCGAAGATGGATCGGTTTGTACTCAGCCATTTAAGAGGAATAGCAAACAAAGTAGGATATTGCTTCGGATGCAAAGCTTGTGAAGTTCAATGCCCTGTAAACGCGTTCATTATTACGGATAATAAAACGATATTCATCAGAGAGGACCGCTGCGTTCATTGTTATAATTGTATTGAATATACCAACGGCAAAGGGTGTTTGGCGGCAAAATCTTTGTCAACTTCAGGAGGAGGGAACGGCGTGGACTTAAAAGGAATGAACAGATATCAGCATTTTGGATTAAGACGTCCTTGGCTGGAACATTTTTTTGCCAATAAAGAGGATTGCTTTACAATGGGCCAACTGGGAAATCGTCAGTACGATTCCCTCAAAGTCTGGCTGAAAGAGGCAGAACTCCTTTTGCCAGATGGGAAAGGAAAATCTGCAGGCGTTGCATCACCCCTTTTTGAAAAGCTTCAACCCCTCGGTGCTGGCAACCCTCTTGTCTGGGCGATTATTTGGATCAATTTGGCATATAACTCTATCATTTCTAAATGGTATATGCTGTATGTTCCTGCTGGCGAAATTTATGAGAAAAATGACCTGATCTTTATGCTCGGCGATGATTATTCCAAGTCCACCCGTGACAATGCTATCACGGCGCTGTTGGAGACGTTCCGACATAGTCCTATTGGAACTGTGCTGAAGCAGGGTATTCCAATCGCTAATGGAAACAGTTATCGATTCTCTAAACAGGGTTGGAATACACCAGAAGCTATTGCCGTTCTGTATGCACTTTACAAATGGGCGGAAGCTACTGGCAGATATACCTTTACCCTTAGTCAACTGGAGGCTGCAAGAGGAAACAGCGATGTAAAAGGTGTTGACCCGGTCTCTATTTTTGGTATCAACCCGGACCGCTTCAAGGATATCCTGCAGGACATTTCATTGCAGTTTGGAAAATATATCAGGACTTCCTTTCAGGCTGATCTGGATAATGTCAAACTCTTTCCGGAATTTAACTCTCTTGATATTGTAGACTTGGTGAAGGAATAAAGAGGGAGGTAGCAACAATGGCTAAGTATAGTACTTATATTGAATTAAGCCCGCATTATGAGTCTGTTGTGGATATAGGGTCCGAAACCAGATACCCGGATATGTGGCAGGAATATATCGTCCATGAGGATATGCAAAATGCCATCGACAAGATCTGCGAGTCAATCAAATATGAGACGTTGGATCAGCGACGTTCTTTCTGGATTCATGGCACCTATGGAACTGGGAAAAGCTACGCTGCTATTGTGCTGAAACATTTGTTTGAGGACAGCCCAGAAAACATCCGTAAATTCCTCTCTAAACAAATCCTTGTTCCCTACCGTGAGAAGTTCATGGCCATTCGCGAGAAAGGCGACTTTCTCGTGGTGTGGAAGAGTCAAACCACGGACATCAAAAGCGGCACGCAACTGATGATGGCTATGGAGATTGCAATACGCGAGCAGCTTGAAAAGAAATTTGGAGAAAACGCTTATTACGGCAAAAACTCGTTGATGGCTGCCGCGAAGCAGGCTGTCAACGATTCCGCAATTAACTGGAACGAAATCTTTGAAAACTCCCCTTATGGCCTGGGTGAGGACTATGGTTCTTTGGATGATTTTAGTGGGGAGGTCGAAGGTGGAAACCTGAAGGCTTGCAATCTTGTGGCACGAATTTACCGGGATAAAGGCTGGGGCTTCTTCACCGTTGTTGACAGCTTTAAGACGTGGCTTGCAGATATCATTGAGGGAAATAACTTGCAGGACACCGGCATTATCTTCATCTGGGATGAGTTCACAACGTATCTGCGAGATAACCCGAATGACGATGTGCTTCAGCCACTTTCGGAGTACTGTAAGGAACAGCCTTTCTTTATGTTTCTGATTGTTCATAAGGACCCCAGCGTTGTGAGTCAGATTGGTGAAGAGGTCTATGACCGTATCATTCACCGCTACCATGATCTTGATTTCCATGTCAGTGAAAGCGCTGCATATGAACTGATTGGCAATTCCATCCTCACAAGAGCAGGTATGGATGATCAGTGGGATAATATCCGGAAAACCTTGATGGATTCAATCAAGAATAATCTTGCTGATTTTGATAATCTCCAATTGGACAATAACAAAGAGCGCCTTCGTTCCCTTTGCCCGCTGCACCCCATGACGCTTTCGCTGCTGGCCATCGTAGCACAAAATTTCGGCGCATCTCAACGAACGATCTTCCGCTTCATGAAGGACCCGAAAGAGTCCGATCAGAATGTAGGCTTTATCTATTACATCAATCATTATGGGCCGGATGACTGGCGTTGGTTGACACCGGATTTCCTTTGGGATTATTTCTTCACCCGTGAGAGTGATGTCCATAATTTTTCGACCGAGGCAAAGAGTGCCTACCAGCACTTTATTACGAAACAGGAATTTATCTCTGACGAATACCACATGCACGTTTTTAAGGCGGCGATGCTGCTCATCGCAGTGATGTCTTCCGGAAACGTCAGCAATCTTTACAGCCAGGCATCTCAGCGCAAGGTATCTGCGACAAAGAGCACACTTCAAAAATGTTTTGTCGGCCAACTCACCAAAGAGGATGTGGAATCCTATCTGACGGATTTGGAAGAAATCGGCTTGTTGCGCCTTGACACAATGACAAACGGGGATGTACGCCTGCAGATCCCATATACTGGCAACGCAGATGCTTTTGAAGTACGCAAGGGGATCGTGCGCAATAAGTATACCCGCTATGAGCTGTTTAAGAAAAATGGCCTGTTTTCAAAATCTATGGAAGAAAAGATATGGGATAAGACCAGATCTTCCTTCAAGAGAATGTACATTGCCGTTTGCACTTCGGAGACAAATTCGCTGAACCTCCGCCATGGTGAGGTTCAGGCAGAACTTTATAAGAATCCATATAAGTTTGGAATCTTGGTTGTTTCGATTTCCGAAAGCAGTCAGTATGCTACAATGCAGGAGAAAATTAAATCTCTTGCAGCGGAAGATTCGACAGGCCGCTTTGCTGTTTACCTGCTAAAGGAATCGCTTACAGATGATCATCTAGATCGCTGGTATAACGCGAAAACGCATTCTGAGCTTGCGGGTGAGGAAGGCAAAACTGGAGATCAGCAGCGCTACGATGATGAGGCAAGTGCGATTATCGAGGAGTGGTCGGCGGTAGCGCAAGATTCACAGATCATGGCGGTTTCTGGTACTCACGTTTATCCGTCTGAGTATGGTGCATCGACCTTGTCCGGAAAACTGGAGAAGGACATCATTTTCGGTACGGTCTTTACGGCTGCTCCGGAGCTGATTGTTTCCACATACACCGCTTTTAATAAGATTCAGGAGAGTACTGCCCTTGCAGGCATTCAGAAATCCACACCGAATAATCAGGTCGGCAATATTGTTAATGGCCTCAAACAGGTCGGCGTATGGGATGCAGATTCGCTCAGTACCCTTGAAGCAGTCTCTGGCAATGCTGGTGCCAATGCTATAGCAGCAATCGCAAAATACATATCGGAGAAATTCTCGCAGGGAGTTCAGATCAAGCTGGATGTTCTTTGGCAGGACCTTGAACAGAAGCCGTTCGGTTATTACAATTCCATGACCTGCGGTTACCTGCTGGGCTTTGTTCTCCGATACTATGTGAATAGCGAATTTACTTGGAATCGCGGTGATAATAACCCGTGGATGCTTACTGAGCAGAACCTTGCAACCATGATCACGAACATGTGTAAGGATGACGTAGTTAACAATTATCTCTCCCCCGGCTCAGAGGTGTGGAGAAAATTTAAGCCTTACGTCCAGAATATCTTTAAGCTTTCCGATGGCGAATCAGTCAACGAGACTGAGGCTAGAAAATACATGACCAAGCAGTGCATCGAGAAGGCTGGCGTACCGTTTTGGTCTCTAAAGTATCTCCCGGATGAAAAATTTGGAGGACCTGCCACAAAACTATCGGCTAGCAAGATCATCGACCTCTTCTGCAACTTCATGTCGGAGATCGACGATCAGGAAACGATCATGGGTAATATTACTATGATGTTCACTGGCAAGGGATTGCTGCGGAAAATGCTCTCGGAACTATATTTTGATCAGGAGACGGCCTATCAGGGATTCAGCAACTTCATTTCCAAGGAATGCAGCGAGTTGCAGACACTCCGCAGCGATATTGGCCTGTCGAATTACGATATGTTCGACGGCATCCACCAGCTGATGCAGGGCCGGGTTTCAACTTGGACCGAGGAACAGGTCAAGGAGGAACTCGAGGAACTCTGCATCGAGTACCGGGCCGTTTCAGCGCTGAATCATGCGCTTGGATTAAAACGCAAGAGTATCTCTGCATTGAGTGACGACATATCAAATGCATTTAATAATATGAAAGTCCCTGGGTCTGTCATAGAGGGGTTAGGCTTCGCATGGACTCCAACTCTGAAGGCTATGCATATGATTGCCACCACCCAGTGGTCTAAAATCAAAGCTGCAGATCGTTCCGCGTTTACAGAATTGATGAAAGCTGACGCGAAGACGGTCTGGGAGAATGTTACTTCTGCAAAGGCTGTCCTTAAAAAATATATGGATGCACACGGTCATTCGTGCACAGATGAAGAACTGGAAGATATCTATAATACGCTGAGTGCCTCGCGTTACGATACACTTTCTGTAGACTTCAATTCTAAAATCGCAGTCCAGCTGGATAAGATTGCGTACAACCGCAACAAGGAACGCATCCAGACGCTCTGGAGAAGTCAGAGTGGCGTAGAAACAGTGGACAACTGGTGCGACACATGGGCCATTCCGATCCAGTGGGTCGTGTCTGATGAAGAGCAGGCATATATTGCGGCACTTCGGACTGTTCAGGCTGGTAAGAAGGTGGACGATGTTGCTCTGAATAATGCAACCCAGTATTTTGAAAATCATACGATTAAGTCGCTTAAAGATAAAGCGACGATTATGAACGGCTTTTATGCCCAGGTTGGCGAAACCTATCGTGAGGCCTTCAAAAATTCTGGCCCGATTCTTATTGGCAGGCTGAAGACAAATAAGAAGCTCACAAGCGAGGTTTACAGCTGGTCAAACAAGGTCGGTGAAATCAGAAAGACTCTGGATGATTTCCTGCGGGGTAAGTATTGCGAAGCCGCAAAAGAGAATGTAAAGAAAATGCCAGAGTCAAAGCTCCGCGACACTGTCGTCGCTTTGCTTGACAAAAATCCGGATCTATATGCTGCTTTTATGAAGTGAGGTGAGGTTTCCGTGACATCTGACGATATTATTGAGAAATTGGGTCAGGAGAAAACTTTCGGGTCCCGGTTCCTAGCAAGAATAATTTTCACAGAGAATCTTTCTGCATACAAGGAACTTGTCAGCAAATTAAAAAGCGCCTGCGATGTATCACTGAATATTGCCGAATGCTGCAAGTCAGACGATATTCCTCCGCGCTTTGATAATGTCCGAGAGGTGTTGTCTCAATACCCGGATAAACAGGTCCTTTTGCTTTCTGTAGGCGAATACTTGCGAATCTGTATCAAACGAGAGCTGAATCCTGAACGCGCCCAGTTTCGATCCTTCTGGGATGTGATGCAGCCGAAGAGTTCAAAAGCCAGATGCATTATGCCGGTGTTCTGTTGCCGGGATGCTTTTGACCGTATTGTTGGCAAAGTCAATGAACGGCAGGAGGATTATATCTGGGCATTAGATTCTGAGACTGATAATCAGAGCTATCAGATTTCTGTATATTCTCCGCAGTTTGCGGGTACGATCAACCCAGATGCAGAAAATTTTAAGGCTTGGTTATCAAATTGGGATACCATTCTCGGCACCGGTAGATCCTCTACACTGATCACGAAGCAATATAAGAGTGTGGAGTCATCTTTCGGAACGGTTGCTATCAAGACGATTGATAGCCCATTCTCTTACCTTTCTGACACATTAGCTGATGCGGATTCGCTTGACAAGGGATGGGTGGACGAAACATTCTGGGCTTCGCTTATATCAAATGTCAGGAAGGGAATGTATGTCTCCGATCTGGTGTTGCATGAGTTGAACATCAATGAGTTCGACTTTATTTCAATAGCCGCAAGATGGAACACACTCAGTGATATGCAAAAAAAGCTCGTCTGGATTTGGTACAGAATTTATCCGACGGATGAGTATTATTCGTACGCTTGTAAAAAAGCAGAGACTGCAGATTATATTCCTACTCGGATAAGGGATGAGATTCTACTTCTGTCAGACAGAAGTGAGGAGTGGATTGAGCAGAGAATGCTGGCAGTTAATGCTTTTGCATTCCAGAGTTATGATGAAAGTTATTTCATCCTTGTTGATAGGGTGCCAGACGATACCAAGCTACGTCTTCTTACATACAAAACACATATTGAATGTGCCTATGCGATCAAGGTAGTAAGTAATATACTTAGAAAGGGTATCGATGCAGATACTGTAGCAGAAATGATCAAGGACAAATATCCTGTGCTTGCCGCATATATGAAGGATGATAGCGGCCTTGATCTGTCCGTAGATTCCTATCTCAGATGGTACAGAACAAATAAGCTGATCAACCGTTTCCCGGGCGATAACGACCATGCTGTATCATTCGATAAGTTTGACTCCCGGGCGAAAGTTCTCCATAAGATGCAAGAGAAAGATTGCTATACTCTCTGGATCGACGGCTTCGGCATGGAGTGGCTTCCTGTATTTATTTGGGAATTAAAGAAATTACAAATTGTTCCGGAATTTAAGAGCATTGCTACCTCTATTTTGCCGACAGAAACGGAATACAATCATCAGTGGAACGAGGATAATCCTCTCAACGAGAAATGGAATAGGCTTGATTCTTATTCGCATACAGGAATGCCAGACGATAAGAGTTATTATTCCTGTATTGTTTATCAGCTGTCTGTTCTGTCTGATGCAGCAAAAAAGGTAGATGATCTTTTAGATAAACATGAATATGTAGCAATTACCGGAGATCACGGCAGCAGCCGCCTGGCGGCTCTTGCTTTTCATGACCCCAGCGTTATTCCGGTTTCGGGTCCAAAGAAAGCAACTGTACACAGTTATGGACGGTTTTGTACACTTGATGATAATGCTCCTCAGTTTGTTCCACTGCCAGGTATGGATGTCGTGAGTCGAGATGGCAAGCAGAAATTTGTTGTCATGGATAATTACCAGCATTTTTTGGTTGGTGGTAATGTGGCTGGCGGTAACTCTGATGAGAATGATGTGATTGGTGAGGTACATGGTGGTAATACTCCGGAGGAGCGGCTCGTTCCGGTTGTGATCGTGAAGAGAACCCATCCTCTGCCCCCGATGACTTGTCAGCCTGAAAGAAAATTACTAACAAAGAAGAACGGCTGCGTAGAGACAAATCTGAAATTCAATCGACCGGTTTCCTCTCTTGAGGTTTCAGTTGGTGGAAATCCTGCTTCCTGCGTCATTAATCCAGATGGCTCCTGGCATGTGGTGATTAACACCATTCTGGATGAAGAACTAAAGTTGGATGTTGTGGCAAACGGGCGTCTTCTTGAAAAGCCGGTCGATGTGAAAGTTAAAAGTCGTGGAATCACAGCAAATGATGACAAGATGGGGATATAAAAATGGCAAAGCGAAAACCTATAATTTGCTGTGAATGCTCTAGGAAATTAAAAAAGGATGAGATCGCTCTAAGTAAAAAGCTCCTCGGATTGGATACGGAAGACTTTTACTGTATTGATTGCCTGAGCAATTATCTGGAGTGTGAAAGGACCGATCTGGAGATAAAAATTCAAGAGTTCAAGGAGCAGGGCTGTACGCTCTTCCTGTAGTGGAGGATATACGATGCTTGAAGATAAAATACGCGATGTCTTTTCTGATATGGTCGTATTAAAAAATCCGGAGAGAACAGAGTTCTTTTCTAATTTGAGCCTACCATCATATATGCGTGACTGGCTCGTTATGAAATTTTCAGACGAAGATGGTAGCATCGACAATGAAAGTGTGTTGCGTTACATCCGTCAAAATATACCAAGTCGCGAGGATTACGAGCAATTAAAGTTTGAGATGATTAACGGCAACACAGTCCGTTTTCTCGCGAGGATTCGAGTGAGTGTAGACATTAAGACTGGTAAGACACTGTTTGAACTTCCTGATTTCGGTGGGTCGAAAGCAGGCGCTTCCGGCGTCGTGACAAATGAAGTTGTCAGCCGCTGGAAAGAAACTCTTCTGAAGGAGAGCGAGAACTGGGGAATCATTGAACTGGTGTGGGGGAAGGATTTTTCCACAAGACAGGGCAAAGGAATTGTCAAGTTGATTGATTACAGCCCATTCTGCCCATATACGGTAGACTTGGACTTTTATAAAGATGCAAGGCGTGCGTTCAATACAGAAGAATGGATAGATGTACTGATTTCGGCGGCAGATTACAATCCTGCTGGATATGACAGTCAGGAGCAAAAGTTATATTTCCTGCGTCGCTTGCTCCCGTTTGTTGAGAAACGAGTCAACATTATGGAGCTGGCACCCAAGGGGACTGGCAAGAGTTATGTCTATCAGAAGATCAGTAAGCGAGGCTGGCTTATCTCTGGAGGTACGGTGTCGAGGGCATCATTGATCTATGACAACGCAAAGAAGACCGGCGGCCTTCTAACAAGATTTGATTATGTTGGTTTCGATGAAATTCAGTCCATGACATTTGTGCAGCCGAATCAGATTCAGACTGCCTTGAAGGACTACATGGAATTTGGTGAGGTGCAGGGATTTGATGCGCAGATTGTAGCAGACGCAGGAGTTATTGTCCTTGGCAATATTGACGCCAGCAAGTTCAGCGAGGATGAGAATATGATGGAAGAGGTCAGCCCGGTTTTCCGAGAATCTGCTTCTCTGGATCGCTTCCATGGCTTTATCCCTGGGTGGAAAATTCCTCGCATGCATCAGGGGCTAGTCGCAAATGGCTGGGCGTTGAACACGGAGTATTTCACTGAGGTCCTGCATCAACTGAGAGACGACCTTACCTATGCAACTATTGTGGATGAATGCCTCGATATTCCTCCAAAACCTGATAAACGTGACTTGACTGCTATCAAGCGTCTCTGTACAGCTTTTGTTAAGTTGATTTTCCCACAGGCGATGAGTAAGGATGATATTGATCCAGAGGAATTCATTAAGTACTGTTTGGAGCCCGCCAAGGAGATGCGTAGGGCAATCAAAAAGCAACTTTGCATTATAGATCCACATGAATTTAATGTGCCTGGAAAGAACGAGATACCAGATATCAAGTATCAGTATTGAGAGATAAACGGAGTTGTATGAAGAAGTTCATTTACGCGGATAACGCTGCCACAACAAGTATGGACCTGGAAGCCTTTGAGGCAATGAAGCCGTATCTTATGGAGAATTACGGCAATGCTTCGCAACCATATTTCTTTGCAAACCCAGCTAAAAAAACGATTTCCGACGCACGGGAAAGAATAGCTGAGTGCATAGGCGCTGAGCCTAAAGAAATATATTTCACATCCGGTGGTACAGAAAGTGACAACTGGGCTATCAAGGGATCAGCTTTTTCTGATGGAGAGAAAAAGGCTACCATAACTTCTCAGATTGAACACCACGCGATCCTGAATGCTTGTACGGCTATTGAGCGTCTTGGATACCCGGTTGCTTATCTTCCTGTTACAGAAGAGGGCATCGTAAAACCAGAGAGGCTGAAGCGATACATAACTGACAGGACGAGACTCGTCTCTGTTATGTTGGCCAATAATGAGATTGGCACCATAGAGCCGATAACGGAACTTGCTAAGGTTACACATGAGCATGATGCATTGTTTCATACAGACGCAGTGCAAGCGGTCGGTCACATTCCAATTGATGTAAAAGAGCTAGGCATTGACATGCTGTCTGCTTCGGCACATAAGTTCAACGGAATGAAGGGCAGTGGGTTCCTCTACATTCGAAAGGGTACCGAAATCTGTCCGTTTGCCGATGGCGGCTCGCAGGAATACGGCATGCGGGCTGGCACAGAGAACGTGGCAGCTATTGCTGCAATGGCAGTCGCTTTGAAAAAGAATTGTGACCGTATGGAAGAAACTGCGCAGAGACTCCGTAAGCTTGAGATGGTTCTGCTTGATGCATTAACAGCTGCTAGAATTGATTATAGGGAGAATGGGAGTAGCAATCGTCTGCCTGGGAACGTGAATATTTCCATCAAGGGAGCTGATGGTGAAATGCTGCTTCATCGGCTGGATCTAAAAGGAATCTGCATCTCCACCGGCTCAGCGTGCGATTCATTTAACACCCGTATTTCACACGTGATCGAAGCGATTCATGTTCCTGAGGAATACGCCAGAGGAACAATTCGCATCTCCTTTGGAAAGGATACACTGAAGATGAAGCGATAGAAATTGCAGCGGCCTTAGCTAGTATTCTGAAGAAGAAGTATGGCACTCGTATTTCATGATTGATTGTTATCTATTTATCTGTTCTTTGACATCAATTTTTAAATTTTTCTGTATGTATAGATCAATCTTTTCAATTGAAAAGTCTTCTCCCAATCGCCTTGAAGTGACCGGTTTCTTTTGCCCCTTAAGGAGATAACTGAACCTGCCGCGGCTTTCGGATACGGTGATGCCATACTTTTCCTGCATGATCCGGCAGAACTCATCCAGATCCCTGCTCTGCCGGAGGGCGGCGGCAATGGATTTCCGGAGAGTATCCAGTAGCAGTTCTTTATGGCCCGCCTGGCTGCCGTCCTGCCCATATGCTGAATTGTAAGCAGCAAGAACTTTTACAATGCTTGTACTTCCATTGATCAGTTCTTTTGTGGCCTTTGCATTTCTGGCGTTTAGCTGCTGCTTTGCCCGGTATTCTTCATTTGTGACATGGGTACCGGCGGGGGCAAGACAGTTGACCTGGTAGAGACCTGCGTTCCGGCAGGTATCCATCAGGTCTTTTTTATAGAACTGCAGCAGTTTCTTGGTTACATGGTGTTTATAGCCGGCTTTTTTATCCCGGGGGCGTTCGGTGAAAAGCTGTTTCTCCGTATCGGTGGAACGGACGCTGTTCAGGACGATGTGGACATGGATATTGCCGGAAACGTTGTGCCCGTCAGGATGGGTACAGACGAGGATCTGGTGGCCCGGAAAATTCCGCTTTGCAAAGGCAAGTCCTATTTCCTGGGCTTTTTCGAGAGTCAGGCCATGGTCTTTCGTATCCTTCGGATCGAAGCTAATGATGTAGTGATGTGTCTTGATATCGACCCTTTTTGTGTTTTTGTGAAATAACCTGTTAGTGCGGAGACATTCGATGGCGAAGGTATCCGGGGTACAGCTGATGCCATCAATGAGATATTCCGTGCGGGGAATCATCCGGCCGACAGCATCAAGAACCGGCTTTCCGGTCAGTTCGTTGTACTGGTAAGTGAGGTACCGTTCGGTTTCGCCGTAATCCATGTTCTTGCCGGAGATGTGTTTCAGGATCGCCATATCATCTGCCTGCTTTCTTCATCAATGCGTATTTCAAATCATCCAGGTCAAGGAGAGCTGTTTTGATTTTCTCTTTCAGCGGACCGGAAATACTGCCGCCCTCATTAAGGTATTTTGCGATCTGGTTCAGGTTGCTGCCGATCTTTCCGAACTCTGCGATCAGTGCAGCATAGGCATCCAGCTCCGCATCGGAGCAGCTGTAGATGATCTGCGGGGAAACCTTTGCGTGGAAGACTGCTTCCCGGATATATTCCGTCTGGGACATGCCGGAAGATGCAAGAAGGCGGTCAAACGCCTCTTTTTCATCCGCTGATAGGCGGGCTTTTATCAGATTGCTGCGTTTCGGGGTTTTATATTTTCCTCGCATAGTATTCCTTTCTAAAGGCGGAAGTCCTGATTCCAGCCATGTTTTGATGGCATAGAAAGAACGCCCGGCACAGCCGGAAAACCGGCCGCCCGGGCGTTAGAATCAATTATCGACTTCCTCGAATCCTCCAAACTCTTCAATGTAGTCCGATGCAATCATCATCATAACCGGAAAGTCTTCTTCTGAAACAGCTGCGAGATCAATCAGGGCATCGGTACAGATACTCCGCAGATCCCTGTCCTCCGTTTTAAGCAGGAGATCTTCCACTTTTGAGATGCAGTCCTCTTTATTTTTTGCTTTCGTATTGCCAATGAGGCACATTTCCTCAATAGGCAGTGAATTATCCTTGCATTCGGTATCTGTCATATCGTTCGCTCCTTATCTGTAAGAACGGCTGCCTGCATGCTTCTTCCAGCGACTTCCGCCTGTCTTCGGATCAGGTCTTTCATGACAGAACGCCTGCAGGATGGAACTTCTATGGCATGGTCAGCAGTTTTTTCTGCTGCCGGCAGGAATTCCTTCAGCCTGGATTCCAGGACATCGCAGCGATCTTTCAGTTCAGGGGCATTTTTCCTGATCTCCTTCAGGTAATCCCGTATGCCGCTCAGCTTCAGTACACTGCAGGCAAGCAGTGCTTCTGCTGTTTCTGAAACATTCTGTTCCGGGTCGTCCACACGGTCGCGGTAGTCATATGGATCGAAGGATTCTGCAAGGCGGTCGAGGTCAAAGGCGAGTACATTCGCTTTCTCTTCTCTGGATTCCTCCGGCTCATTCATGCGCTTTACTTCTCCGGTATCCATATCTACTGAATATTCGGGCTTCAGGGAATCAAGGTCACTTTCGATATCCGCTTTCTGGCGGAGCGCGGGGATCCCTTCCCGCGAAAGATAGCTTTCCGTATCGAGGATGATGCCGCGCCTTGCGGTTGCGGCAATGTCCTGCAGGGCAGCCTCCAGTTTTTCCCGGTCTCCGATGACACGGAAAACTTCCCTGCCTTCGAGGCAGTTCTTTCCGGTGATACGGACATAGCAGGAGAGTACTTCCGTCCCGATGGCCGGCCTGTCATTTGCCATTTCCTTGTTGATCTCCGCAAGCTTCATATCGATGAGGCTGATCAGTTCAGACGATGCTTTCTGGATGGTATGCAGGGACTCTTTCAGTTCCGGCATTTCCTTGTCTTTGCTCCAGCCGGCGACATAGGCAAAACTGTAATCGCTGGTATCGATGCCGTAGTGCTGGCAGACCGTATAGGCAACGCTCTCGGCCTCTACTTCCTTGCTGCTCGCTGTCTTTTTCATGGCTTCACCGGTATCGATGGTATCGTCGATGGAATGCAGCTTCTGGTGCGCCATTTCATGGATCAGTGTCTTGATGTTCTGGACTTCGCTCATGCCTTCCCGGATCGCGATCCGCTTCTCTTCCTGGTGGAAATAGCCTTTGGCACCGCCGTAGATCTTTTCAAAGCCGATCGGTACGGGGCAGCTGCGTTTCAGCGCTTCGAAAAAGCGGTCATATCCATGCACCTCTCCTGACAGTTCTGTAGTACCGATGGAAGGAAGCTCCTTTCCGTCGGTCTGGCTGACATCAAAAACGTTTACAAGATGGAACATGGGCACAACGACTTCTTTTTCTGT
>Ga0070399_1002185_pt1 | contig 19089 bp, 18 predicted proteins | sample BioMet4_FD_61217 | JGI IMG/M metagenome (GOLD analysis project Ga0070399, IMG submission 61217) | Microbial communities from bioreactor (seeded with sewage sludge) at LBNL, California, USA - Biofuel metagenome 4 (version 1) | ecosystem: Engineered > Bioreactor > Anaerobic > Unclassified ... | reverse complement strand
AGCGCATGGTTTCCCCCTCGCTGCACAGTGCGGCATTGTCCTCGATAAACTGCCTGTCCGCGACCATGTCGGTGATAAAGTTCCCGTAGTCGATCGCTGCCAGCACGATTTCATGGACGATCTCATAAGGCCGCTCTGCACTGACCAAATGCGGGACGCGCAAGTCGGTTATCCTGCTGGGATACTTTACAAAAAAGCAGTATTCATTTGTTTTTTCTCCTTGTTAGTGATTTATCACTATACTACTACAAATTTTGTAGTTAGTGAACTATCACTAATATAGAAACACTTAGTGACATATCATTAACTCGTGATATGTCACTAAGGAGAGCAAAATATGGATACACAAGAGACGGCTGCTTTGAGAATTCGGCAGCTTTGTAAAGAGCGTGGATTGACACCGAATGGCATCAGCAATCTCGCGGTGGTTCCGCAGGGGACGGTCAAAAGCATTTTGAACGGTGAAAGCAAGAACCCCGGAATCCTCACCATCAAAAAGCTGTGTGATGGCTTTGAAATTACCCTTGGCGAATTCTTTTCCACGCCGGAATTTGACGCGCTGGAACAGGAAATCAAGTGAAACCCTATGCCCGGCTGCCTTGTGTTGGCAGCCGGGCGTATGTTTTATTGCTCTGTTTTTTGACCTTGCAGGATTTGGGCTAAGATTCAAAGCCTTACAACATGGGAATAATGCTTTTATATTGCAAGAAAATATCCTTGATAATATTCCTATAATGCCATATAATATTCCCATAAACTTTCTGTCTGCGAGGTGAGCAAGGTGGAGTATATGAAAGTATCGGAGGCAGCACAGAAGTGGGGGCTGTCCCCGCGGCGTGTGCGTGTGCTCTGCGCGGAAAACCGAATTGACGGCGTCATCCAAAAGGGGAAGCTCTATTGGATTCCCGCTGACGCCGAGAAGCCGGACGACGCCCGCGCGACAAAGAGCGCGAAAGCCGTCCTCAAACGCACGCTGGCGGAAATTGACCAGCGAATGGTGGAGCTGTCAGAGCTCCGCCCGCTTACCCGGGGCGAGGTAGAACGGCTGCGGGATGAATTCCTCGTGGAGTACACCTACAATTCCAATGCCATTGAGGGCAACACACTGACGCTTCAGGAGACGGCCATGGTGCTGGAAGGCGTCACCATCGATCAGAAACCGCTGAAAGACCATCTGGAGGCCATCGGCCACCGGGACGCATTTCAATACGTGGAAACGCTTGTCAGGGACAAAACGGAGCTTTCCGAATACGTCATCAAGTGCATCCATTCCCTTGTGCTGATGGACAGGCCGGAAGATAAGGGCGTCTACCGACGCATTTCGGTACGAATCATGGGGGCCTTCCACGAGCCGCCGCAGCCATATCTGGTGGAGCCAATGATGAATGAGCTGATTTTGAACCATCAGCAGCGCAAATCCGCCATAAGCGCAATCGAGGCCGCGGCGCTGTTTCATCTGGATTTTGAGGGGATACACCCCTTTATCGACGGCAACGGGCGCACAGGCCGTCTGCTGATGAATCTGGAGCTGATGCAGAACGGCTATCCGGCCATCGACGTGAAGTTCACAGATCGCCGCCGGTATTACGAGGCTTTCGACGCCTATTACCGCAGCGGCAGCGCCGAGCCCATGACACGGATGGTCGCTGAGTACGTCAATGAGCGGCTGGGGCAGTATCTGCGTATTTTGAAATAATCCGCGTAAATTAAGAATAAAAGTATGCCCGGCTGCCTTGTGTTGGCAGCCGGGCATATGTATTATCGCTCAGATTCTTTGACCTTGGATTTTCTCCGTGCCTTTGGCGGTAATTGCTTCGGCAGAGGGGCGTGAAGCCTTGCCAGCACGCTGTCCTTGGGCGCAGCTGCTTCCTCCGCCGCCGCGCGGATGGCGGCCTCTGCCTTGGGCATGTTGACCTCCACGAACAGCTTTGCCAGAAAGTCGGCGGTGGCCTCCGGCGTGTTGGGATTGTGAAAACGGTAATTCAGTTTAGGCTTTGGTTTGCCGGCCATGGGATCAGCCTCCTTTCCGCTTGTCCATATCTATGAAAAAAGCCCGCTCCGTAGAACTCATCTCTCACGGGACACCTCCGTCCTGCGCTGGCCATACTGGGCGACGACTTCCGGCGGAATGCGCTCCAAAATGCCCAGCGCGTCGCTCAGATCGCGCTGGAGCTGCATGTCTTTTATCTTTTTCAGGACGCTGTCGTCCCGGCTGTCTTCGATGTCTTTGGTGAGGCGCTGATTTTCCGCCGTTAAGCCCTGAAATGCGCCCCGATATTTTTTGAGTTGCGTCTGCATTTGTTCCACGCCGGGGATGTATTTGTCCAAAAGGGACTGTATCTCCGCCGCCTTTGTCTTTGCGTTCAGGGGATTCACGCCGCAAAGCAGCTCATCCAGCTTTTGCCGCTGGCGGTTCAAATGCGCCATTTCCTTGAAAATGCGGGTGGGGATGTGGTCTCGTCCGGTCTCTCCGGCACTCTCGCCGCGCTCCAAATCCGGGTATTTTGCGACCATGTGCGCCCAAAAATCGTCCTGCCACTGGATTAACTTCTTGCGGTTGCCGATGATCTCCTTGGCACACAGCCGCTTATCCTGCGTCAGCGGGACAAAAACAAGGTGCATATGGGGCGTCTTCTCGTCCATATGCACCACAGCGGATATAAAATTGTCGCGGCCGATGCGGTTAATCAAAAACTGCGCGGCGTGGGTGAAAAACTCCTTCAGCTCCGCCCGGCTTTTGCCCGTAAAGAATTCCGGGCTGGCCGTCACCAGCGTGTCCACGAAGCGGACGCTGTCCTTCCGCGTGCGGCAGCCCGCCGCCCCGATGCGTTTTTGAATTTCAGAGTAATACTTGCCGCCTGGCTGGATGATGTGAAAATTGTACTTGCTGCGGCTGACGTCCACGTCCGGGTTGCTGGCGTATTGCTCCTTCTGCCGCTCGTGGTGATCTTCGATCTTTTTGGCCGGGTTGCCCTGATGCTTCTCAAAACGGAGCAGCGCGTACTGCGGTGCGGGCATTATCGATCCCTCTTTTTCCATACAAGCTCATAGCCCAGCACGTCGGCCAGTTCTACGGCTTCCTTGTAACGCAGGGACTCCCGCCGCAGCTTGGCGGTGAAGTTGGATACGCTCCGTGACCACCCGTAGTCGTCGGACAGCCGCTCCACCACCTCCTGCATGGTAAAGCCTGCGCGTACAATATAGGATTTGATTTCGTTGCGGTAACTCATAAAAACCTCCAATTCTCGATTTTGACTGCCGCCTGTGAAGCGTTGCTCACAGGGGCGTGGTTCGGGTTTTCCTGTTTCGCGTGACATCACGCGGATTCGTCCAAAGCCGCGCGGTTCCGTGCAGCGTGTGCACTCCTGAGACAACCGCCGTACGGTGCAAAAGCGGCACAAATACGCGGTTTTTTGTGCGGAAATCACAAGGCTTGATTTTGAATCGCTTTTTGAGCCGCCCTTCGTGCATAGAACCGGAATCTGCCGTACGTACCGTACAGTACGTACAGAACTTTTCCGCCTCACCAGCCTTTCAGAAAGGACGGCCTTGCCAGCACCTCGATGCCCAGAAAGCCGCGCACACGCTTGCCACCGGCATAGATGTTGTTGGTGGCCTCCACGTTATAGAGCGACTCGTTTTGTGCCAGCTCGGCGCTGAGCCGGTTGGCGGAAAGGGGCTTGCGCACGTTGTCGTCGCACCAGAGCTTATACGCCTCATAGAGCGATTTGGAGCTTGCCTCGCTGTCGGCCTTGAAGCGGATGTAGCCCTCGGATTGCAGAAACTCTACCACATTGTTGCTGCTGCGTTTGACCGTCTCCACGTTCTCGGCGGCGCGTGGACTGACGGTAAACTGATAGCTGTTGGCAATGAGCCGGTGCAGGCCGTCCAGACACCAGAGAAAAATGCCCTCGCGCTCGGCTGTCAGCTTTTCTGCCAGAAACGGGTCATCGGTTCTCCCGGTGGGGCGGTCTTTGGTGGTGAGTACAATCTGCCGCCGGAAAAAGCCGTCCGACTGGTCGTGCAGCGCGGTGAGCGCGCCGTTGCCAAAGCAGAGAAAGCGGACATAGAGCTGGCTCTGGTAGCTTTGGATGCCCTTGCGTTCCATGTCCATCCGGCATTCGGAGGTGACAATGGATTTGATGTAGTTGGTCTTGGGCAGCGCGCTCAAGTCCATGTCGTCATCCACCATCAGCAGCTTGTTTTCCAGATCGGCGCGGCTGAAGCGGTTGTTCTCCACCTTCTGGATGCTGGTGGTGTTCATATTGCCGCCGAGCAGGGCGTTCATGACGAGCCCGATGCGGCTCTTGCCCTCGCCGCCCTTGCCGATGAGCATCAGCATTTTTTGCCCTTTGGTGGTGGGCAGCAGGCAATAGCCCAGATATTCCTGCAAGGTGGGAATGTCCTCCACTTCCAGCAGCTCGGATAGGAAATGCAGCCACCGTTCCGGCTGTGGCGCATCGGGGTTGTAGGCGACGGCGAGACGGTTGTTGCAGTAGGTTTTCTCCGGCGAAAAGTGCCCGTCCATGAAATACGTGCCGTTGGTCACGTGGATGCGGTCGGTCTCGATGGGCAGCGGCGGAGAGTAGGCTTGCAGCTTCACGCTGGCCAGCAGATTGGTCACGATTCTGGCGATGCCGGAGGTGACGCAGCCGCGCACCGCATCTAAAATCAGATTGCTGATGACGCCCTCGTCCTCCACCACGCCGTCCGGTGTGAAAAACCTGTCCCGGATGCAGCGCATGGGATGCCGGGCCAAAAACTCCCGGCAAAACAGGATTTCGTCGATATGCTTGCCGTCAAACCACACCGGCCAGCCGATGTCAGAGGACGGGCTGTCTGCATGGCTCATGCTGACGCGCCTCCTCTCAGCCGCTTTTGTAAGCCCGCGAGGATTCCGCTGTCGGTCAGATATGTCACAAGCTGTGTGCGCTCGTCTCCGATACCGGCTGCGAGCGCTTCCGTGTAGTATTCATACTGCTCCAGATAGCGGCACGCCTCTAAAAATCGGTCGTCGGGCGCATCCTCGGCTGCTCGCGGCGCATCCTCGGTTTTGTACCGCGTCAGCAGGCGCACATAGTCCATACAAACCGAAAAGCACTGCCGCTCCTGTTCCCGGAACCGCTGCGCCTCGATCAGCTTGGATGGATTTGCGGGCGTGGGGGATGCTTGCCCGGTGTCGTTTGGGTCGATGCCAAAATCCGCTGCCAGCCGTTGTGCCGCCTCATAAGGCCGACAATCAAAGAGCTTGGCGACGAAGTCGATCACGTCCCCGTGCTCACCGCAGGCGAAGCAATGGTAGTGGTCGTCGGCGACAAAAAGACTGGGATGGTGGTCGTTGTGGAACGGGCAGATCGCCATGTTGCCGCGCCCCACCTCCACGCCGTACCGCAAAGCGGCCTCGCGCAGGCTGATGTTCCGTTTTACGTTCTCATAAATGTTCATGTTTTCCTCCTTCGTGTTTTGGATTGCCGTGTTGCCGAGCCTCGTTCCTGCCCCTGAATCTCACAGCGGCGTCTGCTTCTCTTTGGCACGCTCTCGTCGTCGCAAACTCCCCACAAAATCTGCGATTTTGCGGGGGCCCCACGACGGTCATGGCCTGCTTCCCCGGAGAAAATATCCTTGCCCGAACGGTCATTCAGTTCGTTACAAGGACAAGTCTACATGATCCGAAGGCCCTTTCCCGGATATCCAAAAGGTGGGATTCAGACGAAAAAAGCGCCGTTTTCCACGCTTATGGAAATTCGGCGCGAAGTGTACTATAATCAAAGGAAAAGGGGGCGAAGCCGTGAACAGAAACCTGACCATCGGTGAAAAACTGAAAGATTTGCGTGTGGAACACGGCCTGAATTTGGAGGAGCTTGCCATGCAGACCGGCCTGTCCAAATCTGCGCTCGGCAGTTACGAATCAGAGGATGACAAAGACATCAGCCACCGCAGCATTGCGGTGCTGGCTAAGTTCTACGGTGTCTCCGCCGATTACTTGCTGGGCCTCACAGAAACAAAAAATCACCCAAATACAGCTCTGGCGGAGCTGCACCTGAGTGACGATATGATTGCGGCGCTAAAAAGCGAGGCGTTTAACCCACGGCTGTTTTGCGAGCTGGCGACCCATCCTGATTTTGCAAAATTTCTCACCGACGCTGAGATTTATGTGGACGGTCTTGCCGCCATGCAGATTGAGAATCTGAATGCCTACATAGATATCGTGCGGGCGCAGATTATGGAGCAGCACAGACCCGGCGAAATGGACCTCTACTTGCAGACGCTGGAGGCCGCGCGGATCTCTGAGGACGATTATTTCTGCCACCGGGCGGATGACGCCTTGAACGCAATCCTGCGTGAGCTGCGTCAGCGGCACAGAAATGACAGTCGCAGCGCAGATGAATGTAATCTTGCCTCCGAACTGAAACAGGATCTGGAAGAGGCCGCCGCCCTTCAGGGAAGCCCGCAGGAAAAGCAGGTCATGCTGCTTTGCCGCCAGCTGGGGATCGATTACGAGAGCGTGCCGCCCGATGAATTCAGAGTATTCATCAAGACGCTCCGCAGATCGAAGCTTTTGACAAGTCCGATCAAGCAGAGAGGCAAACAGCGAAAGAGCAAGTGATGGACGACGCAGGGGACGGTGGACGGGAGCTATATACCGTTTGTTCCTTCTCCGCACAGGAAAAAAATCGCTCGTGACCGCTCGCAATTTTTCGCCTGTGCTGCTGCCGCTCAAAGGTGTGCTGCCCAGAGGGCGACATCACCCATTTTCACAGCAGGCGGAACAAAGGTATAACACACTAGACTTTGCCTGCGGCAAAATCGTGTGCCAAGGAGCTTGCAGCCCCTTTGGATACCCCGCCATTTTCTCGCCATTGGGTACCCATTTCAGAAAACTGCCGTTTTCGAACTGGCACACCCCCTGCTCAAAAATGCAAAACGGGCACAGACTTTTCCGCATGTCTCTGCGAAAATTCTGTGCCCGTTTTATACGCCTCGGCGAGACGCCAAGATAATTTCGGCTAAAATTAGACCGAAGAAAATAATTGCCGAAGTTTTGTTGACTGACGAGCTGATTCCGGCTATAATAGTAACATCGAAAATAATTGCCGAAACTGAAATGGTGGTGCGTTATGAAATACATCAAGCGGCACATGGAAGATATCGTGCTTACGCTGAGCAAAAGCTGGCCTGCAATTCTGCTGACCGGGCCGCGGCAGGCGGGCAAGACGACCATGCTCAAAGAGCTCGCCAAACGTGAGGGCATCGGGCGCGAGTATGTGTCCCTCGACGATTTGAATATGCGGGAAATGGCAAAGAACGACCCGCAAATGTTTTTGCAGCTCCATAAGCCTCCGGTGCTGATCGATGAGGTCCAGTACGCGCCGGAGCTCTTTACCTATATCAAAATCCATGTGGACGAGCACCACAACCCCGGCGATTTCTGGCTCACCGGCTCGCAGGTCTTTCGGCTGATGCGGGGCGTGCAGGAGTCGCTGGCCGGACGTGTGGCGCTGCTGCATATGTCGCCGCTTTCCCAGCGGGAGATCCTGGGCGCGGAGTGCATGCCGTTTACCACGAACTTTGACGTGCTGGCCGAGCAGAGCAGGACGATGAAGCCTGTCACCACGCCGGAGCTGTTCGTGCGGCTGTGGAGCGGCTGTATGCCCGGCCTCGTCAGCGGAGATTTTACGGGGCGTGACATTTTCTATTCCTCGTATCTCTCCACCTATGTGGAGCGCGACGTCCGCGACCTGTCCGGCACGGTGGACGCGCTGAAATTTATCCGCTTCATCACGGCTGTGGCCGCGCGTGCTTCGCAGCTCGTCAACTACAAGGCCATTGCCGACGACGCCGATATTGACCAGATCACCTGCAAAAACTGGATCAATATTCTGGAGACGCTGGGCGTGGTGTTTTTGCTGCATCCGTATTCCAACAATGTGCTCAAACGCACCATCAAGACGCCGAAGCTGTATTTTTATGACACCGGCCTCGTCTGCTATCTGACCCGCTGGTCGTCACCGGAAGTGGCGGAGAGCGGAGCGATGAGTGGCGCGCTGCTGGAAAACTTCACGGTCTCGGAGATTATGAAAAGCTACCAGAATGCCGGGAAAGAGCCGTTCATCCACTATTACCGCGACCGGGACGCCAAGGAGATCGACGTCATCATGGAGGGCGACGGCAAGCTCTGCCCGCTGGAGATCAAGAAGACCGCCACGCCGGACAAGCGGCTTGTGCGTACCTTTGACGTGATCAACAAGTCGCCCCTCCAGCTCGGCACCGGCGCCGTGCTCTGCATGGCCGATCACCTCAGCGCATTCGACCGGGAGAATTTGATCGTGCCGATTTGGATGATATGAATGTAAGACGTATGAAGGAGAACCAATATGGATGAGCAATTAACCGCGGAGGCGATAAACGTATATTACAAGTCTGTATGCGAGGCATATCGTCTTGGCAATGTTGAATCCTCATATAACGCGCCGATTATTACATTGCTTACTCAGTTCGAATGTGCTGCCCGCGATCTGTCAGGTGAACGCAGAGGACAAACTGGAGAAAATATAGATATTAAACTTTGGCACAGTGAAGAAGAAGTTACAGAAACGGAACCGTTTGCTGGAGTTGAAGTGAAAAAGGTCGGCGGCATAGATAGGCGAGCACTTTCACAAATCAAGACCGAAGCTGATAGATATGGTAACGCCATTCTTACAGACAACCTTGAGTGGAGGTTTTGGCGTGCCGGAGATGCAGAGATGTATACTGGTGTAAGGCTTATAGAGGTTGTTGACGGCAAGCTCGTTTTGAAAGAGGAAAACACAGAGCTTTTTATCAGCCTTGTAGAAGAAATGAAAGTAATGGTAAATTGTTCTCCAAACGCTTCAATAGCATCTCCAACCTTGTTGAACATGAGGCAAGATATCGCTGGATCTTCTGAAGAAAAGTGTTTATACGATGCATATTCATTTGGTTTGATACCTTTATTTTGTTCAATAAAAGGAAAAGAATATGGAAATAAAAAAGCGCTACAAAAAAACGCATAAGACCGCCGAACCCGGTCTATACGTACACATCAATTACTGCGAGGCATCGTCGGGTGAGACGAATCTATCTGCCTACGCGACACACTTCATCGGAAAAACGGAAATCAGAATAGACGAAGATATCCATTCCACGACTTCGGCCCAAACCGGCTCTCTGGTGGAGGACAAGGAAAAACTGCTGATCGGCCGCATTACAGAAAAATACCGGAAACTAAAGAGAAAGCATGCCCAAGGTGTGGACACGCAAACGCCATTCAGCGATGCGTTTGGCAGTCTTTCCGAGCAGGAAAAGCTGCAGATGTGTCCGCGAAGATGGAGAGCTGCACATACAAAGCAAAATGCATTGGCTTTCTTCAAAAACACAACGCTGCCGATTTTGGATGGGTACGGCCGAGATCTCGGATCGACCGAGATTCTTGAGGCGATGGATGTGATGCGGGCAAGAATCGCACGGCACGGCAACAGTTCGGGTGCGGAAGGAGCCGTAGAAACTACACTGCAGCGTCATACCGCTGAATTCAACCAGATGTATCCCGTCCTGTGTACTATTCGGCCTGAGTTTGATTTGCCAGAGGTGCGATTTCCTGACCTCGTGGGGATCAAACGCACCCAGACGGAGCAATGCAAAGCCTTGACGCCACAGGCGCGCGTAGTATTTGCCTCTCTGCTGCTGCGACAGGTGCAAAACGACCTTTCCACCGGCGGCGTCCTCATGATGGGGATGGCTCGTACCGCAGAGGCATGCGCTCCCAAATTTGGCGACATTTTATTCTTTGAACACTATGCGGTCTATGGCATTATCAATCAAAGCGACGGTAAAGTTCAGGTTGCGGATTTAAAAACCGACGCGGCCTACCGCGTGGTTGTCCTGCAGACTTTTTTGCGGATTTCTTACGCCTGCGCATGACCTATTTGAAGGAGCAGGGCTACAGTGAGGCGGAGATTCAAACCATGTATATGGTATCCGCACCCCATAACCCCACAAAAATGGCAAATCCGCAAATGCTCTCCGCGTATCTGCGGGAACTGCTGACGCTTGCCGGATGCGGAGAGTCACACTGGAAGGGTATTGACGCACTGATGGAAGCGGAACCGGACAGAGACTGGATGGGGCAGAAATCGCGGGATGCCACGGCGTATACGCTTCGTCGTGACGGATGTACCGTCTGCTGTAATGTGTGCGGTATGGACCCCAATCTGGTGGACGTTCTGATGGGACACAAGCTCTCCCGTTACTGCCATGATGATTGGGAAGCCTATCATCGCAGACCCGACAACTGGCCGGTGATCGCAAAGCAACTCGAACGTATGGTGTATCACCCCAATTTCAGCAATCATCCGGCATTTTCTCCACTACCACTCCGTTGCGGGGACGAGATTGTCCGCAATGATGGACAGATGGCGTTTCGGGTCCTGGCGGATCCCGCTGAGGCGGCAGCGGTGGAAGTGGAATTGACCATTGAGACGCTGGAGCGAAACGACGTGCTCACCATTCTTACCCCAGGTCGCGGTGCAATACTTCGAAACGAAGCCATGCTCCTCAACACTTTGACATCCCAGCCCATTGGTGAAATCTTCGACCGGGCATTCTATCAGCAGTGCATTCAACTTGCGCAGCAAATCGACTTGCATCAGTTTGACGACATGACAAATTTTACATAAGGAGCAATTATGAAAGTTAAAGTACCGGAACTGGACGATGACAGCAGGTTCCACGGCGATGTGTGCCCTGACGAACAGGGAAAAATGAAAGGAATCTACCATTTAAACGACCATGCCGCATTCCACTACTCTGTGCGTTGGCAAAAACCAGGGGCCGCCTACGGTTATCGGGGAACAGTCAGCATGCGAATTTCTGAGACAGATCAGATTGTGGAAAAGAGCGGTGCGCAAAAGCGCCGGGAAACACTGAAGAAAAAACAGCGCCGCAAAAAAGAAACACAGGAGAATAGTTCTCCGGGAGAGATGGTTGAACCCCTTGACTGCTCAGAAATCGTGCGCAATTCAAATGTGTCCTGCAGCATATTCCTCAAAGAGCGAAATGCTTGTTCTGCGCAGATCAAGGCAAAAATCGTATGTGCCGCCCAAGTGCTCTATGCGAAATACGGAAGTCTCCTGCTGGATCAGGCAGACAAGCACATTCCTATTGAACGGATGGCTTTTTCACTTGCGATTCATGTGCATCAGGATCGGTATGTTTGCAGTAAAACGAAAAATCCTAATTCTCAGACAGAGGCGAAGCGCAAGCTGTTAAAAGTGGCAGAGCTGCTGGGTGCCGTGGAAATTGGGAAAATCTCTGCCCGTCGGCTTGTCAGCGTCAAGCGCAATTTGGGTAGCCAATGGGAAGCGTACTTCAAAGAAGCACAGTCGTTTTTAAGCTTTGCCCTCATTTTGAAAAAGGACAGCGAATGTGAAAACTGTTTTTCTAAGTTTCTGGAGAAAAATTCCGGCACAAAACAGCGCAATACGGCATCGCTCCAAATTGCAGGGACTGATACGGACATTCTTTCCAGAATGGAAGAAGAAAAGCTGGATGCGTATCTTGCCGGCAGCGTTGAGAACGGTAAAATGATGGGCATCCTGCTGCTGAAGGAGGCCGGACTGACCAGCGCACAAGCGTGCAGCCTGACGTGGAAGGACCTGTTTTTCTATGTGGATGCGGCGCATAAATCCAGCGACTTGACGCAGATGCAGGAACCTCAAACCTTGTATCTGTCGCTCTGTAAAGAAGAAACCGCTGGCGCTACCCACGATTACACCTTCCCGGTATTTCCCTTTGGAGCAATGATCCTCTGCCAGCGGTATACGTTCCTGCGAAAGTCCTACTCGGAAACGCAGTTGCAAACGATGCTCGTTGTAACGTCCGAGGCAAACCCCAAAGAGGGCCTGTCGCCTGCAAACCTGACAAACTTTGCTCGCAATATCGTCAGAGATTTCGGCGTAAGCTACGCCGTACTGGCGGGTCTTAAAAGTGGGGAGCAGGGTGCTGGCGTCACCCTGCTCCTGCACACCTATGCCAACCGTCTGGAAGAAATATGCGGATTAAAAAGCGATCCGTCCATGCTGAAATTCATGAAGCACCAGTCCCTTACCAACCCCGTGCAGGCGGATCACTATCGGAGCTTTACGGATGCGACCGCCAGGAATTATTTGAATACCGTTATTCGGCGCGACTGCCGGACAACGGGCAATCGCAAGAAAACCCAGGCGGTCACACGCACAAAGTTTAACGAGGGCGAGCGGATCCTGATACCGCCCAAAAATCCGCAGTATAAAACCAAAGTCGTACTAACCGGCCGTTTAAAGCCGGGGCAAGGTATCACTGTTATTTCCCAGTTCGGATGCAGAATTGCCGCCGTCGTCAGGCCTGCAAAGTAAGGGAACTCTGCGCATTACAGATAACCGGCGAGAAAAGTCAATAAAAAGCAGTAGACGCGGCGAAAGAGATTCTCCAAAAAATCCGCTCCGTGGAAGGGAACTGATTTCGGATATGCTTCAATTTTCCGCACGGGCGCTTTCCACAAAGCGGTGATGACTGCCCACATGATGCTTTCACCTCAGGGTTGATTGAATCCAGATGGTCCTTTACAAAAAGAACAAAATTCGGAAGCGATGGCGTTCACACAAAGCAGCCTGCTTTTGTGAGAGACACAATCGGGAAAAGCAAGAGACCAGTTCTTGTGAAATAACGCTTTTCTCCAGCGGAGAAGTTGAAAAAATGTAGATATCACAGGCGATTTACCACCTGTCGCTTCGTCAGAAACGATTGGAACAGACGAGCCATAAATGTGCATTCCACACGGATTCCACATGCGGGACAAAACTGCCTGAAAAGCAAAAAAGAAGAAGCACTGAAAACATAGTGTTTTCAGTGCTTCTTCATGGTGGAGAATAGCGGGATCGAACCGCTGACCTCTTGACTGCCAGTATAGCTGTCGCTAATATGATGGTAAGGGAGCAGCGCCCACAATAAGCACTGCTCCCTAAAAATAAATTGTTCTATTTGCACTGAATTTGATCGTTTACACAGAATTTGGAACGCCCTCAATCTAACCCCATTTATTGAGAATAGCACTAGCTGCTTATTGCTTTTGCTTATTAATTTAAGTTACTGTCTCTTAAGCCGCATTTCTTTTTCATCTTTATCCATCTCGTCGATTCAGTTCATATCGACACCGGCGTGCTTCTTCCATCAGAGATGATCCCATAGTGCGTTTAGCAGCATGTCGGTATTGAGACTGAGGGAGGCCTAGACCTTCTTGGTATTTCCGAAATTTGCCTAAATCATTTCAGGGATAGGGGTATAGACCATTTTTCACATCAGTTGTTTCTACCCTTCAAATAATCTGAGCAATCGCAACTTTCGTCTAGTAGAATAAGCTGGAGAAAAGCTTACAGAGAAAGAATTGCCTTGGAAAGCTCAAATGCAAACAACCAATTCATTTCTCTTGTCGGATGATTGATATGATTGGAAAGAAGCGCATTTGTGTTAACCCCCAGATGGTTGAGTTCTTTCCAAATTTTATAGCAATCACATACAGGAACGTTCATCTCTCCACAGAGTACCTTTGCTGTATCGATATATGCATCTAAAACTCCGGTGTTCTGCACATTCGCGCAAGCCGCAGCAGCATCACGAATGACACCAGGCTGAATACGGCAGTCCACTTCTGTGTTCATCATATTCGGTGTCATGAACAGAACATCAATTTGATTCTGTTGCAGCGTCTGAATAATATCACGCAGTGCCGCAGAATAGGTTGCGATTCCATCCATCCCGTTTACAGAATCGTTCAACGCAAAGCAAACAACCGTGAGGTCGGAATGCATCGGTATAACATCACGTTTGAGTCTCTCTAAACCATGAACCGCGTTGCTTCCGCTGACACCTGCATTCAAAATGGTAAGCAGTGCATTGGGAAACAGAATTGACATGATCTTTGCAAAATCAGTTTCATATGCTGCACTTTGATCAAAAACGGGAACCATTTCATTATTTGCATCTGTATAAATTTCAAAACAACCCTGTGTGACGCTATCACCCAAAAAAGCGATCGATGCAGTGGGCTGATTCCAGTTGCCCTTGGAGCGAGAAACCAGCTTATCTACGAATTTCATACTGATGCTCCTTTAATCTAGATGGGAAATCTGTGTCATATCCGAATAAAAAGCTTCGGTGCTGCTTCCCGTGTGTTTTGTGAAGTAGGGACAGCCAGTGCCCACCACTTCTTACGTTTCACCGTAAATCTCTCGAATCTTGACCAGGAGAAGCTGCTGGGGCTTTGTCTGCATCGCCCGGCGCACTGCAATAGTAGCCTGACTCACTTATATGCAGAACTCGGCATACGGCATGAACCGTATATTGACCATGTCACAGTGTGATGAACTCATGTAATCGCCTCGGCTTCACTTTTTTCAGTCTTTTTCGAAAAAACCAAGGGCTTCTTTGAGGACCTTATTGGACTTTTGCAGATCTTCGTTTTTCTACATGAGCCTGCGCTCATTCTCGGAAAGCAGTGCATCCCGACGGATTCCACGGCCCACAAAGGCATGATCGCCGAATGCATTCCGTTTCTGACGCCACACGGCCACAGAGTAATACGGGATTCCCAACGGTTTCCGCTGCCTGCTTGACCCGAACCTCGTCGGACAGTTTGACTGCCTTTTTTGAATTCTTTATCTTATTTGCACGTGGTAAACGCCGCCCTGCCTTTTTCCTGCTCTATCACGTTGGGTGTTTACGCTTTTCACTTCTATGATATCCCACCATATATTATCATTACTACAAAACCAAGTGGAGAAGGAGTTTTTACAACGGAGGAGATAGAGAAAGAGCTGCCTGACAGGAACATTTATTTTCTGCAGTCAATTAATATCTTCCCAAGGTTTTTGCCAGACAACATCTTGGAATATGCAGCGTCTATTTCAGAAAGAGGCATGATATCGGAAATTAAGAGGGATAGGTCATATTTTTTGCTGAGAGTTTTTAAGGCGCTTATTCCATTCCGAAAATGTTCCTGTGTATAAAGCCTTGAGCCAATTATTGTTTCTTCCTTGAAAGATATTTTGCCCAATATAAATTCATATTTGGCAGAGGAAAGGCCCAGAGAAAGGATTCTGCCTCCGGCAGTACATACATCGGGTAATTGTAGTGCGGTAACCTTTGAACCGGTGGCATCGCATACCACATCAAAGCCTGTACTTTGTGTCAATTCCGCACAGCGCGTTAGAAGATCACACTCAACAGGATTAATCGTTAAAAAGCCAAACTGCTGAGCCAAATGAATTCGGTCTGCATTAATCTCTGATACGACGACGTCTCCGCCTAATTCGCGTGCCATAAGGGCGACTAACAAACCGATAGTACCAGCCCCAAAAACCAAAACGCGATCTCCCTTTTGGATACCAGCGCGATTACATACATGGTATGATACGGCTACTGGCTCCCCAAGTGCAGCTATTTCATCAGTTACCTTGGGATCAACCGGGATCAAATTACTGATCGGAACCTTGGTATATTCAGAAAAACCACCGTTAACATGAATGCCTAAGAGTTTTAAATTGTCGCAAACATTATAACGCCCTGCCTTACAAGGGGGGCACGAGCCACAGGGGAGAACGGGATTCATAACAACACGATCTCCAACCTGGAAATCTCCGTGGTATGAGTTTGGAAGTGCCTCAATCGTGCCTAAAATCTCGTGACACGGCACGACGGGCAGCGTTGCCGTAGGGTGCTGTCCACGGTAGACGGTCATATCGGAACCACAAACACCACCATAACGGACACGGATCAGGGCCTCTGCCTCACTGATTGTGGGAATAGCAAGTTCACAGAGCCCCAGACTCTGCACATCTTTTAAAACCGCTGCTTTCATTTGTCGTACTCCTATTCAGGGCTGCTTGCCGATATAGGCAAGGATGCCTCCGTCAACATACAAGACGTGACCGTTTACAAAATTTGAGGCCTCGGAAGCGAGAAAAACGGCGGGTCCCATCAGATCTTCTGGCGTACCCCAACGCGCTGCCGGCGTTTTGGAAATGATAAAGCTGTTGAAGGGACTACCCTCAACTCTTAAAGGTGCGGTTTGCGGTGTGGCAATATAGCCAGGCCCGATACCGTTACACTGGATATTATGTTCACCATACTCCGAACAGATGTTTCGAGTCAGCATCTTTAGACCGCCCTTTGCGGCAGCATATGCCGAAACAGTTTCACGTCCAAGCTCACTCATCATGGAGCATATGTTAATGATTTTTCCGTGGTTCCGCTGGATCATGCCGGGAATGACCGCTTTTGACACAATGAACGGCGCGTTAAGATCCACGTCGATCACCTTACGAAACTCCGCTGCGGACATTTCACACATGGGAATACGGCGAATGATTCCCGCGTTGTTGACCAAAATATCAATCGGCCCAACTTCGCGTTCAACCTGTGCCACAAACGAATCAACTGCTTCTTCGTTAGTCACATCGCAGACGTAACCGTGTGCCTCAATGCCTTTTTCCGCATAGGACGCCAAACCCTTGTTCACAAGCTCCTGATTAATGTCGTTAAAAACAATGGTGGCACCAGCCTGAGAAAAGCCGGTCGCAATTGCAAAACCAATTCCGTAGGAAGCACCTGTAATTAGCGCTACCTTGCCCTTCAAAGAAAATTGCTCTAAAATTGTAGACATATGATTACCTCCGACTTAAAATATTGGCATTATTTTAAAAACAACACCGTTGAGCACTTGACACGCAAGCACACTGTGTTTTATAATATGAAACGCAGTATCACTTTACGAAACTAAGTATAGCTCCGTTGACGTATGTTTGTCAATAGGAGAAGCGAATGAATCATAATATAAAATGTGTAGGAGGATAGAAATGACAACGACAAGTGGGAACGTACAGTCGCTTGAACGAGCATTGACACTTTTGGATGCTTTAGCGGAAATGCCGGATGGGGCGACGCTAAAAGCAATTTCCGAAAAAACAAATCTGAACAAGAGTACAGCGCATCGCCTTTTGCATACACTTATTGCATTCGGTTATGTTCAGCAAGAGGAGGAAAATGAGAAGTATTTCCTTGGCCTGAAATTATTGCATTTAAGCAATACACTAATTGAAGGAATGGATGTACACTCGGTTGCGCGTCCGTATCTAAAGGAACTCTGCGATAAAACAGGGGAATCAGTGCATCTTACCGTGCGTAATGGACCGTTTGCTGTGTACGTAGATAAGTTTCAGAGCAACACGAATTCTATTCGAATGTTCTCGCAAGTCGGTAAAGCAATTCCGCTGTATTGTTCCGCAAGTGGGAAGATTTTTTTGGCGTGGATGGAAAAACAAAAGGCAGAAGTTCTGTTGCAAGCGCAGCCGATGCATGCATTTACGAAAAATACAATCGTAGATTTTAATACGTTATTCCTTCAATTGTCAAAGGTACATGAGCAGGGGTATGCTATTGACTGGTTTGAGCATGAGGAAAATATCTACTGTGTAGCGGCGCCGCTTTTCGATCGCAATCAGAGAATTGTGGCTGCCATCAGTCTTGCAGGGACAAGCCTGCAATGCAGTCCGGAAAAAATACTGGATTATTGTGCTGAAGTTAACCGTGTTGGGGCCGCTATTTCAGAGAAGCTGGGGGCAACCCAATATCCGCATATCCGGGATTAGACGCATCTTTTCAACGATCCGAGGGTACCATTCATAATACAAAAAACGTCCCGGTTTCCTTTTTGCAGGAAGGCGGGACGATTCTTTTCTGTCATACTGCTGGGGCCTTCTCACGGTTAACCTAGTCAACACAGACAAAAAATTATGCGTTATTATATTGCTTTTCACGGATAGCAACTTATTGACATAATAAAAAAAACCTTTTATAATATTATTATCATTTCATAATACAAAAGCATATTTCATAATACGAAATTCGGAGGAAAGATAATGAAGGAGCAGTTGCGCGCAATGGGGATCATTCCGGTTGTGCGAATTGATCGGGCAGATCAGGCGGCAGATTTGGCGCAGGCACTGCGCAGCGGCGGATTAAATTGTGCGGAGATTACGTTTCGCACTGAGGCCGCAGAGGAAGCGATCTGCGCAATAGCCAAACGATACCCTGATATGCTGTTAGGTGCTGGGACTATACTGACTGTTCAGCAGGCGGAACGGGCAATAGCGGCAGGAGCGACTTTTATTGTCTCCCCGGGTTTTGATGTTGACTTGGTCGAGTATTGTCAAAAGCGCAGTGTCCCCATAATACCCGGTTGTGTAAGCCCGAGTGATGTGGGAAGGGCGGTAACAATGGGGCTTGACATGGTTAAGTTTTTTCCCGCAGAACAATATGGCGGGGTGAAAACGATAAAAGCCATGGCAGCGCCGTTTCCGAAGATTAGTTTCGTACCGACAGGTGGAATCAATCCCCAAAACATTGGAGCCTATTTGGCGTGCCCCTGCGTTCTGGCTTGCGGTGGAAGTTGGATGGTGCCGCCCGATTTAATGCAAAAGGGCGATTTTGATACTATTGAGAAGCTTGTACGTGACGCAGTTGTACAAATGCTGGGGTTTGAACTTTCCCATGTGGGAATCAACGCGAAAGGTACCGCGCAGGCGCAGGATGTGGCAAAATCGTTTGCAAAAGCGTTTTTCATGGATGTCCAGCAAAAGCACCATTCTGTTTTTGCAGGAACAATGATTGAGGTTCTCGAGAAACCGACACGCGGTCAGTGCGGACATATTGCGGTTGGAACAACGAGTGTGATGCGGGCAAAGAACTTCCTGGAACGCAATGGCTTTGCCTTTGATGAGGAAAGCGTTCAAGTGGATCAGAACGGAAAGATGAAATTGGCATATCTGAGGGACGAAATCGGGGGATTTGCCATTCACCTCATACAAAAGGAGGCTGAATGAAGATGAATCGTATTGTCACGTTTGGAGAGATCATGCTGCGTTTGCAGCCGAGACAGTATCAGCGGATCCTGCAGGCGGACGCGTTTGATATTGTTTATGGCGGGGGAGAAGCCAATGTCGCGGTTTCGCTGGCGATGCTTGGGGATCAGTCTGTTTT
>Ga0070399_1002181_pt1 | contig 19109 bp, 7 predicted proteins | sample BioMet4_FD_61217 | JGI IMG/M metagenome (GOLD analysis project Ga0070399, IMG submission 61217) | Microbial communities from bioreactor (seeded with sewage sludge) at LBNL, California, USA - Biofuel metagenome 4 (version 1) | ecosystem: Engineered > Bioreactor > Anaerobic > Unclassified ... | reverse complement strand
AACACATTTCAACCGTGCCGATTTGAAAACAGGAAAAGGAACAAAGATCAAGGGAATCGAGGAGGCCATTGCCATTGCAAAGTCCACGGGCATTCAGGTGGAAATTTCCCATATTTTCAGCGGCTATGACATGAAGCCGGATGCGCCGGCTTCTGTGGCGGAGGAGCTGGCGAGGAAAACCGCGGATGTCATCAATCAGGCGGCAGCTGACGGCGTGAAAATTGCCTTTGATGTGATTCCCAATGTGGACGGCGGCATCGCACACATGCCGAATCTGTCTGTACTGCTTCACGCATGGCTGAAAGAGTCCGGCAGCATGGCACAGTTTCTTGACAATCTGGCCGCACAGGACTACCGGGATGCCATTCGCGCTTTTATTGAAGCGGGGAAATGGTACATGCTCGACCCGGTTTCGGACCCCGCATGGGATCGGAAAACCATTGTGATCCGCTGCCGCAGGGAAAAGTACGAAGGCAAATCACTTTCTGAAATTGCGGCAAAAAAAGGACAGGACTCCCTGAATACGGTATTTGCACTTCTGCGGGATGACCCTGACACAAAAATCCGTCAGATCATTCCCGAACTGCGGGAGGAAGCCGTAAAAGTGTTTATCAATGACGAGCGTTCCCTGATCGGCAGCGACTCCTTCGCACTGGATGACGCGGGGCCTTACGGGAAACGCTGGCCGGTGTTTGCTGTGCCGCACCCCAATACATACGGCGCGTTTATCCGGTACCTGTGCGACTATCCGCAGCGGCTGGAGGATGCTATTCATAAAATCACGGGGTACAGCGCCCAGTGGTTTGGCCTGCAAAACAGAGGCTTCATCCGCGAGGGATATCAGGCGGACCTTGTCCTGCTGGATCGCAAGGCGCTGGATCCGATGCTGGATTACACCCAGCCGTGCCGCTATCCCAAGGGCATTCAAACGGTGATCGTCAATGGACAAATGACGGTAAAGGACGGAAAACACACAGGGGCACGGGCCGGCTGTGTATTAAAAAAACAAAAGGGAGAGGGAGAACATGAGTAAAGAGTGGGACTGCAGCGACCTGGACGCGCTGATTCTGGAGCAAATGGCCGATTGGCAGGTACCCGGCATAGCCGTCGGCATTGTAAAGGACGGGAAAATCATCTATCAAAAGGGCCTGGGAACTCGCGCGGCCGGGAAAAAGGCACCGATTTCAGAAAATACGCTCTTTCCCATTGGCTCAGCCACCAAAGCGTTTACGGCGCTGGCTGCCGCCATTTTGGCGGACGAGGGCCGGCTGGATTGGGACACGCCCGTCAAACAGTATCTGCCGGACTTCAAAATGTTTGACTCTTTCGCCCGGGAACGTCTGACCGTGCGGGATATGCTGTGCCATCGCAGCGGTTTGCCGCGGCATGAGTTTATGTGGTATCGGGCAAAACTGACCCGCAAAGAAATCGTGGAGCACATCGGCGCGCTGGAACCCAACAAAGAAATGCGTACCACCTGGCAGTATAACAATGAAATGTATGCCGCCGTGGGGTACCTCATTGAGGTGATATCGGGTCTGTCATGGGAGGCGTTTGTCCGGAAACGTATTTTTGAGCCGCTGGGCATGAACCGCAGCAACTTCTCCGTGGAAACGCTCAAGCTGGCGGAAGACGTCAGTTTTCCCTACGCGCAGGCCGGCGATGGCGTGCAGCAGATCGACTACTGCAATCTGGATGTCATCGGTCCCGCCGGTTCTATCAATTCCTGCCTGTCTGACATGCTCCGCTGGCTTATGCTGCACCTGAATCACGGCAGTATAGACGGCAAGCAGCTGGTTTCACGGGAAAATATCCGTCAGCTCCACGAGCCGCATATATTCTGCCAGCCCTTTGCCTGGCGCTTTGATGAAATACAGGCTTCTTCCTATGGACTGGGCTGGTTCACAGACATTTTCCGGGGGAAGAAAATGGTGAGTCACGGCGGAAATATTGACGGCTTTTCCGCACTGGTGGGCTTTTTGCCGGATGAGAATGTAGGCTTGGTGATCCTGAGCAACCTGAATAACAATTTTCTCAATTATCCGCTGATGTACACCGTTTTTGACCGGGCGCTGGGTGTGGAGGGAACAAACTGGTTCGCGAAAGAGAAAAAAGAGTTCACCCATTTTATGGAACTAATGACAGAGGCCATGAAACAGCAGTCAGCCGGGGACAGCGGAGAAAAAGAACTGCTGTCGGCTGATGAACTGAGAAAGTATGCCGGGACCTACCACAGCGCGGGTTACGGTACCGTTCAGGTTTCGGTGGATGGGGATCATCTGCAAATGAACTACAACCAAACTGATTTTGCCATGACACATAAAAAAGAGGATGAATTCGGCTTCGTATATCCGCTTCTGAGCGTGGGCTTTCCCGCCCGATTCCATGTGGAAAAAAACGGACGGGCGGATGCCGTATCCATTCCCTTTGAACCCACGGTAAGCGATATCGTTTTTACACGCGTTTGAAACAGCGCGGCCAATGAATAAAGGAGTGAGAATATGGAAAATCAAACCAAAGAAAATATCCCTTCCGGGCAAACCCAAACGAGCGAAGAAAAAGAATTCTCAACCCGTGCGGTTATCTGGGGCGTCGTGCTTGGCATTTTGCTGCTGGGTGTAAGCATGGCTGTATTGGTCATGACGGGCATCGGCGTGGGCATGTCCCCGGTGGCAGCCCTGCTGGCCCTTGCCGTGCTGCCGCTGATCGGCGGCAAGGCAAGCAAAAAAGAAGTCAACATCGTGCAGACCATTGCCTCTGCCGTAACGGTGGGCGGCTCCGTGGTTACCTCCACCCTTGCCGCCATGCTCATGGGCGGTTCGGAATTTAACTTTCTTTCCTTCGTGACGGCCATTCTCCTGTCCGGCGTTGTGGGAATTTGTATGGTGTCCCTGTTCAGAAAGCGGATGGTGGAGGATCCGGCCATGCCTTTCCCACAGGCCATTGCCTGCATGACAGTGGTGGAAAAGGTGGACAAAACCTCCAAAAAAGAAATGAGGATTCTGCTGCTGTCCATTCTGGCCGGGATCGGTATTTCCGCCCTGTACAACTTTGGCATCATTCCTATGTCACTGAATATGACAGGGGTATTGCCCAAGGGAATGCTGCTGGGCATCTCCTTTATGCCGCTGCTCTTCGGCATCGGGTATCTGATCGGCTTTAAAACAAGCGCCATCATGCTCATCGGCGCGTTGGTGTCCAACATGGTTCTCTCTGTTATCGGCACCAATGCGGGATGGTATCCCGATCCTGCCACCATGGAAGGGGCAGCCGCCATGCAGCAGTTTAACCTTTCGCTGGTGATCGGTATTGCCTTTGCCGGTGCCATGGTACCGCTCATCAAACAGGGCGCGCGCTCCGTCAAACACAAAAAGACCGCGGCAGGGCCCTCTGCAACAGGTAAAGACCTGGAAATTCCTGTAAACCTGCTCTGCTTCATCGGTTCCGCTGCGCTTGTGGCCATCGTGGTGTACTACCGAGCCGCTTTGCAGGTCAATCCCGTTCTCACGCTGATTGCAGAACTTGGCATGGTGGTCATCGCCTATATGGACATTCGCTGCATGGGCGAATCCGGCCTGACTATTTCCGGCCTTTTCTCTCTGGTCATGATTTTTATTTTGGGCAATATCCTCAAAGACGCCGCGCTTACTTTGTTTGTTATGACCATCTCTGTTTCCATGATGGGCCTGGCCGGCGACACCATGACCGACCTGAAAACGGGCCATATGATTGGCGCATCCCCCAGAAAGCAGATGTGGTGCCAGTTTATCGGTCTGGTTCCGGGCGCGATCCTCAGCGTACTGATCCTCTTCCTCATCGTCAAAACCCGCGGTATCGGCACGGCGGAAGCACCGTTCCCCAACGCGGCCATGTTCTTTGGCATGGCTCAGGGAGCCAGCATGGGAGCAGGTTCCATCATGAACGTCACCCGTTTGATCATCGGCGCGGCGGTCGGCACAGGTGTTGCCGTATTCGATTTGCCCGCCGTGGCTCTGGCTCTGTCTTTCTATTTGCCGATTGCCTATATTATCTCCATCTTTATCGGCGGCGCTGTCAGAGGCCTGCTGGAGAAGAAGCGCGGCGCGGAGGTGGCCAATGTCTGGGTCAACGCAGCCTCCGGCCTCATCATATCCGACGGCTTCATCACCATGATCGCCATGGCAATTCAATTCCTCGGTCAGTAATATTTCTACGGACGGAAGAAGAGGCTTTACGCCTGTTGGGTAAAGCCTCTTCTCTCTATAAAACTGTTTATCAGACCACAGGGGTGGCGCAGGAACAGCAGCTGGCGTATGTTGTGCCGGGATTGAAAGCGCGGTGCGGCACATTGGGCCGGATATAAATGCTGTCCCCCTTCTCAAGATGGTAGGTTACGCCGTTGGCAAGAAAATCAATACAGCCTTCCATCACAAAACAACATTCCTCCGCGTCGTGACTCAGATCATCCGCGCTGTCCCAGGTCTGCGGAGCCAGATCAAAGCGGATGACCTCTATTTTGAGGTCCGGCACAGTTGTGGTGCTGGGCGTGAAGTATTCGTAACTGATGCTGTCTTGAGGGGCAAGCTTTCTGCCGCTGCCGGACTTGATGAAAATCACAGGCTCATTTTCTCCTTCGTCGTCCAGAAAAGAGGACATGGAGATCTCAAAGACCTTTGAAAGCTTGCGCAGGGTCGAAAGCGAAGGATCGATTAAGTTCCTTTCAAGCTGCGATAAAAAACTGGCCGTTACGCCGGTGAGTTCCGCCAGCTCGGTCAGCGTCATCCCCTTGCTTTTCCTACATTTTCTAACCTTGTCACCAATCATTTCATTTTCCTCATTAAGCTGTAGTTAAAATTTTATATATGTATTATACTATGGCAATTTTGCGGAAAAGTCAATTATATTCTCTTTTATTGCAAGTCATTTCAGCATAGAAAGGAAACTGCGATTATGATGATAACAGATGTACAGTTTAAAATGGCTTCATTTACGTTGATCCATCCCATCAAGGTGGCGTTCGGCGAAGTTTCGGATTTTCAAACCATTTTGCTGAAAATGGAAACGGACGAGGGAATTTGCGGTTACGGTGAGGCATCCCCCTTCGCATATGTAACGGGAGATAGCATCGAAACGTCGCTGGCGGTGGGGAAAGAACTGCGTCAGCTGCTTATCGGCAAGAATCCCATTGAAATTGAGAGGCTCCACGAGCTGATGGACGGCCTTTATGCCCACAACAGCGCCATTAAGGCGGCCTTCGACATAGCAGCTTATGATATAGCGGCTAAAAAAGCAGGCGTGCCCCTTTACCAGTATTTGGGAGGCTATAAAAAGACGCTGGAGCTTGATTCGACCATCGGTATTGATGAACCGGAAGAAATGGCGCGGATCAGCAGAGAATGGGTGGACAAGGGCTTTGGCATTTTGAAAATTAAACTGGGTGAAAATCCGGCCCGGGATGTGCTGCGCATGGCTGCCATTCGAAAAGCCGTGGGTGAGCAGATCATTTTGCGGGTGGACGCCAACCAGGGCTGGACAGTGAAAGACGCCATCAGCACCATCCGCGCGCTGGAGGCTTATCATGTGGAGCTGATTGAACAGCCGGTGGCTTACTGGGACTTGGAGGGGCTGCGGGAGGTTCGTGAAAATGTGGCGACCCCGGTCTTTGCCGACGAGAGCTGCCATGACCCGGTGGATGCCGCGCTGCTGGCAAAAAACAGAGCGGTGGACGGCATGAACATCAAGCTGATGAAATGCGACGGCCTTTTCAAAGCTCAGCAGATCAATGCCATCGCCCAGGCCAGCGGCATCACCTGCATGGTGGGCTGCATGGGAGAGAGCCGGGTGGGCAATTTGGCCGGCATGCATTTCGCCGCGGCACACAAAAACGTCACCATCGCTGATTTGGACACCGTGTTCGGCATTCACTGCGAATGGATGAAGGGCGGATTTGTCGGAGATGGGCACCGGATTGAACTGACGGACGAGCCGGGTCTGGGCGTGACAATTGAAGGCTTTTGAGCCGGAAAGGGGTAAAGGCATGGAACAGGCACTGATTGAAAAGTATGCGCGTCTTGTGGTTTGGGTGGGGGTACATCTTCAAAAAGGACAAACCCTGGTGATCTCCTCGCCCATTGAGTGCGCTCCGTTTACCAGAAGCATCGTGCACGAAGCCTATGCGGCCGGCGCAAAGAATGTGGTCGTGAATTGGGAGGATGAGCGTACAGAGCAGCTGAAGTTTTTAGAGGCTCCTGATGAAATATTCAGGGAATTTCCCGAATGGCAAAAGCAATTCTATCACGAGTATTTACAGATGGGCGCGGCGTTCCTGAAAATTGCGGCACCGGACCCTGATCTGATGAAAGATGTGGATCCGCATCGCCTGGGCGTGTATTACCATGTGATGGCCGGCGCGCTTGCCGAGTATCAGCAGCGGCTGTCCGGCAATCTGAACGCGTGGTCCGTGGCAGCTGTGCCCACGAAAAAGTGGGCGCAAAAGGTTTTCCCGGATTGTACAGAGGCGGAGGCCGTGGAAAAGCTATGGCAGGCCATCGCCGCTTGCGTGCGGCTGGATGCGGACGACCCTGTGGCGGCATGGGAAGACCATATTGCCGCGTTGAAACAGCATACGGCGTATTTGAATCAGCAGCATTTCCGGCAGCTGCGCTATCGAAACGCTGCCGGCACCGATCTGACAGTGGACCTGCCTGAAAACCACGTCTGGTGCAGCGGGCGGGAACAGCTGCCCGACGGTACCTGTTTTCTGCCTAATATTCCGACGGAGGAAATTTTTACCCTGCCGAAGAAAACCGGCGTCAACGGCGTGGTGTACGGCTCCAAGCCCATGACAGTGAAAGGCAGCGGCGTGGTGGAAAATTTCTGCCTGACTTTCAAAGACGGAAAAATCATTGATTTTACCGCCCGGAAGGGATTGGATACGCTCCGTGAACTGATCGCGTCGGATGAAGGCTCCAGGTATCTGGGGGAAGCGGCGCTGGTTCCGTTTGATTCCCCCATCGCGAAAAGCGGGATCTTGTTCTGGAATACCCTGTTTGACGAAAACGCCGCCTGCCATCTGGCCATCGGCAATGCGCTGGAATTCTGCCTGGCCGGCAGCGGCGATATGACAGCAGAGCAAATGGAGGAGCAGGGATTCAATCATTCTGTCATCCATCAGGATTTTATGATCGGCACCCGCGACTTGGAGATTACCGGCATCAAAGCGGACGGTCAGGAAATCCCGCTGATGCGTCAGGGAAATCTGGCGTTCTGAGCCATATCGTCCCGCACTGGTTTGATGCCGGATATCCGATCCATATCGGTGGGGAGCGCGCGGGCTCTCCGCGCCATTCCCGTGGCGGCGGTCATTTTGACAGCCTCAGGAAAAACCGGATCTTGAACATGCATCGACTGATCTGATGGGGCCGTCCGTGAATCCGACGGACCTGACCGATAGAGGTGCCGTAAGCGTCAAACAGCAATCACCCACGAGCCTGCCTGCCATTGAAAAACAATGAAAAATTTTATGAAACCTCCGATGCGGTGCTTCTATTCTACACCGCATCGGAGGTTTTCCTGTGGAAAAAAGTATCCGAAGATTTCGGTTTCCCGGCGAACGGCCGGCCCGATCTGAGCGCCTGTTTTAAGCTTTCCGAGGAAAGCCGGCGGCTGATCGATACCGCCGGCGCCATTGAAGGTTTTAACCGCCAGCTTCGCGCTGCTCCTGCGGTATCGCTGCCGCTCCTATACGCCAAGGGAGCGGTCCCTGATCGCGGACCGCTCCCTTGGGATCATTTGTTCAGTTTACACTGCATTCGACCCTTTACGCAGAATTCGGGATAGCTCCGGTGATTTGCCGGAAATGCTTTCTGCCGTTCCTGTTTTCCTGCGTACATACTTTTGATAGAACCGTTTCTATGAGAAGTTATGGATCTTCTTCTGCTGTTTTATTGCATACGACTTTTGCGCTTTGCCAGCAAAAGGACCACACAGCCCAGCCAGCCGACGATCATGACGAAGATCCAGATGCCGCTTGCCGCATCGTTGGTGCCGGGGGCCGTTCCGTCCTTAAGAAGGAAGGTTGCCTCCAGCGTATGCGCATTTTGCACATCCCGGAAGGTATAGCTGTTGTCGGTAAGCTGGCTCTTGACGCTTGTGCCATCCACCAGCACGTCGGAAATCACGTACCCGGCACGAGGCGTGATACGGAAGGTCTGATCCAGTCCTTCACGGACGGAAACGCTTCCGTCAGGCGTCACACTGCCGCCCGCGCCTGCGCTGGCTGTGATGGTGTAGTAAAGGGGCGCAGGTTCGCCGCCGCGCACCACCGTAAAGGCGGCATCCGCCTGTCCATCCGTTGAAATGATGGAAATGGTATGCCTGCCGGTGGAAAGAGTGGCAATATAGCTTGCCTTTAAGGTGATGACCGTACTGCCGCTGAAGGCAAGGTAGCAATTGCTGGCGACGTCCAGAGCATCGATCTGCAGTTTTACAAATTTGCTGAAATCCGCATCGGAACGGAACGTCGCATCCTCGCCGCTGCTTACGCTGATGGACTGTCCCGCACCCTGGATGATGGTATAACTCACCGGCTTGGGTGCGTCCGGTTCAAATACCGCCGTAAGGCTTCTGTTGCCGGCGGCGTTAAAGGTATAGCCGGCGTCGGTGCTGACGGAGGCGCCGTTCTCCGTCCATTTGACGAAGTGATAGCCGGTGTTGGCGGTGGCTGTCACTGTCACGGAGGCGTTCTCGTTATAAAGGCCGCCGCCTGTCACGCTGCCGCCTGCCGCGGGACTTGCATCGAGGGAAACAGTATAAAGGTCACCGGCGCGGACGGCACGGATGCCGGCGCCTGTCTTTGTGAAGGGAACCGAGAGTGCTTTTTGCTCTTCTGCGGCAAATACCAGCGGTCCTGTTGTGAAGTTCTCCAGCACATTGCCTCTTTCGTCCAAAAGCTGGATCACATAGGAGGCTTCAGCGACGCTTGCCAGATGTAAATTCCGCAGAAGGACCTGCTGTTCCGTACCGGCGCCGGAGGAGGCCCGCAATCTTGCGGCTGCCGTTTGCAGCTGGATGCCGTTCGTTTCGGCGCAGGCGCCGGAAGCACCCAGCGGCATCACTACAATGGATTTCGTATTGTTATCCGAGTAAAGTTCCGCGCGGGCGCTGCCGTTTTGATCGACGATCCGACTCTCCAGATACAGCGTCAGTCCGGCATCGGGAATGTTCACATCCGAACCCAGATACTTCACCGCATCAAAATTGATAGTCGTCGTGTAGGTGCCGTCGTCAATCTTCTTGAGATCGTCGCCGCTGACGGTGACTTTCCCCAGCTCGGTGCCGCCGGAGCTTTGATACAGACCCAGTTCCACCGTGTTTCCGGAGTCGGCGAGTTTTGCCGCACATTTGTTGTAGAGCGTCACACGAACGGTGCGCGAGCCGGCTTTCTCAAACAGAACTTCCGCTTTGGAAATGCCCACATCGGGATAATTGAGGACAAGGGTACCCGACTGCGTATCGCTGCCGCCTCCGGCGAAGGTGGCCGTGATGCTGTAGGCAATGTCTTCCACCTTGCCGCCGACGTTGTGATTCATATTCAGCGCGACACTTTCGCCGGGGAGCAAATTAAGTCCCGTAAAGCTTTGCGTTTCCTTGCCGCCGTCCAGTGAAACCTCGGCAGAGGTAATGGGGTTGATCCCGTTGTTTGTGATGGTGAATTGCAGTGCCACCGGCGCGTTCGTGCGCAAATTGGCATAATCCGCGCCGCTGGGGGACGCTGTGAAGACGTCCGTAAATTCATTGGCGGCGGTATAGAGCTTGGACGAAGAGCTGGGGATCGTCACATACTCGCTGCCATCTTCGGGTACGGTGCTTTGCGCCGTATAATTACCGTCTGCGCCCTTCACATAGTAGGTCGCCTTGTTGTAATTATAAACGCTTGCCAGCGTGACGGCACTGAGCGAATTCCCGGTCAGCGCGCAGCTGTAGCTGTCGGCTACGTTGTCGGCGGCCAGTTCACAGAGAGTCAGCACACCCGAGAAACCGGGCGCGGTGTCCGTACCGGTGAATTTGACAGATTTAAGCACACTGTTTCTGTGAATGATGCTCTCGTCGGCGCTGTCCGTTTGGCTCTGCTGTTCCGACCAGACAAGTGCAATGGAGGATAGATCCTTGTCCGAGTGTTCCGCAAACCGGACGTCGCTGCCCACACCGTCGTAACTGGTGGGGAAGGCGGGGTTCAGTGTGCCGCTGCCGTCAAAGAGGGCAAGCCGGGCGCTGCCGCTGGCGGTATTGGCGTACCAGCCAAGCAGGAACCGCTCGCTGCTGCCGTAGGTGACGGTGGTGAGATTGGGGTTCACATCCGCCACGGTATCGGTGGTCAGACGCACCGATTTCACAGACTTGCCGCTGGCGTCAAACACCTGATAGAAGATTTCCGAGTAGAACGCCGTCTGATCCGCGGCGGTTCCCGCCGGAGAGGTATCCACCGAATAGGCCACCGCGGTTTCTCCGGTAGCAAGGCTCTCCGCTGTCAGGCCGGTGATGGCGCCGCTGGTGCCGTTATAAATTTCCACGGGATCCGTGGCGCTGCCGTCAGACAGGTCATAAACGCGCATCATCAGCTTGTCTTTAACGGCTTTTCCGCTGACAATATCCAGCGCAGCGTCTGCCGACGCCTGACGCCACACCACCGTGGCCTTGTTATTTGCCACCGTTACCTGCGGCGCATAGTCGGGAGCGGTGTTCGCGGTGACGTTGTGGGTTGTCCAGGCCGTACCGTCCCAGGTGGAGAGCATGATTTCAGAGGAGGAAATAATATGGATCTGCTCATCCTCAGTGACGGCTTCCCCTGCCGCTTTCTGAATATTGGCGCTTTGCCGCACCCATACCGCCGCGCCGGAGTCGCTGCCGCCGTCGTAACTGAGGGAGGCTGCGTTGTAGCTTGCGCCGGTACCATCCGTCTTTGAAATGGCGGCGCTGCCGGCCGACCAGCCGCTTGTACCTTTGACCATATAGGCCGGGCCGGTGTCCGCAAGATCGGTGGAACGACCGTCGGACATATAGACCAGCATCGTGCCGTCGTCGGACAGCAGCGGCTGTGAATAGGGATAGGCATTGCTTTCAATCAGGGAAGGATCCGCCCTTCGCAGCATCATCATGCGTGGCTGCGCCTGTGTCAGATAGTCGCGGCTTTCCACCGTGGTTTGCGATGCCAGTGTTTCCACGTCCGATATGTAGGGAGAATAACTTCTCATGGAGAACAGCGCGGCGCCGCCGTCACCGTTCCAGTATCTCGCAATATCGTTATAATCCGCCAGTACCCAGTTGTAGCCCACCTTGAAGGACAACGTGGATTTCACGGTGACCAGCAGGAATTTGATGGCGGTTTCAACGCCGATGGTGCCGGCGATGTTGATACTTTGCCCGTAATGGAACCGGTCGCTCGCGTTTTTGAGATAGGGGCTGTACAGGAATCGGCTTGCGCCGCCCAAATCAATCTGACCGAAGATGCCGACTCTTGCGGCGAACACGACAATATCCACGCCGATGCCGATGCCCGCCTTCATCATCAGGCTGTATTCCAGGTCGAGGAGGAAGTCGCTGGAGCGTTTTGCGTCGCTGTCCTTCCACTCCGCCGTGTTCATCTCAGGGGTCACAAACTTTTGGTTGGCAGAAACGAGAATGCTCCCTCCCAGTCCCAGCGTCAGGGTGACGGGTATTTCCGGGGTGTTGAAGGTGTATTCGTAGCTGAGTCCGAGGCCCACGTTCATGCCGCCGCCGTCAAACTGGAACTCCCACTTCTTTTTCTCAAAATTATACTGGATCGTCCCCATATAATATCCGTTGAGCGTAAGCTTGGGGGACAGTTCGCCGCTTCCTTCTGATTCCACGCCCTGTTTATAGGTCGTGACCTTATTATCGATATCGGTCATCAGGTCGGCTTTTCCGGTGGCATACTTTTTCACGTCGCCCATACCCGTGATGCCCACCGACGGCGTACCGGGGTCAAATTCTGTGATCAGTCCCTTCTCCTGACCCTGCACATCATGAGTAGATCCCACGCCGGCGAAAATGTATACATTATACACCGAACCGCCTTTGTCGGAAGGCGTGATCTGCAGATCCACAGGCAGACTGTGGGGCGCATATTTGCTGACGAAAGAAACGCCCTTGAGGATGATGCCCAGTGCGCCGCCCGGCGCACTGTAGGGCTGGCTGACTGTGGAATTGTCCGCCTCGTCCTGTGCGTTCAATAGCGCGGGATCTTCCGCAAAATCGCTTTTCGGTATATCCGCCGCCTTAAACGGCAGGGTCTGGCGGGAGAGCAGCGCGCCCTCGGCGTCGAAAAGGTTCATATGCAGCGCAACCGGCCCATTCGCCAGCCACGCGGTGTCAGAGGAGGTGGCGCGGTCGATGACAAGCGTATTGGTAATCAACGGGAAGCTGGAGAACGGATAGGAACTGTCCGCGCTTTGCTGCTGTGCGGATGTATAGCCGTTTTCATCCTCCATGGACAGCTTATACTCACTGTGATCGTTTCCCCAGAGCATATACGAAGTTGTGACGGTAACCTTTTCCGTCGTACGGTTTGGCCCGATATAATAGCTGAAATTGCGCAGATCCGTTGTTATATTCCAGTCGTCTGTCATGGTCTGACTGACGATGAACGGCTTATTTTCATCGTCGCTCTGCGTCTGCGTCAGCCAGAATACCTGTGCGGCGGTGCGAATGGCTTCCTCCTCACCCAGATTGCCGGAGAGGGAAACAAACTGCGGAAAATAAGCGTTATCAGCGAATTGCAGTTCAAATATATATTTGATACTGTCGCCGGGCTGCACCCGCGTTCCGCTCTGCTCCTGCGCGGTATAGAACTGGGATGCGTCCGCCTGAATAACCAGCTTGCCCTCCGTATCCGACGTGAGCGTCTGATCACTCTTGCCGTCCTTTCCGTTGAGCAGGGCGTCGGGGCAATAGACGCCGTTCTTATATACGCCGCCCCGCAGGATCACGCTGCCGGTGTAGGCGCTGCCGTCGGGCGTTTTCAGGTAAACGACGGCCTCGGACAGTCTGTGCAGCGTGAGCGTGTTGAGGGGGTAGTACTCCAGTCGCGTGAAATCCTTCTCGCCGGAGAGCAGCGCGGCGGCGGCAATACTGCCCGCGTAGCTGCCGTCTGACGAGATGATCTGCACGGCGGAAATAATGCCGTTTTCCTCATACAGCGCCAGTGCACCGTCTGCATTGGTGGTAACAGTCTTTTTCGCTCCGTTTCCGTCCGTATAGGAGAGCTCCGCCCTGTTGGCGGGATAGATCTGAAACAGATACAGCTTATTGGCAAGGGTTTCAACGGTGACGTCCGCTGTTGCGGTCATGCCGGTGGCTGCGTGCTTGGCGGTCAGCGTGGTCGTGCCGTTGGAAACGCCGCTGAGCATAAATTCCGAACTGGGCAGATACGCGTCATAGGCATAGCTGGTAATGGGCGCATAGACGCCGCCCTGGGCATAGTTCAACCGCGCCTTGGTGGTGTCGGATACCTGCCAGGAGATGAAGTCCTCCAGCTGACTCCACGCATAGTCGCCGTAGTTGATGGAAACTGCCTCTTGCAGCGACAGGTCCGCCCGCAGATTGGCGATGTCCGAGGCAGTCATGGCGTCCAGATGCTGCAGCTTGGCGCTGCCGATGTTGGTCACGGTGATCGATTTGCCGTCCAGTATCTTCAGCGCGTCGTGTCTGTAGACATAGAACACCGCCGAGTCAAAGCTCTCCGTTTCACCTGCGCTGTTTTTTGCCGCAACGGTGACGGTGTAGACCTCGCGCAGCGTCTTGTCTTCCGTAACAGGCGAAATGGGAAAGCTGAGGCTGCCGCTGTACGTGGTGCCGGAGCCGTCGAGGGTGGGCGTGACAGCAAGCTGGGTTCCATTCCGGTCAACCGTTACCGTATAGCTGCTCGCGGCATCGTTTTGATAGTTTTCCAGCGTAAAGGCCACGGTCTGGCTTGTTTCCGTGTCCAGCAGCATCGTTTTTTCCGGCTTGGTCAGCGTCACAACGGCCTGGTCCGCTGTCTGAGCGGCTTGCGTGACATGCACAATATCCTGCGAATAAACAATTTTATATGCCTCCGCCGACCCATACACCAGTTCCACACTGTAATCCATGGGCGCGCCGGTGGTATTGACGGGACACTGGCAGTAGCCGTTGAGTATCACCATGTCATTGCCGTTTGCCGTCAAACTGTTCAGAGGAACGACCGCTGTGATTGCGCCATCCTTCCTGACCACGGCAAAGGTCTTGTCCTTAAGCGAGGAGCTCTCGGAAACAGGCGCGGCTGCGTAAATCCTGAGGTATCTGCCGGAGAATACGGCGGACAGATTGCTGAGCTGATATTCAGGATGGCTCTCAATGACCGCTGCGTCGGTGTTTACCGTCACGCCGGAAAAATCCGTCACATCCAGAACATAGGGATGATTCCCGGTCATATCGATGTCGATGCTTTTGGCAACGGTTTTTCCGTTGGCGTTATAGGTGCTTATCTGCCCGTAAAGCTCCTGTACCACGATTTGAGCAGGCGTGTTTGTTTTGGGTACCTCATAATACATTACCTGCTGATTGGAGGTGCAGTAAAGACGGTCGGTACCGGTATATGTGCTACTGCTGAACAAATTGTACGGGGAACCCAGCGCATATTCTTCTGTGCGTGCGTACAGATCCACGCCGTTGACCCGCCCGAGGACAGTATGTACATCGGTTGTGACAGGCATATTGTAGGTGACTACAAGGGGGATATAATCGCCGGGAAGATAGGTTCCCGCCATGGCTTCTACGCTGACGACCTCCGGATTTCTCTCGTTGCTTCCGACGGTGGCATAGACCATAACATTGCTCTTTGGCATATAGGTCGAGTTTGAATTAAGGGTATACTCAAATTCGGCCAAATCCGGCGTCTGGTACCCGGCAGCATAGGTGTTTTTTACCTGGAAATTTACGGTGGGGTCGTCGCGCAGCGTATCCAGTTTGGCTGTATCCACCTGGCACTGGAAAGTCAGCTGTACGGTTCCGGTTTCTGCCAGAGCGGCTCGCATGGCATCGTTCAGGGGGATTTCGAAGCTCTCGTAGTTGTTGTAATTCTCCGCCGGCAGTTGCGCCGCAATGGTGGAAAAACCGAAGATATTATTGGCGGAATTGCTCTTTAACTGATAGGCAGGATTGAGCGTTGAGCTGCCAGGATCTTTGCCTGCAACACTTCCGTTGGCCTGACGGTACAAAAAAGCCTGATAATCATCATACGCGACTGTCGTCCGATAGTCGGTGGAGGCGGTTTCCTCCGGCTTGAAATTCACCGTCATAGTGATACTGCAGTCTGCGGTTTTCTGGCAGCTTATCTCCCCGGCCTGATCGGCTTCCGTCAGAATGCCGGAGCGTCCATAATAATAGGCATAATAGTAATTATTGTACGCGATCGCGTTTTCTATATTTTTCAAAAAATCAATAAGGTCAGCCTGATCCTTGGGATAGGTGCTGTCATGAGGGTCGCGGAGATCCGGATCATAGCTCGCAGTGCTTGGATCCAGTAAATCCGGGAGCATGAAACCGCTGTGAGAGTCTTTAGTGAGGGTGGAATTATCTCCCATCTGCGCCTCATATGTTGCGTTCAGCGCAAAGTTATACTGCTTCCATTTCACCGTTTCAGCGCTTGTTTCGGCGAGCAGGCTCGTGTCAAATACGATGGGCAGCTTGAGAGAGGAAAGCTGTCCGGTTTTGGCCAGCATCTTCACATCTTCATTGGTCAGCGTTAAATCAATGGTTGCCGTTCCGTATCCGTCTTTGTCTATTTGCGCCGAGGCGGTGTATTTTGCATCGTTCTCGTTGACGGTAGTGGTGCCGTCGTCATAATTTTTGTAAAGGAAAAGAGGATAGCCGGTATTGGCGCTCTTCGGCGAGGTTACTTTATAGGTATTGTCCCATATGTTCCACGAACCATTATTCGGAAACACATTGTTAAAAATGAGGTTGCGCACACTATATTGATACTCAAAAATGAATTTGTTCTCAACATAATACTGTCCGGACATGGGAATTTTGTTATATCCCGGCCGTCGCTGATGAATTGTAAGATCGCCAAGCTTATTATATGCAGGAAAGTTGATGGTCACAATCTTGTCGTATGAGGTCGTGCCGTCTTGAAATACAGCATCTTCCAGATCGTACGCTTTTACCAAAAAGGTTTTGCTGCCCTGTGCGTAAAATTCAATATCATTTGCTGTGGTGTAGCCGGACGATGGCAGCTGCTGACCAGCCGGAAGCGTCTTGTCAGACTTTACGGTGAGGGTAACGTTGCTGCTTCCTGCCGGAATCGTAAGTGTGGTGCCGTTGCTCAATGTAGTTCCTGCCGAATCGGTCAGCTTTACATATTTGGCATAGTCGGCATTTCCGCTTATCGCGCAGACCTTAAAGGAAACGTCATTTGCGGAGGTGATGCTGTTCCCGGCGCTGTTCACCAACTGGAAGGAAAGGGAATACCAGCTTACTTCATTCTGAAAGGTATCCGCGTAAAAAAAGGAACACGGACTGATAAATCTGTCATAATAGGGAATGGCGCTGAGTACGACCTTCACATACACGCCCCGCTGTACGGGGGTATAGGCTGCAGCCGGCACTGTGGAAATGCCGCTCGTGGCAAGCTGGCTGACGAGCGAGGAGAACGCCGCCATTTGCTCTCCGTTCATGCCGGAGGCACTCATGGCGTTGCCCACCTGCGTCACAAAATCAACGATTTGCAGCATCTTGGCCAGGTTTTCCAGCGTGACGGTGGTGCCGTCCATGGTGGCGGTGCGGGAAAGATCCGTGTCCGGGTTACTGAGCAGCTCCCGCAAGGCGTCGCTGTCATAGGGTACGCCGTCAATAGTGGCGGTGACAGGTATGATATTGCCGTTTTCATCAACGATGCCCTCGGCGGATAACTCCTTCAAAAAATCTTCGTAAGAGAAATTTTCACCGTAAAGGCTCACAAGGTGTTCGTACAGAGTCTGGTTTTCTGCCGGCGTGTTGCTCGAGAGTCCTGCCGCCATAGCGGATAACGGCAGAATTGTTAGCACCATTACAGCGCAGAGCAGTGCCGCCAAGATTTTTCTGCCAATATGTTGTCCCCGTTTCATGACCAATACCCTCTCTTTCCAGCTATAAAAATATAAAAGCTGCTATGCAAGAAGTGTAACAGACCATAAAATTTTGTTAATTGCCCAAATGGGTGATTTTTGTATTTTTTCTTCCACAGGTGATTGTGCTGGAAATCTCCACGCGCATTGGCGATGATCAGGCTGCGGAACTGGGTCGGAACGCGCGAAAAGAAAAGTGCCATGGATTCGGATACTGAAAGGCAAGAGAGTGCTTGCTGTCAAAGCGTTTCCTGACTGTCCTGCCTTTGGTACACTCACGGTGATAAACTGTGAGCAGGCATGGGAAAGCAGGCGGCATACAAGCTGCTTTCCCAAATCAGGAAAAAAATATGCAGGGGGATCCTTTAGGCATACGGAGCTGTTCTCCAACATCAACCAAGGCGGTCGGCTGATTTGCAATGTGCCGGAGGATGTACAGAGTCGTTTCATCGCTATGGGAAAATCCGCCACCAATGATGGCTATTATTTTAATCACAGTGAGTGAGAAAGACGTATCCCTGTCGGAGCAAGGAACGCTGCAAATGACCGATCGGGACGTTTGACAGAGCGTCGCATGTGCGGGTAATTGGTGAATATATACAAATTTGGGCGGAAAAGTTTTATTGATAAAAACGGACTTTTTGCCAATAGACCATGAATGCGGAAGAAATTTGGGGTAAACTGGAAATATATAACTTCTGTGTCATGGACAGCAGGCTGCGCAATTTGCCAAGAAGTGACGGTATGAGGTGATTACAACGTGAAATATCTGGCACACAAGGCTCCGGCAGACGGTCGGGAGCAAAGCATTCTGGTGCATTTGCAGGGAACGGCCCGTCTGGCGGGTGACTTTGCGGGTGCTTTTGGAAGCGCGGAGGAGGGCTGCCGCTGCGGCATGCTGCACGACATCGGCAAATATTCGGACGCCTTCCAGCGGCGTATCAACGGCGCGCCGGAGCGGGTAGATCACTCCACGGCGGGTGCCCGGGAGGCCATGGGGCTGCGGGATGTGCCCGCCGCCTTCTGCGTGGCCGGACACCACAGCGGCTTGCCGGACGGCGGGAGCCGGGCGGACAGCCCGGATGCATGTACACTCCGGGGCCGGCTGAACCGGGCGCAGCAGGGGAATATTGAGGACTATGGCGCTTTTAAAACCGAGGTATCTGTTCCCGATGTGCCGCCGACCCATCTCGCACAATCAGCCCAAAGCGCGTTTTTCTTCATACGTATGCTCTATTCCTGCCTGGTGGACGCGGATTTTCTGGACACAGAAGCCTTCATGAAAAACGGAAAAGTGTCCCGCGGTAATTTCCCGCCGCTGGATACATACAGGGAAAAACTCAGCGCCCATATCACGCCGTGGCTGAAGAACCCACAAGATATACTGGGAGAGAGGCGCAGCGAAATCCTGCGTGCCGCCATTGCCGGCGGACAGGAGAAACCGGGGCTTTATACCCTTACCGCTCCCACCGGCAGCGGAAAAACGGTGGCCTCCATGGCATTTGCCTTGGCCCATGCCAAGGCGAGAGGCTTGCGCCGGGTGATCTATGTGATCCCCTATTGCAGCATTATCGAGCAGACCCAGGCGGTCTTTGAACAGATTTTCAGTCCGGGCAGCGTGGTGGCGCATTACGCCGATGTGGTCTATCCCGATGGGGAGAATCAGGGGGAAAAGGACAAGCGTTATCTGGCCGCCGAAAACTGGGATGCACCGGTGATCCTTACCACCACCGTGCAGTTTTTCGAGTCGCTCTTTGCCAACAACTCCTCCCGGTGCCGCAAGCTGCACAATCTCGCCGGCAGTGTTCTCCTTTTCGATGAGGCACAGATGCTGCCGACGCCGCTGCTGCGGCCCTGCGTGGCGGCCATCTCGGAGCTTGTGAAGCACTACGGCTGCACCGCCGTCCTCTGCACGGCCACACAGCCGGCGCTGGACCCGCTGTTCCGGGAAAAGAACAATCTGCCGGATGTGACGCCCGCGGA
>Ga0070399_1002180_pt1 | contig 19115 bp, 12 predicted proteins | sample BioMet4_FD_61217 | JGI IMG/M metagenome (GOLD analysis project Ga0070399, IMG submission 61217) | Microbial communities from bioreactor (seeded with sewage sludge) at LBNL, California, USA - Biofuel metagenome 4 (version 1) | ecosystem: Engineered > Bioreactor > Anaerobic > Unclassified ... | reverse complement strand
GAAGATTTCCGCAATTCAGGGTGGACGATTACAGAGGACAATTATGGTAAATATCTGCAAGCACTGTGTGAGAAATGTAAACAGCATCTTGATTTGTCCGGGGTCACAGCGTATAATACAAGAGAGATAAGCGAGTATGCTCAAAAGAGCTTATTCAATGGGAGATTTGATGAAGTTAAAGCAGAAATCGAATCACTAAAAGCTATGAAAAAGAGGTGATATTCGTGGAGATGCGCGGTGAAGAAAAAGAATTATGGGAAAAAGTAAAGCCGTATCTTAACGGATGCCACCTGAAAGATGGTGCACCGCAAGAAATCATTGAAGCCAGCAATCGGCTGCATGAAATCTCTTGGGATTTGAACCGTAAACAGTAAAGCACGATGCAGATTTGCACCGTGCTTTTTCATGCCCATTTTGAGGAGAAACCGATGTTCTGTCCATACAACCGCAAAACAGAAACGACGGTGCTGCAGTGGAGCCAGTCGCCGGACGACGATCCGGGAGAAAAAAGCGGCCAGCAGGTCACCGTCGTCGGATTTGAGCTGATGAAGTGCCGGGAACAGCACGGAGGCACTGACTTATACGGCGCCTAAGGTATCACAGAGCGACAAGTAATATCTATACATGGATAAAACACGCACATATATACATTTGCCCCTCTGATCGTTTTGACCGGAGGGGCTATTTTTTTGACTGACTGTTGACTGACTATATGTGATTTTTATTAACTAAAAGTGCACATGTAAAATAACAGAAAAGCACCGACAAACGGCCTTGTTAAGCCGTTTGTCGGTGCTATTTGCTGGTCCGAGTGGCGGGAATCGAACCCACGGCCTCTTGAACCCCATTCAAGCGCGCTACCAATCTGCGCTACACCCGGATATGCTCTGCGTTTAATCAGCGTGTGTTATTATATCATAACGGAAAGCAGATTGCAACAAAAAGAGATCGGGACGACAAAAATATATTGCGATGGGGCGGGAAACGGCTTGCCTTTTTCATTCCGGCAGTATATTATGTATGAAGCGCGGTGCCATATATATCAATTCAATTTATTCCAACACAATTCGACGTAATTCTATATTATGATTCAAATATTGACATCATCTGGGGCAGATGGTACAATATATTGATAAAACGGCATATTGCAGAAGGGCTGTAAAGACCTGCGGACAATATACTGAGCGACCGGGAACGAAATCACCACGCGGGCGCCGGCGGCGTCATTGCATGCGTTCAGGCCGCGGCTTGCAGCACTGTACCGCTGACGACGATTATCATATATCGGCTGTTTGACGAGACGGGCGCAAAGCAAAAATTCTCACTGGCAAATATCGAAAGGGGAAATTTGCATGGCCAAGGCGAAACAATTGCTGGACAAAGTAGTAGTCAACGAGATGTACAAGTATATGGAGAAGGATCCGATGAAGAACCTTCCGAAAATGGTTGACTGGGCGCAGAAAATAATGACCCAGAAGGCGTATCAGGGAGCGCTCGACCTTTTCAGAAAGATCGCTAAGGATCCGGAGAATAACTGGAACAAGCTCATTCAGCGTTATTTCTCTGAGCTCAATAAAAACACTCAGAAAAAGTTCCTCACCAACTTCATCGTCAACGCCGGACTTGTCGGAAACACGATGCTCGACAAATCCCGTGAAAAATATGACTGCAATGTGCCGTGGGCTATACTTTTCGATCCGACCGCAGCCTGCAACCTTAAGTGCACCGGATGCTGGGCGGCTGAATACGGCAAGAACACTCAGCTCGATTACTCGGTGATGGAGAAGATCATCAACGAGGGCAAAGAGTTGGGCATTTATATGTACATACTCTCCGGCGGCGAGCCGCTGGTCCGTAAGGATGAGATAATAAAGCTCTGCGAAGAGCACAGCGACTGCATGTTCCTCTCTTTCACCAACGCCACTCTTATCGACGAGAAGTTCGCGAGCGAAGTAGAGCGCGTCGGTAACCTTGCTTTCGCGATAAGCGTCGAGGGCTTCGAGGCCGAGACGGATATGCGCCGCGGCAAGGGCACGTACCAGAAGGTCATGAAAGCCATGGACATTCTTAAGAAGCATGGCGTTATATTCGGCTTCTCAACCTGCTACCACAGCAAGAACGTCGACGTTGTCGGCTCCGAGAAGTGGGTCGATTATATGGTCGAGAAGGGCTGCACATTCGGCTGGTACTTCACGTACATCCCGGTCGGCAAGGACGCCGTCCTCGACCTGCTCGCCAGACCCGAGCAGCGCGAGTATATGCTTTACAAAGTCAGAGAATTCCGCAAAACGAAGCCTATATACATACTCGATTTCTGGAACGACGGAGAATATGTCAACGGCTGCGTAGCCGGGGGAAACAAGTATCTTCATATCAACTCCAACGGCGACGTCGAGCCCTGCGCATTCATCCATTACTCGAACGTCAACATCAAAGAGGACTCGCTCGTTCACGCGCTGCAGTCCCCGCTGTTCAAGATGTATAAAGAGGGCCAGCCGTTCAACAAGAATCAGCTGCGTCCGTGCCCGCTGCTCGACAATCCCGAGAAGCTTCGCAATATGGTCGAGAAGTCCGGCGCACATTCTACTCAGATGAACGACAACGAAACTGTCGAAGAACTGACCGATAAGTGCAAGGAAATCTCCGAGGAATGGGCTGTCGCAGCCGATCGTCTCTGGAATCCGGAGACCGGCAGAAGCCACACCGAGGATGCCGATATCGCAGCAAGAGCCAAAGAAGCGGCAGAGAAGAAATAAGCCGCGTAATATCAGGATCGAACGCCGCACGTATGCCGAAGGATATACGCGCGGCGTTTGTAAGTCGGACATATGAGTATTTCGTGATACCAAGGCGGTTTTAGCCGATAGAATCAGCCTCGCGGCTAATCAAAATGCGGTTGCCTGTTTTATAGAATATTCACATAGTATTTGCAGCTGCACTTTGATATAATGGGTTTTGGTTATGACGATTAACCACATATGTATCCGGTTAAACAATATTACACGAGGGGGTCAAATGAATGTCCACAGCACTGTCCTACGGTATTATCTACGGTATAATCCTTGTTTCCGCCCTGATGATCGTTTACTTTGTCCGCTACATATTCAAGCAGGGTAAAGGAAACGAAGAGATGCAGAGCATTTCCGACGCCATTAAAGAGGGCGCCATGGCGTTTCTTAAACGTCAGTATCGCTCGATAGCGATAATCGCGGTAATCGCGCTTGTCGTTATCGCGGCCGCGGTCTATTTCGGCCATGTAGTCGAAGGTGACAGCGCCGGAGCGATGAGCAACGCGGTCTGCACCGCGATTGCCTTTATAACCGGTGCGTTTTGCTCGGCGGTTTCCGGGTTCATCGGCATGTATATGTCGGTCAGCTCGAATGTCCGCTCGGCTGAGGGCGCGAAAGACGGCCTCAACAAATCCCTTCAGATCGCCTTCAGAGGCGGCTCGGTCACCGGCCTTTCGGTCACCACGCTGTCGCTGCTCGGTGTAACGACGCTGTTCATCATCTACGGCGCCATTTTCAACGACTACAAGAATGCTCCTTCACTGATCGTCGGCTTCGGCTTCGGCGCATCTCTTGTCGCGCTCTTTGCCCAGCTCGGCGGCGGCATTTATACAAAGGCTGCCGATGTCGGCGCCGACCTTGTTGGTAAGGTCGAAGCCGGTATACCGGAAGACGACCCCAGAAACCCGGCCGTCGTAGCCGACCTTGTCGGCGATAACGTCGGCGACTGCGCCGGCCGTGGCGCCGACCTGTTCGAGTCCACCGCCGCCGAGAATATCGGCGCCATGATACTCGGCGTCGCGCTCTTCCCGAAGTTCGGCATCAACGGTATACTTTTCCCGCTCGTAGCGCGTGCATTCGGCATAATCGCGTCGATAATCGGTATTCTCCTCGTTAAAGTCAGGGACGAGAACGAGGACCCGATGAAGCCTCTTATCCGCGGATACTTCGTTACCGCTGGAATCATGGCTGTGGCGTTCATTTTCAACATCCAGGCCATGCTCGGTTCTACGCTCAACGGTTCGTATGTAAACTCCTGGGCGTTCTACGGTTGCGCGCTTATCGGTATCGCGCTCAGCATCGGATTCGTGTACATTACCAATTATTATACTTCGCTCAACGGCAGACCCGTTACCGAAATAGCGAAGTCCTGCCAGACCGGCGCCGCGACGGATATCATCACCGGTATCTCCATGGGCCTCGAGTCCACCGCGCTGCCTGTTATCTGCATCAGTATCGCGATATTCTTTGCCTATAATCTCGGCAATGCCGCCATGGGCCTGCCTTTCGGCACTATTTCGAGCGCCGGCCTTTACGGTACCGCTATCGCGACCATGGGCATGCTCTCCACCTGCGCGTTTGTACTGTCGATGGATACCTTCGGGCCCATCACCGACAACGCCGGCGGTATAATCGAGATGTCCAACGCTCCCGAAGAAGTCCGCGTCACTACCGATAAGCTCGACGCCTGCGGCAATACCACCAAGGCTCTGACCAAAGGCTGCGCTGTCGGTTCCGCCGCGCTCGCTACCTTCCTTCTGTTCTCGGCATACATCGACGAAGTCAAGAAGATCTCCAATATCCCGGTCGATAAGATATATCCCGTCGATATCGGCAAGCCTTCGGTATTCATCGCCGCTCTTATAGGCGCGATAATAGTCTTCCTTTTCAGCTCGACCGCTATCCGTGCAGTCGGCAAGGCGGCGCAGTACGTAATCATGGAAGTCCGCCGCCAGTTCAAGGAAATCCCGGGCATCATGGAACGCAAAGCGAAACCCGACTATGCTAAATGCGTCGATATAGTCACCAAGGGCGCTCTGCATGAGATGATCCTCCCCGGCCTTATAGTCGTGCTTGTACCTATCCTCGTCGGCCTGCTGCTCGGCCGTGAGGCGGCTGCCGGATACCTGATGGTCGTTACCATCGCCGGTATCGTCATGGCGCTGTTCCTCAACAACGGCGGCGGCGCGTGGGATAACGCGAAGAAGTACATCGAAATGGGCAATTACGGCGGCAAGGGCTCTGAAGCTCATAAGGCGAGCGTTGTCGGCGATACCGTCGGTGATCCGTTTAAGGATACCGCGGGCCCGTCCATCCATGTCCTTATAAAGCTTACGAGCACCATAACCCTTGTGTTCGTATCGCTGTTCTTCCTTGCCTGATCTGTTTTTCAGAAACATTGAGCTCCGCCTTTCGGCGGAGCTCTTTTTTTGACCCGATAGTTTATAAAGCTTTGTTAGCCGAGGTTCTGTTCGTACTGCATTATCATGCGCTTTACCATTTCGCCGCCGATGGGGCCGCCTTCGCTGCCGTTCTGGAACGCGGTGAGATCTCCCTTATAATGGTCGTTGTTTTCCTTGACGAACTGCTCTCTGCCGAGGTCTTTTGCGCATTCCATCTTGAACCTTGTCATCGCGTCGTATGCCTGAGGATTGAGAAGTCCTGATTTACGGCTTCCAGCCATATTATCACCCCTTGATTATTGTAGGCGAAGTCGTCGAAAAATATCAGAAGCAAATTTTTCAGCAGCTGCATATACCAACCAAACAGAGAAAAGATACGGCGCGCTGATTGGAATTATCATGTCCCTGCGGCAGCAAAAACATATGAAAAATTTTTCAAATAGTTCATTTGGCAAAAAAGGGGGCTCGCCGCGATTATTTGCGGCGAGCCCCCGAAACTATGAAAGCATGCGGTAAAGATAGAACAAATGCTGATTATTCGCCGTAGTATGCCTTTTTGTATATCTCGGCTATCTCGCTTACGAGCGGAAGACGGGGATTGGCGGTCGTGCACTGGTCGGAGAACGCTTTGTCGGCAAGCTCGTCGACGTTCGCCATGAACACATCCTCGGCTATTCCTGCGGCCTTAATTGTCGAAGGAACGTTAAGTTCCTTTATGAGATCCTTTATCGCCTTCACGAGCGACTGTACGCCTTCCTGCGGGGTCTTGCAGGGAAGCCCGAGGTGACGGGCAATCTCGGCATAACGCTTGTCGGCTATGAAGTGACCGTACTTGGGCCAGCTTGCGTATTTAGTCGGATTGCTTTCACCGTTGTACTCGATGACGTAGGGGAGAAGTATCGCGTTCGCGCGGCCGTGCGGGATGTGGTATTCGCCGCCGAGCTTATGCGCCATGGAGTGATTGAGTCCGAGGAAAGCATTGGTGAACGCCATGCCGGCGATGCAGGAAGCGTTGTGCATCTTCTCGCGGGCCAGACGGTCGGTGCCGTCTTTGTAAGCAAGCGGCAGGTAATCGAATACCAGCTCTATGGCTTTCATCGCCAGGGCGTCGGTATAGTCGGACGCGAGGACTGAAACGTAAGCTTCTATAGCGTGCGTCAGCACATCGAGTCCTGTGTCCGCGGTCGTCGATTTCGGCATGGACATGACGAACTGCGGGTCGACGATGGCGACGTCGGGAGTCAGCGCGTAATCGGTAAGAGGATATTTGATGTTGTTTTTCTTATCGGTGATGACCGCGAAGGCCGTGACCTCGCTGCCAGTGCCGGAAGTCGTGGGAATAGCGACCATTTTGCATTTGTTGCCGAGCTCGGGGAAATGATAGGCACGCTTGCGGATATCCATGAACTTAAGACGCAGGGCGCGGAAGTCGTTCTCCGGGTGCTCGTAGAACAGCCACATGCCTTTCGCAGCGTCCATCGCGGAGCCGCCGCCGAGGGCTATAATAACGTCGGGCTGGAAGCGCTTCATCGCTTCGACTCCGCGCATGATAGTGTCAACGGACGGATCGGGTTCGACGTCGGCGAAAATCTCGCTGTGGCAGTATTCTTCGCGTTTACGCAGGTAGAACAGGACCTTGTCGACGTTGCCGAGCTTGACCATCATCGGGTCGGTAACAATGAATGCACGGGATATGCCGGGCATTTTCTCGAGGTACTGAACGGAGTCGTATTCGAAATATATCTTCGGCGGAACCTTGAACCACTGCATATTGACTCTCCTCTTTGCCAGACGCTTTTTGTTGATAAGGTTGACGGACGAGACGTTCTGGGAGGTGGAGTTGTGGCCATACGAGCCGCAGCCGAGAGTAAGAGACGGGGTGTTGGTGTTGTAGATATCGCCGATGGCGCCCTGTGAGGACGGAGAATTCGCGATAACGCGGCCGACCTTCATCTCTTCGCCGTATTCGCGGATGATTTCGCTGTCGGAAGAATGGATGACCGCGGAATGCCCCATGCCGCCTATCTCGAGCATTCTCAGGCAGGACGCGAAAGCTTCTTTCTTCGAATTTACGACGTGATAGGCGAGGACGGGAGAAAGCTTTTCGTGAGCCAGCGGCACGTCGAAATCGATGCGGTCGAGTTTTGCGATAAGGATCTTGGTGCCAGCCGGGACTTTGAAGCCGGACTGTTCGGCGATCCAGCAGGCGGATTGACCGACTATGACGGGGTTTACCATCATGGAGTCTTTTTTAATGCAGAAATCGGAAAGAAGCTTTGTTTCTTCTTTATTCGTGAAGTGGCAGCCGCAGCGCTTCATGATTTCCTCAAATTTTGAGGAGATCTCGCGGTCGACTATGACCGCCTGCTCGGAAGCGCAGATCATGCCGTTGTCGAAAGTCTTTGAAATTATCAGGTCGTTGCAGGCACGGTCGAGGTCGGCGGACTTTTCGACATAGCAGGGAACATTGCCGGGGCCGACGCCGAGCGCGGGTTTGCCGGCGCTGTAGGCGGATTTGACCATCCCTGTGCCGCCGGTGGCGAGGATAAGCGATATCCCGGGATGATTCATAAGCGCAGTCGTGGCCTCGATAGAGGGCTGCTCGATCCACTGTATGCAGTGTTCCGGAGCGCCGGCTTTGACGGCGGCGTCGCGGACTATTCGCGCGGCTTCGGAAGAGCATTTCTGCGACGCCGGATGGAACGCGAAGATTATCGGGTTGCGGGTCTTGGCGCAGATAAGCGATTTAAAAAGAGTAGTGGAGGTGGGGTTCGTGACGGGGGTCACGCCGGCTACGACGCCGACAGGCTCGGCAACGTCTACATAACCTTCCATTTCGTTTTCGTCGACTATGCCGACGGTCTTCTGATACTTGATGCTGTGCCAGATGTACTCGGTCGCGAACATGTTCTTGATGATCTTGTCCTCGTACACGCCGCGATGGGTTTCCTCGACTGCCATTTTGGCGAGTTTCATGTGGTTGTCGAGTCCTGCCAGTGCCATTTCATGTACGATCTTGTCGACCTGCTCCTGGTCGAGCTTCATATAACCGTCCAGGGCTTTCTGGGCGTTTGAGACGAGAGTGCCAATCATTTTTTCTACGTCGGGCTTGTTTTCCTTTACATTGTTTGCCATAGCTGACGGCCTCCTCAAATTTAATGTGAAATTAATAACGTTAATTATTTAACAATTGAATTGTATCCCAAATCCTGAGCAATTACAATAGTTCGGCCGAATATTTTCTCAAAATCTCATGATGCGACAGTATGCTGCAATCGGAACGAAATATATTGTGCAGATTGTACACGCAAGAGAGCATAAAAATAACCTCTCTTCATACCGTGAAGCTCAGTTCGCGGTAAATTACAGCACGATATAAAACGCGGCGGAAGCAATAACAAAAAGGGCGGTGAAAGCGTTGGCGCTTATCGCGAGGCCGTCGGTAAAGCGGTCTTGACGATGCGATTGCAGAATCCCGATGAAAGCGGCTCCGGTAATAGCAGTCGGCACGATATAGCGGAAATCCATCGTGCAGGCGAATGGGTATTTGACATTAAAGGAAATGAACGAAACCATCATTACAAGCCAGGTACCGAAAAGCAAAAGCCGGGAAAACAGCGGAACGTCCTTGAACTTTATCATTGTTGCCGCCATCGCCGCCAGAGATACGATGATAAGGAAAAAATTCGATGAAAGCAGGAGCGAGATCAGCAGAGCATTGGCGCCGGAAAAATCGAATTCACCGAAGACCGAACATTTGAGAGTATAAGGCCATATCGCGTAATCCCCGCCGAAAGGACTGCAGAACGGGCTTTTCATAAGCTCCGTAAGCGGGAAAGACAGAAAACGGGCGGCAAAACTGTGTGCTCCGGAATAAAGACTGCTCGTGAAACTGATTTGGAGGACGTATCCGAATTTTTGCCCGAAAAGGATATAGTTGCGGATACTGTACCAAAGACCGAGAGGAAGGAAAACCGCGAAGAAAACAGCCGCCTGCTTTAGAAGAGCGATGAAAGACTTTCCATCGGTGCAGGTGCAAGACGCGGCGATAAAAGCAGCCGCCGCGGCAAGAACGGCTACTGCACCCGAAAGCTTAGTCATAGCTGCGAGGCCGATAAACATGCCGAGCAGAGCGGCATTTTTGCAGGTGCGTTTGTGGAACCACTTAGCGGTATACAGGAGAGACGTCATAAAGAACAATATCATAAGCATGTCGTTGTTGACGCTTGCGGAGAGGATAAAGAATGTCGGATGGAACGAGATAATGAGTATCGCGAAGAAAGACGCCTTCCGATCCATGCCGATCTCGTCGAAAAGGCTGAGACAAACGAACAACAGCGCGCAGGACGCGAAACAGGGTACAAGACGGGCTGCCTCGACGAGCTCTATCGGATTTTGACATCCTGTGAAGAAAGAATATACACGGGCCGCGGCGGCGCAGAGAATATAATTGAGCGGCGGGTGATAAAACTGCCCGTCGAACGACTGCGGCAGGGAAAAAGTGCTGAAAACGTGATAGATATATGCGAAATGGCCGGAGTCGCTGAGCGTGCCGATATCGTGACCGCGCAGAAAAAACGGAGTGCGCAGCATATAGCCGAAGCGCATGACGATACCGGCCAAAACGGCGAACAAAGCTCCGCGCCTGAAGCTGAAGCGGCGCAGCAGGAGCATAAGGGCTGCAGCTGCGGACGCGGCGAGTACGCTTATGAGCGTAAAAACTTCCGCGGCGGCAACGCCGGAAGTCTCCGAGTATTTTAGCTCGGTCATCCCGGGCAGCGTTGTAAAAGCGGAAAACAGCGCGTAAAGCGCCGCAAGCGCAGCGCCAAGCAGCAAATATGGGATCGGTCCCGAAAGAGTGATTTTTCTTTTATCCATCAATTCAGCTCCGATATTTTTGCTTATCATTATCCTAATTATATTTGCATTTTCGCCGCTGTTCAAGCAAAATATGTGAATAAAATTAAAAGCCTTTCCGCATAAGCGAAAAGGCTTTTAAACGAGGCGTTATTTCAGAGACTTGAGAAACTTTTCGTGAGCTGCGCGCAGTTCCTCGGCTTTTTCTTCGGGACAGGTCGGATTGCAGTGCGCCCATGCGCCGGTCTCGGAGGAAGCGTTGAATTTCTGCTTGTCGGCGGCGCGCATCGGCGGGAAAAACTCAATATGGAAGTGATAATAATCGCTCGTGTCTCCGCTGTTTACCGGAGCGTTGTGCATGCACATCATGTAAGGGAACTTGAAGCCGAAGAGGCTGTCGAGCATGCCGACGGTCTCCTTGAGCATTGCGGCGAGGCTGTCGCGCTCGGCGTCGGTTAACTGATCTATCGAGCCTTTATGAGCCTTGGAGACAATATACACGCCGTACGGATACTCTGTAAAAAACGGCAGGAAGCAAATAAAATGCTCGTTTTCGAAGATCACGCGTCTGCCGTCAGCCTTTTCGTTGTCGGCCATGTCACAGATAAGGCAGCGTGAATTCTCATTATAATAGTCGTAGCAGGAAGCGAGTTCAAGCTGGATTTTTTTCGGCATGACCGAATATCCGTATATCTGGCCGTGTGGGTGCGGCATGGTCACGCCGACCATATCGCCGCGGTTTTCGAAAATGAAGATATATTTGATCTTCTTGTCTTTTTTAATCTCGTTAAAGCGCTCGACCCAAAGGTCAACGAGCTTACGGATATGGGCCAGCGGAAGCTCCGGCAGAGTTACCGTGTGCTCGGGCGAATAGAGAATAACTTCGCATTTGCCGTACGCAGGCCGTACTTTGAAAAAGTCGCTGGCTACGTCGTCCGGCTCGGGCGGGTCCTGCGACAGGGCGGGGAAATCGTTATCGTATTTGAGTACGTCGTAATGTTCGGGCACTTTACCCGAACCGGGGCAGAACGGACACCAGTCTTTAGGCATCTGCGGTCTGTTCTGACGCTTGGAAACGATCATTACCCAGTCTTTGATGAGTGGGTGCCATCTTAATTCTGCCATATTTTTCTCCATCTTCTCCGGAATAAATGTTGTGCGGGATACCCGCGGAAAACCTTATACTATTTTAGAACTATACTATTGAAAAATCAACTGCCGACTATTTATGGAAGAAACAAAACATATTATGACAAAAAAATATCAGTATTTCCATGTTCCGAAAAAAAATATCAAAATGTCTTGATTTTATGGATATCTAATAATATACTGAATAAGACGTATAGAAATTTATGACTGATTATATTGAGAAACGGAATAATTCCCCCGACGGGTCACTCCGAAGGGGGATTGTTTTGTGTGTGGCTGAATTAAGGAGACTGTACAGTTATGGGGACCGATAAGCTGCTTGTACATTGGCAGAGGAAAATGATGCTCCTGTGCTGGGTTGCGTATGTTTGTGCGTATCTTGTCAGAACGAACCTGTCCGTAGCGCTGCCAGGAATGATGAGTGAATTCCATTGGAGCAACGCGACCGCAGGCCTTATCGGCAGCGTGTTTTTCTGGTGCTACGCCGTAGGGCACCTTATTAACGGCTTCGTCGGAGACAAATTCAATTCACGCAGTCTTGTCTTTATCGGTCTTGCCGCTGCGGGCATACTTAACGTCGCGGTCGGACTTTCCTCAAGCTATATCGCGATCATAATTTTCTGGGGAATAAACGGCTTCTTCCTCTCGGCTCTGTGGGGGCCGATAGTGAGAACTACTGCCGTTTGGTTCGAAACGAAAAAACGTACCGCCGTTGCCGTAATACTCTCGCTGTCGATGATAGGCGGATACATAATATCGTGGGGTCTTATAGGTCAGCTTGCGGGAATGTTCTCGTGGCGGGTGATGTTCATTTTCCCGGCTGCCGTCGCGCTTATTTTCAGCTGCCTGTGGTTATGGCTTGCGCGCAGCAATCCGCACCAGGTCGGCCTCGAGGTACCGGACGACAGCGAGGACGCCGCTCCGTCGCAGCCTGAGCATATAGAACAGAAGAGCACAAAAGAGCTCTTTATCGAGAATAAATTCTGGTTCCTCGCGATGTCGTGTTTCGCTCTCGGCTTTGTCAAAGAGGGAATAATGCTCTGGTCTCCGACGTTCCTTCAGCAGACGCAGGGCCTTAGTACTTCGGAATCCTCCGCTTTTTCGCTCGCTATCCCCGTTATAGGCACGGCAGGCATTCTGCTTTCCGGCTGGCTAAATAAGTTTCTTCACGACCAGGATAAAAAAACCGTTGCGATACTTTTCGCGGGCGCTGTGCTGAGCAGCCTCTTTCTCGCGGTGTTTAATCACGGGATCATATCGCTCGTAGTCATTATGCTCGGGCTTACCGTAGCGTTCATGTACGGCGCGAATACAATCCTGCTGACGATAGTCCCTTACAGCTTCGCCAAATACGGCAAAGTTTCGACTGTCGCGGGGTCGCTCGACTTCTGCTCGTATATAGGTGCCGCCTGCACGGGCGTCATCACGGGCGCGGTCATAGACAAAGCGGGATGGAGCAGCGCGCTGATACTTTGGGCGGCGCTTTCGGTCGTAGCGGTCATAAGCATACTGCTCTCAAAAAACCGCGCTTCCGACAAACACGGCGCAGCTAAGGTTAACGCCTGAAAACTGTTTTAAGGAAAAGCTTCCGGCTCACGAATGTCATTTCTACAATACTTCCTCGAGGCGTCTATATAAGTTGATAAATATCTTGAATTCGGCAAAATATAATTATATAATAATTAAAGAATTATAAAATATGAATATACCCCCCGGCATTTGTCGGGGGGATTGGCTTGTCTTAAAGAAAAATATTGAAATAAAAGGATGTGGCCGATGGAACACGATAAGTTGATAACGCATTGGCAGAATAAAGTCCTCGCTTTGTGCTGGATAGCTTTTGCGTGCTCATATCTTCTGCGGACGAATTTCTCTATCGCTATACCCGGAATGATGAAATCATTCGGTTGGAGCAATGCTTCGACAGGGCTTATAGGCAGCGTGCTGTTCTGGTCATATGCGGTGGGTCAGCTTGTCAACGGTTTTATAGGCGACAAATTAAACAGCAAGGCCATGGTGTTTATCGGCATCGCCGTAGCGGCGCTGATGAACATTTTTGTCGGATTTTCTTCGAATTATATAGCGGTCATGATATTCTGGGGCGTGAACGGCTTCTTCCTTTCGGCGCTCTGGGGGCCGATAGTCAAGACGACAGCCCTCTGGTTTCCGGAAAAAAAGCGCACTCATGTCGCTGTGGTGCTGGCGCTGACGATGACCGGAGGATATGTTGCCTCGTGGGGAATCGGCGGACAGCTCAGCAGTATATTCTCGTGGCGCGCCAATTTTATCGTTCCGGCTGTGTTCTCGGCCGTATTCGCTGTTATCTGGCTTTTTGCGATACGGACAGACCCGCATCAGGTCGGGCTGGAAATCTATGATGAGGCAAATAACTCGGTCGAAAAGAAAAACATCGTGCCCGTCGAGCATAAAACGACGCGGGAAGTTTTTGTTGAAAGCAGAATATGGTATATTGCCATCGCGTGTATGGCGATGGGATTTGTCCGCGAAGGAATACTGTTGTGGGCGCCGACTTTTCTAATGCAGGCTCATGGAATGAGCGCGGCGGAATCGTCGGCTTTTTCGCTGTCGATACCCGTGATAAGTACCGTAGGCATACTTCTGTCCGGTTGGTTTGACAGAATGATGAGCGGACGCAACAGGCTTGCGGCTACTATATTCTTTGTCTTTGCGTCGGCAAGCAACATCTGCGTGCTTCTTTTCAGCCACAGCGGGACGGCAATCGTTATCGCTGCGCTCGGACTTACAGTCGCGTTCATGTACGGCGCGGATACTATTCTCCTGACCATCGTCCCGTACACATTCAGCAAATACAATAAGGCCTCCACTGTTGCCGGGACGCTTGATTTCTGCGCATACATCGGCGCGGCGTTCGCCGGTGTTGCGATAGGCGCGGTCATAGATTTCGCCGGATGGAACAGCGTTATACTTATCTGGGTGCTTGTAAGCGCCGCGGGAATGGTCAGCATGATGCTGTCGAGCATGTCTGAAAAACGCGAAAAAACTGCACTGGAAGCAAAATGACCTGAAAAGGAGCGCTGACAATGGATCTGCCAGGATATTACGAGGACGCTTCTGTCTTCAGAGTCGGCGAGGAGCCAGACCGCGCGTATTATATTCCGTTTACGAGTACCGAAAAGGCGCTGAGCGATTGCCGCGAGGATTCTGAAGAATTCATGCTGCTCAGCGGCGACTGGCATTTTCGCTGGTATCCGGATATCGCCGAGGCAGACGGGAACTTTACAGCTCCTTGTTTCGATGCGGATGCTTTCTACACTTTGCCGGTACCGTCGGTTTGGCAGATGCACGGCTACGACCGCCATCAATATACGAATATAAATTATCCCATACCCTTTGATCCGCCGTATGTTCCCGATAAAGTGCCCTGCGGAGCATATATCCGAGATTTCGACATCCCGGACGTTGCGGATACGCGTCGATACCTGAACTTTGAGGGCGTGGATTCGTGCGTTTATGTCTATCTCAACGGGAAATTTGTCGGATACAGTCAGGTGTCTCATTCGACGGCAGAATTCGATATCACCGATTTCGTCGTCCCCGGACGCAACAGACTCGCAGTGTTGGTGCTCAAATGGTGCGACGGCACCTACCTCGAGGACCAGGACAAGCTGCGCATGTCAGGTATATTCCGCGACGTATATATCCTCGCAAGACCCGCAACGCATATCCGCGACTATTTTATCAAACAGCATATTTCGGACGACTTTAAAAGAGCGAAGATAGATATACATGTTGAATTTGTCGGCGAATCGGCAGCCGCGGAATGCACTCTTTTTGCGCCCGACGGCAGCCTTGCCGCGACCGCAAGAGTTAAAGACGGCTACGCTGCGATAGACATAGAGTCGCCGCAGCTCTGGAACGCCGAGGATCCGCTCCTTTATACGCTGCTCATTTCCGCGTGCGGGGAGACAATAGCCGAGAAGGTGGGCCTTCGCAGAATAGAAGTTAAACACAGTACGGTACTTGTAAACGGAGTGAACGTAAAGCTGCGCGGCGTCAATCGACACGACAGCGACCCCGTCAGGGGATACGCCGTTACTCGTGAAGATATGCAGCGCGACCTTACTCTGATGAAAAAACACAATATCAACGCCATCCGCACCAGTCACTACCCTAACGCTCCGGAATTCGTAAAGCTGTGCGACGAATACGGCTTTTATCTTGTGGACGAGGCCGATATAGAGTCCCATGGCGCATGGTCGCTGTATGGCGGCGGAGAGAGCACGATGGCGCTGCTCGCTTGCGACGAGCGTTTCGAGAAAGCGATCTTCGACAGGATCCATCGCTGCGTCGAACGCGATAAAAACCGTCCGTCTGTTATATTCTGGTCTCTCGGCAACGAATCGGGCTACGGAGAGAATTTTGTAAAAGCCGCGCACTGGGTCAAAGAATACGACCCGGCCCGCCTTATCCATTATGAGAGCGCCGTTCACCCGCTGCCCGGAACGTCGCCGGACGAGTCGGTGCTCGACGTTAACAGCCGCATGTATCCCTCGACCGGATTCGTGAAAGACTACGCCGCCGGTTCGCCGGACAAGCCGCTTATGCTGTGCGAATTTTGCCACGCTATGGGCAACGGGCCCGGAGACCTTGAGGATTATTTCAAATTGATCTTCAGGAACGACTGCCTTTGCGGCGGGATGATATGGGAATGGTGCGAGCATGCGGTATATGCGGGCGACGCGCCGGACGGGAAAAAGAAATTCCTTTACGGCGGAGATTTCGGCGAGTTTCCGGACGACGGCAATTTTTGCGTCGACGGACTCGTTGCGCCGGACAGACAGCCTTCGACAGGACTTAAGGAGTACGCGAACGTCATCCGTCCGATAAGGATAGCGGCCGTGTCGTGTGAAAACGGTGAATTTGCGCTTACGAATATGCTCGATTTTACCGATATTCGCGACAGGGTCAGAGTTACGTATAAAATTGTTTCCGACGGTGATGTAATAAATACGGGCGAACTCAAAGGGATCAGCGCGCCGCCTCACGGCAGCGTCAGGTTCGAAGTACCTTACGACGCGCAGAATATCATGTCCCGGCCGGGATTGTCGTATATAATATTCGAATATTTTCAGTCATGCGAATTGCCGCTTACGAGGGCGGGGCATAGGCTCGGATTTGACCAGATAATTCTCGCAAGCAATGTGCGCGCCTCAGCCTCCGCGCTGCCTGACGGCAGGATAAGAATGAGCGACGAAGCGCGCCGGACGGTTATTTCCAGCGATAAATTCAGGTATGTTTTCTCAAAACGCAGCGGGCTTTTCGACGAGCTCGTATGGCACGGCGTGCCGCTGACGGTAAGACCGATGGATATAAATATCTGGCGTGCGCCGACGGATAACGATATGTATATTGTCAAAGAGTGGCGCGCAGCTGGCTACGACAGGGCGCTTACGAAAGTGCGCCGGGTCGAGGTCTCCGACGAAGGCAGGCGCGCCGTGATACGCGCGCAGCTGGCGCTGATTCCGGTTTCGCTCGGAAAAGTCATGGAGGTGACGGAAGAATTCGTCGTCGACGCGGCCGGAGCGATAACCTGCTCGCTTGTAGCGGAACGTGCAGCGGGACTGCCGTATCTGCCGCGCTTCGGACTGAGAATGTATCTGCCGCGCGGATTTGAAAACTGTGAATACTGCGGCTGCGGACCTTACGAAAGCTATGTCGACAAGCACAGAGCATCGTACAGAGGTGTGTTCTGCGATACTGTGACGAATATGTATGTGGATTATATCAAGCCGCAGGAAAACGGTTCGCACTACGCCTGCGATTATATAGACTTATCCGGCCCGGACGCCGCCGTATGTGTCGAGAGCGAAGAACCGTTTTCTTTCAGCGCGCTCCATTATACCGAAGAGGAACTTACGGTCAAAAAGCACGATTTTGAGCTCGAAGATGCGGGGTGCACAGTACTCTGCCTCGATATGGCGCAAAGCGGAATAGGCTCTAACTCCTGCGGTCCGGAGCTGCTGCCGAAGTACCGTCTCGACGCTCAGACGCTGTCGGTTAAACTGCGCATCACCCCACGGCATTCGCAGGATAAATAATATTATTATAAAAAAACCGCTCCGGAGAAAAATCTTCGGAGCGGTTCGTTTTTATTGTGTTGTGCCGATGTTGACGCGCGGAGAAGATTATTCTTCGCCTGCGCTCTTGATAAGGTAGCACAGGGTCATCAGGCTGTCGCCGAGATGGACGTTTTCGACGATAATGCCTTTTTCCTTATACTTTACCGAGAAGTCGTAGTGGCTGAAATTCCAAAAGCCCTTGACGCCGAGATCGACGAGAGAGGAGACCACCGACGGAGCGGCGGCACGGGGAATTGTGAGCACCGCGACTTTAGGGCGATTTTCGCGGCAGTAGTTTTCAAGCTCGGAGACGTCCATAACGGTAAGGCCGGATATGGTAGTGCCTATCACCGAAGGACTGTTGTCGAAAATGGCTGAGAGCCTGAATCCGGTCGCGCCGAAATTTATGTTCATAGCGAGCGCGCGTCCGATATTGCCTGCGCCGACGATGATGACCGGGTAGGACATATTTGTTCCCATTATAGAGCCAAGCTCGGAATGGAGCATGTCTACGTTATATCCGTAGCCCTGCTGACCGAAGCCGCCGAAGCAGTTGAGGTCCTGACGTATCTGAGACGCCGTGAGGCCCATCCTCTGGCTGAGTTCCTGCGAGGATATCCGGGAAAACCCGAGTTTCATAAGGTCACCGAGAAAACGATAGTATCGCGGAAGACGCCGTATGACCGAGATAGAGACATGTTCATGCTTTGGCATCGTATACCTCCTGTCTGCCTTAAGCGGCGAAATATAATATGTTTAAATGATGCATATGAAATCGTGCAAATAATTATTTCTGCAGCGAAGACACGGTGTCGAGCACATAGCCGCCGAAGTCCGCGCAGGTGCATCCGTCGGCTCTGCCGGTAACGGTGTATTTTTTTTCTTCGAACATACATATATCGAGCGCGCGCTCGAGCAGGTCGGCCTTATCCTGACGGCCTATATGCGACAGCAGCATGACGGTCGCGCGAAGCATTGAGCACGGGTCGGCGTATTTGGCACGGCCTTCGTCGACCATGCGGGGAGCCGAGCCGTGAATAGCTTCGAACATCGCGTATTTTTTGCCGATGTTGGCGCTGCCGGCCGTGCCGACGCCGCCCTGGAACTCAGCGGCCTCGTCGGTGATGATATCGCCGTAGAGGTTGGGCAGGACGAAAACGCGGAAGGTCCCGCGCCGCTTCTCGTCGATGAGCTTGGCCGTGGTTATGTCTATATACCAGTCGTCGGTCGTTATCTCGGAATATTCTTTGCCTATCTGCTGGCAAAGTCTCAGGAACTTACCGTCTGTGGTTTTGACGACGTTTGCCTTGGTAATGATGGATACGCGGTTCTTGTGATTCTTGCGCGCGTATTCGTAGGCGAGCCGGGCGATGCGCTCGGTGCCCTGGGTCGTAGTAACCGTGAAATCGAACGCGAGGTCGTCGTCGACGTTGAAACCGTTGCTGCCGAGAGTATAGCTGCCCTCGGTGTTTTCGCGGAAGAACGTCCAGTCGATGCCCTTGTCCGGCACCTTTACTGGGCGTACGTTGGCGAACAGGTCGAGTTCTTTGCGCATGGCGACGTTGGCGCTCTCTATGTTGGGCCACGGGTCTCCGGCGCGCGGAGTGGTCGTGGGACCTTTAAGGATGACGTGGCACGCCTTGAGGTCGGCGAGCACGTCGTCGGGGATGGCTTTCATAGCTTTAACTCTGTTCTCGATGGTGAGACCTTCGATGCTGCGGAACTGCACGGTGCCGGCGCTTACCTCGTCGGCGAGCAGCGCTCTGAGTACGCGTTCGGACTCGGCGGTGATAACGGGACCAATGCCGTCTCCGCCG
>Ga0070399_1002177_pt1 | contig 19125 bp, 20 predicted proteins | sample BioMet4_FD_61217 | JGI IMG/M metagenome (GOLD analysis project Ga0070399, IMG submission 61217) | Microbial communities from bioreactor (seeded with sewage sludge) at LBNL, California, USA - Biofuel metagenome 4 (version 1) | ecosystem: Engineered > Bioreactor > Anaerobic > Unclassified ... | reverse complement strand
AAAGGACCGAAGCACGGCGGCGCGAATATCAAGGTCGTGAAGATGTTTGAAGATATGAAGCAGAATATCGACGACTGGGAGGACGAGGACAAGGTTGCCGATTATTTGAGCAAGTTGCTGAATAAAGACGCATTTGACCGGGCCGGCCTGATTTATGGCATGGGTCATGCGGTTTATTCACTTTCCGACCCGCGTGCGAATATCTTCAAGAAATTCGTGAAGAGCCTTTCGGAAGAAAAGGGTCTTACTAAAGAATATAAGCTTTATTCCCTTGTTGAACGTCTGGCACCGGAGGTCATCGGGCGCGAACGCAAAACCTACAAGGGAGTCAGCGCGAACATCGACTTTTACAGCGGATTCGTTTACCATATGCTGGGCCTGCCGCCGGAGCTTTTCACACCTGTATTCGCCATGGCGCGCATCGCCGGCTGGAGCGCCCACCTGATGGAAGAACAGATCAACGTCGGCAAAATTATCCGCCCCGCGTACAAAAGCATATCGTCTCACAGGGACTATGTTCCCCTGCACAACAGATAATTTATTTGAGCGGCGGACATTCCGGGTTAAGGAATGTCCGCCGCTTTCCATGCGGGCGGGTTTTGGGCGGGTAAGCTTGACAATACTTTCAGTTCCGCCTATACTTTTTAGTGTTTTAAGATTTCTCCCCGGCCGTAACATCCGCTTTTTGGGAAACCGCGCATTTCAATGTGCATTTAGATATAAGGAGTAATGATTCATGATCAGCGTAAATGAAAAAATTGCCGCGCTGCGCCGTCAGATGAAACAGAACGGCGTGCAGGCCTGTATTGTGCCTTCCTCGGATCCGCACATGAGCGAGTACCTGCCCGCACACTGGGAAGCAAGAAGCTATTTTTCTGGCTTTAACGGTTCGGCGGGTACTTTGGTTGTCACAGAAAGGGAAAGCGGGCTGTGGACGGACGGACGGTATTTTATCCAGGCCGCGCATCAGCTTGAGGGAAGTGAAATTGTCCTGTACCGCATGGCGGTCAGGGGGGTGCCGACCTATATTGAATTTTTAGACGACAAGCTGAAAGACGGAGAAACGGTCGGCTTTGACGGGAAGATGCTTTCCGCCTCTTCCGTAGCGGAAATGCGCGCGAAATTCGCCGATAAAAAGCTGCATATTAAAGCGGTGGACCTTATTGAGGGCATCTGGCCGGAAAGGCCGGAGATTCCGTCTACCAAAGTATTTGTGCACGATGTGAAATACGCCGGATATACCTGTCATGAAAAGCTGGGGCAGGTGCGTGAGGAGTTAAAGAGACAGCATGCCGACGGAGAGGTTTTTACCAAACTGGACTGCGTGGCGTGGCTGATGAATATCCGCGCGGACGACATTGCCTATAATCCGCTTGCGGTTTCCTACGCAATTGTTTATTCCGATTCCGCCTTCCTGTTTATCAATACGAAACGCGTTCTTCCCGAAGCACTTTCCTATCTGAAAGAGAACGGGGTTACCGTCAGGGAATATGAAGAAATTGATGCCGCGCTGGAGGGCATTGATGCCGCAATGACCATTCTGGTCGACCCGTCCTCCATCAATTACGACTTATATACCCTTTTGAAGAACAACAGCCACGTTACCGTCAAAGAGGGAAACGATACGGTTGTCGGCCTAAAGGGCGTAAAAAATGAAACAGAGATCAAAAATATTATTGAAGCGCATATCAAGGACGGCCGCGCGCTCGTCGAATTCCGCGTGAAATTTGAGGAAATGATGCGCAACGGCGAAACCGTCACCGAATGTACCGTGTGCGACATGCTCAGGGAATACCGGGCGAAGCAGCCAAACAACATGGGGGAGAGCTTCGGCACCATTGCGGCCTACAATGCCAACGCCGCGATGATGCATTACAGTCCGAAACCGGATACGTGCAGCACACTGAAAAATCAGGGTTTCCTGCTGATCGATTCCGGCGGGCAGTACCTTGAGGGGACGACCGATATCACCCGCACTTTTGTTTTGGGGCCTCTCAGCCGCGAGGAAAAAGAACATTACACCTATGTGCTGAAAGCACATATCGCGCTGGCTTCCGCCGTGTTCCTGGAAGGCTGCACCGGCGGCAATATTGATATCCTGAGCCGCGAGCAGGTCTGGAAGCACGGCATTGACTACCGCTGCGGCACCGGCCACGGAGTCGGCATGTTCAGCGGGGTACACGAAGGTCCGCAGAATCTGAGGATCAACAACAATGTTGTTTTCAAAAAGGGAATGACGATCACCAACGAACCCGGCATTTATGAAGAGGGAAAGCATGGCATCCGGACAGAAAACATAATGCTTGTCACGGATTACATCAATAATGAATACGGGCAGTTCTACCGTTTTGAACCCATCACCTATTTCCCCATTGACACGGCGGGAATTCTGACGGAGCTGATGACGGACGACGAACTGGAGTGGCTGAACAGCTACCACAGAATGGTGTATGAAAAGCTTTCTCCGGGCCTGTCCGGAAAAGAGCTTGCGTGGCTGAAAGAACATACGGAACCGGTTGGAAGAGAATAAGCAAAAGCGCGCTGCGAACTGCAGCGCGCTTTTTTAGACGAATTTATTGTTTTTTTTGTTCCGCTAATTTTCGTTAAAGCGGGACAGGAATGCTTTGGTGCGCTCATTCTGCGTATTTTCAAAAAGCTGTTCCGGCATTCCCTGCTCAACAATTACGCCGTTGTCCATAAAGACCACGTAGTCGGCGACGTCCCGGGCAAATTTCATCTCGTGCGTTACAACCACCATTGTCATATGCTCTGCCGCAAGCTCGCGGATAACCTTAAGAATCTCGCCGGTCAGCTCCGGGTCAAGAGCGCTCGTCGGCTCGTCGAAAAACAGGATGTCCGGGTTCATCGCGAGTGCGCGTGCAATAGAGACACGCTGCTGCTGTCCGCCGGAAAGCTGGCAGGGGTAAGCGTCCGCCTTATCGGACAGGTCCATTTTTTTCAGCAGTTCGGTCGCGGTGGATTCCGCTTCCGCCTTGGACCGGTTCAGCACGCGGATGGGTGCCTCGGTAATGTTCTGCATGACCGACAAGTGGGGGAAAAGGTTAAAATTTTGGAAAACCAGTCCGATATGCAGCCCGATTTTGCCGCATGCCGCTTTGTCCGCGTAGACAGCCTTGCCGTTCGCGCCGTTTTTGACCAGTGTGTCGCCGCAAATCGTGATTTCCCCGGAATCCACCGTTTCCAGTTGAGTGATGCAGCGCAGCAGGGTGCTTTTCCCGGAACCGGACGGCCCGATCACGGCGAGCACCTGCCCTTGGGTAACCTCGATGGAAATGCCTTTCAGCACGTCCGTGCCGTCAAAGCTTTTGCAAATATTTTCAGCAGTCAGAATATGCATTTTCATCCTCCTAACGGTAATAATCCAGCCGGGCTTCGGCCATCGTAAAGCATCTTGTGACAACGCCGTTCATCACAAGGTAGAATGCGCCCGCAATGACCAGCGGCGTCATGTTGACGGCGGAGGAAACCCAGTTTGAGGTCACTTTGAGCAGTTCTACGATTCCGATTACCTGCGCCAGAGAAGTATCCTTCACCAGCGTGATAAACTCGTTTCCCATCGGCGGAATAATATGCTTGACGACCTGGGGCAGGATGATGCGGAAGAAGGTCTGGCTGCGCGTAAAACCAAGCACCTTGGCCGCTTCGTGCTGGCCCAGCGGAATCCCCTCAATCCCGCCGCGGAAAATTTCTGCGAAATATGCCGCGTAATTTAGAACGAAAGCGACCTCGGCGGCGAGCACGCGGTCAAGCTGGATGCCGAACAGGGGCTTTAAGGCGTAAAAGAAAAATAAAAGCTGGAGCATCAGCGGTGTTCCGCGCATCAGCAATATGTAGAGCCTTACCGGAAGATTAATCATTTTAATCTTTGACATGCGCCCTCTGGCTACAAGCAGGCCAAGTGGCAGCGAAAAAATGAGGGTGATAAAAAATATGCGCAGCGACATGAGTGTTGCTTCCAGCATTTGCGTTAAAAGCACCTGATAGTTCATGAACGGACCTCCATAAAATGATTGTGATAAAAAAGCCAAAGGCACAGAACCGGACACAGTCCGGCCCTATGCCGCGCTGGGGAGTGAAACCTGTATCTGTCATCCGGAGTGAAGAGAGAAATCTCAGATGACAGTTAATCATGGATTCTTCGGTTACAGTTTTCCCTGGAATGCAACGTACAACCGTTTTATTTCCCTACGGTTGTAACATCCTCGCCGAACCATTTTTTAGAGATCGTTGTCATCGTGCCGTCCGCCGCCATTTCCTTCAGTACGCCGTTAATCTTTTCTGTCAGCGCGGTGTCCGCTTTGCGGAAACCGACGACATAATCTTCCGTGGCAAGCGAAGCATCCTTGCCGTCTTTATCCTGAAGCACTTTGTAGGCGTTCGGGTTGTTGGTCAGATAATAGCGGGCGACAACCTCATCAATGCTGATTGCGTCAATCGTACCGTTCTGCAGTTCCAGAACCGCTTTGGAGTAATCGTCAATCTGAACTACGGATTTTAGAGTCTTTTTAAAAGCTTCGTTCGCGTTCAAAGCGACTTCTGCGGAAGAATCCGACTGTACGCCGATGGTCTTCCCGGCCAGAGAGTCAAGGCCCTGATACGAAGAATCCGTTTTTATCAGAATGATCTGTTTGTTTTTCATGTAGGGGATACTCAGACTGAATTCCTTTTCTCTTTCGTCGGTTTTGCTGAAACCGTTCCACAGACAGTCAATATTGCCGTTGTTCAGTTCGGCGGTTTTGCTGTCCCAGTCAATCGGCTGTGTTTTTAGCTCGATTTTCAGGCGTTTGCATGCCTCTCTGGCAAGGTCAATATCAAAGCCGACCAGTTCGCCGGTTTTGGTGTCGACATATCCCATCGGCGGGAACGCGTCGTCAAGGCCAAGGACCAGTTTGCCGGCCTTTTCCACTTTGCTCCATGATTCGTCGGCGGACGCCGGTGCGGCGCCGGCACTTGCGGAACCTTTGGTGCTGCTGGCAGCGGTACCACCGCAGGCGGCGCAGGAAAGGGCAATGCCTGCCGCTAATAATAAAGATAATATTTTTTTCATTATAATACCCCGTTTCTCTTCTCTTTGGTATCTCTGATATTAATATATTACCTTATTAGCGTACTAAAGTAAAGGGGTAATTTAAAATTTGGCGATATTGCACCAATCACAGCCTGTCCTTTGGCTTTGGTTCACCGCGATATGGACAAAATAAGCCGAATGAAAAGTACGGCGAAGGACTTCGCCGCACCCCGATAATCATTATGAAAGAAGCATCCTGTCGTTGTCCATGGCGTCTCCGCTCGCGTGCTCGAACATTTCGAGCAGATCTTTTACCTGTAAATCCTTCTTTTCCTGCCCCTTGATGTCCAGAATGATTCTTCCTTCGTGCATCATAATCAGACGGTTTCCCAAACGAATGGCTTCCTTCATATTGTGTGTTACCATCAGGGTGGTCAGATTATCCCGGATGACCATCTCATTGGTCAGTTCCAGCACCTTGCGCGCGGTTTTCGGGTCAAGCGCCGCGGTATGCTCATCCAGAAGCAGTAGCTTCGGTTTTTGCAGGGTGGCCATCAACAGGGTCAGCGCCTGGCGCTGGCCGCCGGACAGCAGCCCCACCTTGCTGGAAAGTCTTGTTTCAAGACCCAGCTCCAAAGTCTTCAGTTTTTCTTTATAAAGGGTGCGCTCGCCTTTTTTTATGCCCCAGCCAAGACCGCGGCTTTTTCCTCTGCGGTATGCCATGGCAAGATTTTCCTCAATGCCCATGTCCGCGGCCGTGCCCATCATCGGGTCCTGAAACACGCGGCCCAAAAGCTTTGCCCTGCGGTATTCCGGCTGTGTTGTCAGGTCGATGTCGTCCAGCGTGATCCGGCCGCCGTCACAGGGGAAAACGCCCGCAATCAAATTCAGCAGCGTGGACTTTCCCGCGCCGTTTCCGCCGATCACCGTGACGAAATCGCCGGTTTCAATGGTCAGGTTCAAATCCACCAGCGCTTTTTTTTCATTAATGGTATTGGCATTGAAGGTTTTGCTTACGTTTTTCAGTTGAATCATTTTGTTTTCCCCTCATTTCCGGCGGACTTGCTCCCGCATTTTTTAAAAAGCCTGCAAAAGCGCTGCCATCTGTCTTTCAGACTTCTGAAAACTGCCGGCGCCTTCCGCTTTACAACCGGGATGGCCAGCGCAATCGCGACAATAATGGAGGTGAACAGCTTCAGGTCGGTGGATTTCATGCCGAGCCGAAGAACCAGAGCGATGACCATGCGGTATATGACGGAGCCGACCACCACGGAAAGCAGCTTGTAAGCAAAGGAAAAACGGTTGCCCATCAGAACTTCGCCGATGATGACGGACGCAAGACCGATCATAATGGTGCCGGTGCCCATTCCAACGTCTGCGTAGCCCTGACTTTGGGCGACCATCGCGCCGGAAAGCGCGACCAGCCCGTTGCTCAGAACCAGCCCGAGAATTTTTGTCTTATCGGTATTGACCCCCAGCGCGCGGACCATGTATTCGTTGTTGCCGGTCGCGCGGATGGAACAGCCGATTTCCGTTCCGAAAAACCAGTACATAAAGGCGATGGCCGCAAATGAAAACAAAAGGCCGATCATCAGTGAAATCATATTCACGCTCAAAGCCGGATACAGCGCCGACACAGAGGTGATGATCGTGGAAATCCCCAGAAGCGGAATGTTGGCCTGCCCCATGATGCGGATATTGATGGAGTACAGGGCGATCATGGTCAGAATTCCCGCCAGAATTCCCGGAATCTCAAGCTTGGTATGTAAAAAGCCGGTGATGAAGCCGCAAGCCATGCCGGCGGCCAGCGCAAATAAGAGAGAGAGGAAAGGGTTCATTCCGTGGGAAATTAAAATTGCTGTCACCGCGCCGCCGGTAGCAAAACTGCCGTCAACCGTCAGGTCGGCGAAATCCAGAACTTTAAAGGTGATGTAGACGCCGAGCGTCATAATGCTCCACAGTATGCCCTGTGACACCGCACCCTGCATTGCCTGTAAAAGACCCATATATAAATTCTCCTTAACGCAACATGAGCGATAGGGGATTTTCCCTATCGCCATGGTGTTTGATTTTTTGAGGGGATTATTTGCTGCTCGCGGTGCCGGAGGCGTTTGCCTTATCCAGCAGTTCCTGCGGAATGGTCAGGCCGATTTTGGCCGCCACGTCTTTGTTGATGGTCAGATCGCAGTTGGTGGAATACTCAATCGGCATATCCGCGGGCTTCGCACCGTCCTTCAGAATTTTTACCGCCTGTTTTGCGGTAAGCAGTCCAAGGTCGTAGTAGTTGATGCCGTATGTAGCAACGCCGCCGTTTTTCACCATTCCGGACTCGCCCACGATGATCGGCAGCTTTGCGGGCTGTGCCACCATGGAAACCGTCGCCATGCCGGCGGCGATCATGTTGTCGGTGGGCGCGTAAATTGCGTTAACCTTGCCGACAAGGGACTGGACAACCTGCTGGATTTCATTGGAGTTGGACACCGTGGCGTCGACCGTTTCCAGCCCGAGCGCTGCGGCGCTCTTTTTGGCAATATCCACCTGAAATTTGGAGTTCGTTTCGCTGGAACAGTACAGCATGGCAACCTTTTTCGCGTTCGGCAGCAGCTGCTTCAACAGTTTCATCTGCTCGTCGACGGGGGTCAGGTCGGAAGTTCCGGATACATTTCCGCCCGGCTTTTTGTTGGAAGCGACCAGCTTTGCGTCGGCGGGGTCGGTGACCGCGGTGACAAGGATCGGGATGTCTTTTGTCGTATTGGCAACCGCCTGTGCGGCCGGTGTTGCGATGGCAAGGATCAGATCCGATTTGTCATCCACCAGTTTGGTCGCGATGGTCTGGCAGTTTGCCTGTTCACCCTGCGCGTTCTGGTAATCCAGCGTGATATTCTGGCCGTCTACATAGCCCGCTTTCGCCAACCCGTCCACAAAGCCCTTGTAGGCCGCGTCCAGAGCGGGGTGTTCCACAAGCTGTACAATACCGATTTTAAATTTCTTTTCAGCCGCTGCGGAAGCTGCCTGCGACCCTGCCGCCGCGGAAGAAGTTGAACCGCCGGAAGCACAAGCTGTTGCGGAAAGCGCGATGACACCGGCTAACAGCAATGCGAGTGTTTTTTTCATAAATACCCATCCTCTCGCCTATTTTAATTTATTGCTTTAAAGTCATAAACACTTTATCGCTTTAAACTGATTTATAAATTTTACAATATTTTTCGCTGTTCGTCAATCTTTAATTTCACAAATTATTTACACAGCCGGGGAATAAATTCGTCAGAATTATGTCCACATGGTGAAAATGTAGGGCAGACGGCGGATTTTGCGGGCGGTATATTTATTTAAATTCAATCTAAACTAAGCTTAACAGGAATTTAACATTGCATTCGTACAATAAAACTGTACTTAAGAGACTGAACATATTTTTAGGAGGACTGTCCAAAATGAGAAAAATCATATCTGCTGTTTTGACAGCTGCGATTCTCTGCACCGCATTTGCAGGGTGCAGTTCTGAAATTCAGGGCACCACTTCCAATGCGCCTGCTGCGGATACTTCCAAGGCTGCTGTTTCCGAAAACGGGTCGTCCGCTGCCGCAGCCGACTTAAGCGGCAAGCTGACGTTGAACGGTTCCACTTCCATGGCAAAGGTCTGTCAGGCGCTTGGCGAAGCCTTTCAGGAGAAGTACCCGGGCGTAACGGTTGAAAAAAGCGGTACCGGCTCCGGCGACGCGGCAAAAGCGGTCAGCGCGGGCACGGCTTTAATCGGAGACCTTTCCAGAAAAATGAAGGACGAAGAAAAACCGGGGGATTATGAGATTGTGCAGATCGCCATTGACGGCATTGCGATTGCGGTAAACAAGGACAACAAGGTTGCCGGCCTGACATCGGATCAGATCTCCAAGATCTTCACGGGAGAAATTACAAACTGGAAGGATGTCGGCGGTGCCGACCAGAAAATCACAGTGCTTGGACGCGAGGCTGCAAGCGGCACGCGCGACGGCTTTGAGAGCATCTTCAAGGTTGCAGAAAAATGCAAATATGCGGCGGAGCTCTCCTCCACCGGTGAGGTTGTCACCAAGGTGAGCAGCGATAAAGGCTCGGTCGGGTATGTTTCGCTTGATTCGGTGAACGATACGATTAAAGCGGTGAATATCGACGGCGTGAAAGCAAATGAAGAAAATATTGTAAACGGAAGCTATAAAGCACAGAGACCTTTTATTGAAATTTACAAAAAGGGTACCGACAGCGACCTGGTAAAAGCATGGTTTGCATTCATTAAATCGGATGAAGGCCAGGCCGTCATTAAAAAGGCCGGACTGGTAACCGTAAAATGAGCATGGCGATGAACAGCGCTGAAAACGCGCTGAAAAACAAAAAACAGAATAGTGTGAAGAAAGGCCTGGCAATTTTGTTAGGCCTTCTTTCCGTTCTCACTTTCTTTTTTCCGTACATTCAGTTTGTCTTTAAAAATACAACATATATCGTCAGCGCTTTCCAGCTTGCAACGGTAAAGGGGTTTCGCGTGCAGGGGCCGGAACTCAGCGGCCTTGTGACGATTCCGGTCCTTACCAGAATATCGGTCATCGCCGGCGTTCTGCTGCCGGCTGCGGGCATCGTTCTGCTTTTGCTCAAAAAACCTGTGATAGCGGGAACATCGTTTGTGCTTTCCGGAATCACCCCTCTGATTGTGCTGATCACTACGTCCAGTATCCAGACGGCGGTCACCCAGCTGAATATCAGCAAAATTTCGATTGCCTACCTCTGGCCTTCCATTTATGTGCTGGTTGGGGGGATTGTCTGCGCCATTCTTTCTATCTGGACGCAGGGAACGGAAAAACTTGCGGAATCGGTATTTCTGGTTTTTTCCTGTGTTTCCGTCGGATCCGTCATCCTGATTACCGTCTATATTTTTGCGGCGGGTTCCCCCGCTATCCTGCAGATCGGTCTGGGGCAGTTCCTGTTCGGCAGGGAGTGGAATGCGGAAGCGGGCGTTTTCGGAATTCTGCCGCTGATTCTGTCTTCCATTGCGGGTACGGCGGGTGCAATCCTGCTGGGAGTTCCCATCGGGATTCTGACGGCTGTTTTCCTTGCGGAAACGGCCAAACCGCAGGTTGCCCGGTTTGTGCATCCGGCAATTGAGCTGCTCGCCGGCATTCCCTCCGTCATCTACGGCTTTTTCGGTATGCTGGTAATTGTTCCGGCAATCCGCAGCTTCCCGCCGTTCCGGGACAACACCATCGGCGACAGCCTGCTGGCGGCGATTCTGATTCTTGCCATTATGGTGCTTCCCACCATTGTCAGCGTAACCGAAACCTCTTTAAAGGCGGTGCCTCAGGCTTACCGGGAAGCGTCGCTCGCGCTGGGCGCAACGCCGACCACCACCATCTTTAAGGTCAGCATTCCGGCCGCAAAGTCGGGGATACTGGCGGGTGTGATTCTGGGCGTCGGCCGCGCAATCGGCGAAACCATGGCGGTGATTATGGTCGCGGGAAACGTTGCCAATATGCCGTCGCTGCTGGGTACGGTGCGGCTTCTGACGACCGGTATCGCCATGGAAATGAGCTATGCGTCCGGCTTGCACCGGGAAGCGCTTTTCGCTATCGGGCTGGTGCTGTTTGTGTTTATTATGATTGTCAATATCAGCTTTACGTATATTTCGAAGAGGGGGGTGCAGATGGATGCCGAGTAGTTCTCTGTACGGAAAAAGGAAGCGCCCCTTCGACACCTTTCTGAAAATTCTGATCAATATCGCCGCGGCGATTACGGTGATTGTGCTGCTCGGAATTATTTTTTATATCCTGTTTAACGGCATTTCCTATGTTTCGTGGACGTTTATTTCAACGCCTTACTCCGAAACGAACGACCATTTAAAGGGCATCCTGCCCATGATTATCAACACCATGTACATTGTGGTTATCACCCTGCTGATTTCAGCTCCGATCGGCATTTCCTCGGCAATCTATCTGACACAGTACGCAAAGCAGGGGAGGCTGGTCAAAGCCATCCGCTTCACCACCGAAATCCTTTCCGGCATCCCGTCCATTATTTTCGGCCTGTTCGGCTATACGGTGTTCTGCATCCTGTTCCGGCTGCAAACGTCGATTCTGGCCGGCTGCCTTACCATGACGCTGTGCATCCTGCCGACCATTATCCGTACAACGGAGGAATCGCTTCTGTCTGTTCCGGGCAACTATAAAGAGGGCGCCATGGCGCTCGGCGCCGGAAAGCTGCGCGTTGTACTGGGAATTGTGCTGCCCTGCGCCATGCCCGGCGTGCTGACTGCCGTTATTCTTGCCATGGGGCGGATTGTAGGGGAGAGCGCGGCTCTTTTATTTACCTCGGGTTTGTCCTATAATATGCCCAAGGGATTTTTACAGCAGATTTTCTCGAGCGGCCGCACACTGACCCTGCATCTGTACCAGACCGCGCGCGAGGCAAACTCCCCCGACGCCATGCATATTGCCTTTGCCACGGCGTCCGTGCTGCTGATTCTGGTGTTTTTACTCAACCGGCTCGCAGGGCTTCTCTCCAGGGCTCTCAGGAAAGGATAAGAATATGGAAACGAAAATATCAATTCAGGACTTAAATCTGTTTTACGGGGATTTCCATGCGCTGAAAGGCGTCAATATGGAAATCCCGCGCAATAAAGTAACGGCTTTTATCGGGCCCTCCGGCTGCGGAAAGTCTACCTGTCTGAAAACGATCAACCGGATGAACGACATGGTTGAAAACTGCAGGATTACGGGAAAGGTAACAATTGACGGCGAGGACATCTACGACCCCCGCACCGACGTCACCCTGCTGCGCAAGCGCGCCGGCATGGTGTTCCAGAAGCCGAACCCGTTTCCCATGACGCTGTATGACAACATCGCCTACGGCCCGCGTGTTCACGGTGTGAAAAGCAAGCAGAAGCTGGACGAAATTGTGGAGCGCTCCCTGAAAAGCGCGGCGCTCTGGGACGAGGTGAAGGACAGGCTTAAAAAATCCGCGCTCGGTCTTTCAGGCGGGCAGCAGCAGCGCCTGTGCATTGCGCGCGCGCTGGCTGTGGAGCCGGACATTCTTCTGATGGATGAACCGACCAGCGCGCTCGACCCGATCTCCACACTGAAAATCGAGGACCTGATGGATGACCTGCGCGAAAAATATACGGTGATCATTGTTACCCACAATATGCAGCAGGCCGCGCGTATCGCAGATAAAACCGCCTTTTTCCTTCTGGGGGAAATTGTAGAGTTCACCGATACGCTGACCATGTTCAACAATCCGAAGGATGAGCGCACGGAGCGCTATATTACGGGACGTTTCGGCTGAAACAGGAGCCGAAAATTTTTGTTCCCTATGGCGATTTTTAAAATAAAAATGTATAATATGAGGAGGAAATACCATGCCGAGAAAACTCTTTGACCGGGAACTTGCAAATCTGATTTCCCAGATGACCGATATGGGCAATACGGTCAGTCAGCGCATTGAAGAGACCATTGCCGCGCTGCGCACCATGGATCTGGATAAGGCCGCGGAGGTTGCGAACAGCGACAATGAAATTGATCAGACGGAGCACGCGATAGAAAAACTGTGCATGAATCTGATTGCGATGCAGCAGCCGATTGCGACGGATCTGCGCGTGATTGCGGCATGCCTGAAGATTCTGACGGATATTGAACGCGAGGCCGATCAGTGCGCGGATATCTGCGATATTCTTACCATCGGCGAGCTGAACACCAACAGCCTTGCCATTACCCACGTGGTGCAGATGCTGGAGGCGGCGCACGGCATGTTCCGCCGCGCGATGGACGTCTTTCTCAGCCGCGACGTGGAAGCGGCGCAGGCGGTCTGTGAAAGCGATGATATTGTCGACGGTATGTTCTCCAAAATTATTCTGGAGGTCTGCGGAATCATCACGCAGAATCCGCAGAATGTGATGCGCGAGGTCGATCTGCTCTTTATTTCAAAATATATTGAGCGCATGGGCGACCACGCCACCAATATTGCCGAATGGGTCATTTATATGGAGACCGGGGTGCATCCCGACCTGAACACCAAAGAGATGTAAAGGAGAAACACATGGCTCTGATTTATATTGCGGACGACGAGCTGAATATCCGGAAGCTGGTTTCCTTCGGGCTGAAGGACAGCGGCTTTGAAACCGCCGAATTTCCGGACGGCACACAGCTGCTGAACGCCGTCCGGCAGCGTGCGCCGGACGCGATCATCCTCGACTGGATGATGCCGCAGCCGGACGGCCTGGCCGTCTGCCGCATGCTGCGTGAAAACGAGGCTACGCGCGCCATCCCGGTGCTGATGCTCACGGCGCGGGGTGAAGAAATCGACCGGGTTCTTGGCCTGGAAATCGGCGCGGATGATTATATTGTAAAGCCCTTCAGCATCAAGGAGCTCTGCGCCCGCGTGCGCGCCGTCCTGCGCAGGTCCGCGCGGCAGGAGGACTCCGCCGGGCAGGTCCTTTCCAGCGGCGACCTGACCGTAGATATCACCCGGCACAGTGTGAAAAAAGGCGATGATTCCATAGAACTGACCGTTAAGGAGTTCGATTTGCTTGCCATGCTGATGAAGAACAGCGGCAAGGTACTTACGCGCGACACGCTGCTTGATAAGGTGTGGGGGATAGAGTATTACGGCGACACCAGAACGGTTGACGTCCATGTGCGCTACCTGCGCCAGAAAATAGAAGATAATCCCGACGACCCGGTCTATATTCAGACCGTACGCGGAGTTGGATATAAATTCAGCGGGCAGAATTAACCGGAGGCTGTTATGAAAAAGAAACTGATGCTCAGCAACGCGGCAATTATCGTGGTTGGATTTATCGCGGCCTTTCTTCTGGCCGCCCTGCAGGTTCAGCGGCAGTATCAGACCGAATTTACCAGACGTCTGGACACCGCCCTGAGCATCCTTTCCACCCAGATTGAGGATATTCAGCGCGAACCGGAAACAGCCGCGACCAATGTCGGCATCGAACTGGAGAAGGCCGGACAGGAAATGCGTATCAGCGTGATTGACTTAAACGGAAAGGTCATCGGCGACAGCGCGGAGGAAGACATCAATCAAAACCACAGCAGCCGGCCCGAAATCATGCAGGCCCGGAAAAACGGGCGCGGCTATGACACACGCATCAGCGCAAGCCTGAATCAGCGTTATTATTATGAAGCTATTTATATAAAAGACCGGTTCTTTATCCGCGCGGCTTTGCCTACCGCCGATCTTGACAGGGGCATTTACAGGATCTGGCTGGTCGCCGCGCTCAGTATGTTGCTGGGAATTGCCCTTGTCTGTGTTGTGACGGGTATCCTCGTTTACCGCGTAACCGAGCCGCTCAAGCAGCTGACCGATGCGGCGGGGGAGATTTCCGCCGGCGATTATTCCAGCCGTGTCACCGGAAGCTATGAGGATGAGGTGGGGGAGCTCGCCCAATCCTTTAATGCCATGGCGCAGAGCACCGAAACGGCCGTTTCCCAGCTGATCAGCAAGCAGAACCAGTTGGAAGGCGTGCTTCAGGGCATGGACGACGGAGTGCTTGCCGTGGACGCCGAAAATAAAATCCTGTTTTTGAACCAGAGCGCGCGCCGCCTTCTGGAAAAGCCGGGCCTTGATGAAAACACGAAGCTGGAAGGCAGCCTGCTGGTCGGAAAAATTGCCAATATGATGAAGCATGCCATTGAAAGCTCGGAATCCGGCAAAGAGACAATTACCGGCGCGCCGAACGATAAACAATTTATCGTTTATGTGTCCCCCATCGCCGGGCAGGAGGAAAAGTCCGCTCTGGCCGTTATCACCGATGTGACGAGAGTACACAAGCTCGAACAGATGAGAAGCGAATTTGTGTCGAATGTTACCCATGAGCTGAAAACGCCGCTAACCTCTATCCGCGGCAGCATAGAACTTTTAAAAAGCACCGACCGCGATGAAAAGACCCGGCGTTATTTTTATGATGTGCTGGATATTGAAGCGGAACGGCTGCACCGGCTGATTGACGACATGCTTGCGCTGTCGCAGATTGAAAACGCAAGGGAGGACCCATCCGTGCGCCGCTGCAGCGTCAGGGAAGAACTGGAGCACTGTATTGAACGGCTGAAGCCTGTGGCGGAAAAAAATCAGATTCAGCTCACACTGGACGCAGACAGCACGCTGTTTGTATCCTGTTCGCCGACAAGGCTTCAGCAGTTGTTCGGAAATTTGATTGAAAACGGGATTAAATACAACAAGCCCGGCGGCAGCGTCGCTATTACGGCGCGCCGCCAGCGCCAGACCGTGGTTGTGCAGGTGAAGGACACCGGCATCGGCATTGCGCCGGAGCACTTTGACCGCCTTTTTGAGCGTTTCTACCGCGTGGATGCCAGCCGCTCGCGTGAGATCGGGGGAACCGGACTGGGACTTTCCATCGTCAAACATCTCGCCGCGCTTTACGGCGGAGAGGTCGGCGTGGAAAGCGAGGTAGGAAAGGGCAGTACCTTCATTGTACGCCTGCCCCTTCTGCTGAACGAGGCATGACCATTTTTTCGTAATATGTTTCTCTCCCTGAAGGCGGGGGCGACACATAAAACCGTTCTGTCGTTAAATTGGAAATATTATTAAAGAGGCTGCCAGTAAAATATGGCAGCTTTTTTGTATATTCATTTCATTTCAGCAAACCTTAATGACGGAGGGATATGAAATGAAATCAGTTTGGAGCGAAAGCTGCAGCCTGCCGAAAAGAGATCCGCTCAAAGCCGACATTGTGGTGGACACCGCAGTGGTCGGAGCGGGCATGGCGGGGCTGCTGACCGCGTACCTTTTGCAGAAAGAGGGCCGCAGCGTCGCCGTGCTGGAAGCGGCGGAGACAGCCGGAGGCGTGACAAAAAATACCACGGCGAAAATCACTTCGCAGCACGACCTGATCTATGACAGTATGATCAAAAAATTTGGCGATAAGGCCGCGCAGCAATATGCCGACGCAAATCAGAAAGCGATTGCGATGTACCGAAAAATTGTTTCTGAGGACCATATTGATTGCAATCTTGAGACTAAACCCGCTTTTGTTTACTCCTTTGACCGGGAAAATGAACTCCGCGCGGAAGCGGAGGCGGCTGAAAGACTGGGGATAAACGCTGAATTTACGACTGAAACCGACTTGCCGTTTGAAGTTCCCGCAGCTGTAAAATTTTCAGACCAGGCTCAATTCAATCCTTTGAAATTTTTAAAGTCTATTGCGTCGGATTTGACGGTTTATGAAAACACCCGGGCGCTGATCGTCCGCGATGACACTGTTATTACCAACCGGGGCAGAGTGACGGCGGATCATATTGTGATCGCCACGCACTTTCCGTTTATCAATATTCCCGGCTGGTATTTCGCGCGGATGCATCAGGAGCGCTCCTATGTCATCGCTTTAAAAAATGCCGGTAAACTTGACGGAATGTACATTGATGCGAACCCGGACGGCTATTCGTTCCGCAGCTATGAGGATTATATCCTTTTAGGCGGAGCCGGCCACCGCACGGGCAAACATCCCGGAACAGGCTGCTATGAGAAGCTGCGCAGCGCCGCAAAGCGTTTTTTCCCGGAAAGCGAAGAGGTTTGCCATTGGTCCGCACAGGACTGTGTTACCTGGGACAATTTGCCGTATATCGGGCGTTATGCATCCTCTACGCGCAATCTTTATGTGGCGACCGGCTTTAAGAAGTGGGGAATGACCTCCTCTATGGCGTCGGCCATGATCCTTACGGATTTCATCTGCGGCCGGCCGAACGAAGAAGCGGAGATTTTTTCTCCCCAGCGTTTTCACGCGGCGGCGTCCGCAAAGAATCTTCTGTCCGACGGCGGACATTCGGTCGCCGGGCTCACAGCCGGCCTGTTTTCCGCGCCAAACCGGAAGTGCACGCATTTGGGCTGCCGTCTGCACTGGAACCCGGATGAGGAGACGTGGGACTGCCCCTGTCACGGTTCAAGGTTTACAAGCAAAGGGGAATTGATCAGCGATCCTGCGGAAAGAGGACTGAAGCCTCATGAATGATCCCATGCTTCATAAGAGCCGTTCCTCTTTTGAGGGCTGGTATTTTAAGCATCAAAGCGAGGACGGCGCCGTCGCTTTTATCCCCAGCGTGAGCTTCAGTCAGGCGGGCAAAAAAAACGCTTTCATCCAGGTGATTACAAAAGAAGGTTCGTTTCGCCTGTCCTATCCGTATTCCGCGTTCCGCGTCTGCCGGAAAAAGTTTTCCGTACGCGTTGGCAGAAATGTTTTCGCCGAAAAGGGCGTTTACATTGATATGACCGGTTCAGACATCCGTTGCACGGGAGATATAAGCTACAGCCCGCTTACGCCGATCGCGTCGGATATTATGGGGCCGTTTCGTTTTATTCCCTTTATGGAATGTAATCATGGCATAATCAGTATGAGGCATAGCCTGACGGGTTCCATCACCCTGAACGGCCTGAAAATCGATCTTAACGGGGGCACCGGATACATCGAAAAAGACTGGGGAAGCTCGTTCCCTTCCCGCTATCTTTGGGTGCAGTGCAACCGGTTCAGTGATCCCTCCTGCAGTATCATGGCCTCTGTTGCCGAAATTCCGTTCGCAGGGTTTCATTTTCAGGGGTGCATTGCCGTTGTCCGTTTTCAGGGCCGGGAATACCGCTTCGCAACGTACCTTGGCGTTCGGGTTGTCCGCTGTACTGAGACGGGATTTATCCTGCAGCAGGGAAAATATCTTCTGGAAGCTGAAATACTGTCCGGCTCCTCCCAGAAGCTGTTTGCGCCAAAGTCCGGCGAAATGTCGCGCGTTATTCGGGAAAATATGGATTCGCGCGTGCGGTTCCGTCTTCATGCGGACAACATTTCCCTCTTTGATCTAACCAGCGAAGAAGCGAGCTATGAATACGTAAAATAGCAATTTGCACCGTCTGAAAATCCGTATAGGCTGTTTCTGCCTGCACATAATAACGAGGAACGGAGGTGAGCAGATTGCCAAAAGACAGCCAGCCGGACAACAAGCAGAGCCGGGTGAAAAAGGCAGACGGACAGACACCGATCACCAAAGAAAATCAAAATCATAATAAAAATGCAAAGAAACAGTCCATTAAAAATAATGATGTTTAAGGAGGGACAATCTTGGCAAAAGCAGGAATGAGACGTCCGGACCCCAAAGAACCGCATGGGACGGAAAGCAATCATAAAACGCATATTCCGAAAAATGACGTGCAGCCCGTCCCCGAACTTCAGGGAAAAGCCAAACACACAAAGGAAAAGGCCCCGCCCATGTAACCCGTTATGTAGACCGGGCGGGGTTTGAGCCTCGCCCTAACAGGGTATATATCCATGCACAAGGCACGTTTTTATAAATATGATAAATGCCCCGCCGCTAATATCTTCTCCTGCCGAAGCCGGGATATGACTGTTAAATTTTGTTTGTAAGGTTTTGCACAAAGTCATGCATCTCTTGCTTGGATTGAATTTCATGCGTGCTCCGGATGATTTCCTCCTGCTTTTGTTCCGGGAGTTCTGCAAAACGTTCCATCGCCGGTACGTTTTGGGCAAGCGCCATGCCGAAACCCAACGGAAGATCCATTTTCATCACCTCCGCCATTAGTGTTCGCCGAGTCCGCAAAATCATTCAATATATTTTTTTGTTTTATATTGTGATATACTGATGAATAATCAATGACGAAAGGAGGATAAAACGATGGAGAGAACCTGTATTATTTTGAAACCGGACGCGCTGAAACGCCGGCTGGCGGGCAAAATTATTTCCAGAATTGAGGATAAGGGATACATAATTGCGGACGCCAGAATGCTGCGGCTGGATGAAGCCATTTTGCGGGAGCACTATTCCCACCTTGTCGATAAGCCTTTTTTCCCTGATATTGTCGCGTACATGGTATCCGGCCCTGTGCTTGCCATGATTGTGGAAGGGGAAAACGCCGTTTTGGGAATGCGCCAAATCATCGGTGCCACTCACTTTGAAGACGTTACTGCCGGAACCATTCGCGGCGATTATGCGTTCAACACGGAGCAAAACCTGATTCACGGTTCGGATTCGAAAGAAAGTGCGGAACTGGAAATCGAACGCTTTTTCGCCCGGCGGTAAACGTCTGACGGAATCGTCAGCACCGCTGCTCCA
>Ga0070399_1002171_pt1 | contig 19145 bp, 20 predicted proteins | sample BioMet4_FD_61217 | JGI IMG/M metagenome (GOLD analysis project Ga0070399, IMG submission 61217) | Microbial communities from bioreactor (seeded with sewage sludge) at LBNL, California, USA - Biofuel metagenome 4 (version 1) | ecosystem: Engineered > Bioreactor > Anaerobic > Unclassified ... | reverse complement strand
CATGGACTATGTGGCAAACCTCGCCGATATCTCGACCGGTTCCGTCGGCAGCCCCGACGGCTGGAGCACAGTCTTTGTGCGCTCGAAGATCGGTGACTCGGTCTGGGCAAAGGCAATGGCCGCTGGTGTCTTCGAGACCCAGCCCATCGAGAAGGTCAAGCCTGGCCTCGAACTCGTGAGCAAGCTCGCAAACGAGAAGATCACGAAGAACCGGAACACCCTCGAAGCTCGCAAGACCTTCGGTGTGGGCAAGGCTCTTCGGAACCCCTACATCTAAATTCTTTTTTTTTTAGTCTTTTGCGTCTATGCAGACGGCATTTCCCAGAACATACAGGTTATGGCAGGGACCGATTTTATCGGTTTTTTCATGGTAAAAAAGCACGATTTCGGGATTTTCAGATACCCCAGTTCTTGATCTCCCTAATCGATGCCCCGGGTGAGAGATGGGAAAAGAACCCGTTTACGGCGCCATGCAGGGCCGCTTCTTTTGACGGATAGCCGGAAAGATCGCGGAAGTGATCTTTGGCTCCATTCTCCCGCACGGCAAGGCTGGCAATGCCATAATACTGTACACCGACACGGACCACCTTCACCTTGAGGGGGACTTCGACATCCTTTACCCGAACCTCGTAGATCCCTACGATTTCACGCACCTGGAGGATATCCGGGAACTGTTTTTGCAGGTCGTCTTCCTCTGTCACATCATCCCGGTTGCCTGCCGGAGGGAAAAAGGAATCTCCAGACCCAAACCCCTCGGGAACAGCCGGAATAAAGGGGCCGGATCCGATGACTTCCGGTACCGGTACGGTGAATAAACTGCCGGGAGGTGTACACTAAAAGAAACGGGATCGTTCCTGCCAGCCGGTTTCAGGTGACGGGCATACCGTCGAAAAACGATAGAAAACCAGGGAATGCGGGCGACGGATCCGCAGACTTTATGTTTCTCCCTATATTATTCACTAGAGAGTACATGGCAAAAAAATGCAGAAACTGCGGCGCCCCCGCTCCCGACACAAATTCCAAGTTCTGCGACCTGTGCGGTGCGCCGCTCACGGACGAAGAGCCGTCAAACCCCCAGGGACTGCCGGTCTGCCCGGTCTGCGGTGCGGTCGTTTCAGATAAGATAGCGCAGTTCTGCGATGTATGCGGTGCCCCGCTGGCAAAACCGATCTGCCCGGTCTGCCGCAACATAGCGCCATCCTATCATTCCAAGTTCTGCAGCCGCTGCGGAGCAGCGTTTGTTCCTGCTACCCCACCCCGGACACGGACGGTGCCTTCTGCCACCTATGAACCGGAACCCGAACCGGTCAAAATCAAGGCAAGAAAAGAGCCCGAACCGGTTACCGACACCCTTACAGACGAGTGGGATCCCTGGACCGATGGCGACCCCTCGTTCGATGTCTCAACACCGCTGCCGCAGCAGCCCCGGCAGAAGACCGATCTCCAGCGCATGAGCGAGGGGATAACACCGGCCATGCACCGCCCCGCTGCGGCAAACCAGCTGGATATGGTCCAGATGGCCGAGCCACGGAAAAAATATTCCCACCTGCCGCTTATTGCTGACGAACTCCAGGCAGATCTTAACCGCCGTGCAGCAGACATGCCCGTACCCAAAGAAAACAGCGGACAACCGGCGCAGAGTAAACGAGGTAAAAAGAAGGGACTGTTCCGCATCAAGTAGCCCCGCGGGAACCGGGCACTTCTATTTTTAGCGGATTTTCTTAGGAAAAGTAATCCACGATATTATGGAAGATCCGCATGTTGAGCGATTCCGGATCGGGCTGCTCGCCGCTCCGGCGCAGCTGTTCTTTTACGAGCGGCCAGTCGTAGAGGTTCGTAAACTCCATTGCCCGCTCCGGGTGCGGCATCATCCCGAGCACTTTTCCATCAGCGGACGTGATCCCGGCAATATCCTCCACCGAGCCGTTCGGGTTGTACGGGTACTCGCCGCCTGCGGGACTCAAATCCTCGCGGCAGTAGGTAAACGCAACCTGCCGCTGCCTCTTGATCCGCTGTAAGGTTTCGGGAGAACAGGAGAGGTTGCCTTCGCCGTGCGAGACCGGGCAGTAAAGTTTGACGATCCCGTGCGTCCAGATATTCTCGGCCGCCGGCTTGAGCGTGACAAACCGGCATTCGAGCCTCCCGATCCGGTTGGGCATCAGGGCAATATCCCGCGAATACTTCCTGTCAAACGCCGGGACAAGCCCGAGGTTTGCAAGGATCTGGAAACCATTGCAGATCCCAAGCACAAGGTTGTCCCCGTCAAGGAACTCCATGAGGTCGTCCCAGAGGTTGTTTTTCACCCGGTTGGCATACGCGTTTCCCGCTCCCGTGTCGTCACCGTACGAGAAACCGCCCGGGAAGACGAGGAGCCGGTAATCGGACAGCCGTTCCCGGCCCGCGATCAGGTCGTTGATGTGGACAATTTCGGAGTCCATGCCGGCCCGGCGGAGGGCTTCCTGCGTTTCCATCTCGGAGTTGATCCCGTACCCGCTCAGGATCAGGGCCCGGTCTGCGATGAGGGGCCGCGAAGCTTTTGGTGAAAGTGTGGGCGTCATGATCAGAACCCCGCAAACGGCGTCTTGTAGGAATTTTCAAGGGCGGAAATCTCCAGTTCAGAGACCAGCGTCTCGCCGGTGATACGCAGCCGGCTGCCGCCGACCGTGCCAAGCAGCAGGGCATCGGGCCCAAGAGCCTGCTCGAACGCACGCTTGTGGTCCGGCGCTACCGTGACCACGAACCGGCCAAGGGTCTCGGCAAAGAGAAATATGTCCGGCCGTACGTTCGGCGGGATCGTGATGTCCATCCCGAGCTGCCCGGCAACGGCCACTTTTGCAAGCGCCACGCCAAGGCCTCCCCTCCCGACCGGGAACGCCGATGCCACGAGTTCGTGGCTGATCGCATCGTACAGTTTCCGGTACCGGGCCTTTGCCGCTTCGGCGTCGAGCGTCGGTACAGAACCGCCTGACCGGCCGAGAAGGGCGTGATATTCGGAGCCGCCGAGCTCCGTCCCGTTCGCACCGATGACGTAGACAAGGTCGCCGGCGATCTTGGCATCGAGCGAGACCGCCTTTCCCGCATCCGGGTGGACACCGATGGACGAGATGAGAAGCGTCGGGGGAACCGAGACTTTTACCCGGTTGTTTTCTGCATCGTAGCCCGAGAAATCGTTGAACATGCTGTCTTTCCCGGAGATGAACGGCGTCCCGAAGGCTTTTGCATAATCGTAGCAGCCCTGCGCTGCCTTTTTGAGCTGCCACAGGCGCCCGGGTTCATCGGACGAGCACCAGCAGAAGTTGTCGAGGAGTGCAATAGTATCCGGGGGAACACCGATCGCGACAAGACCGCGGATGGCAGCATCGATCGAGGCCCCGGCCATCCGGTATGGATCAAGCTCCGAGTACGAGGGAAAGAGCGCCTGCGAGAGGCCGACGGCCTTCTTCGAGCCCGGTACTACTTTTGTGAGCGTTGCAACGGACTGCACACGGCCCTTTCCCTGTACCGGCCCGAGCACGTGGCCCCCCTGCACGGTGTGGTCGTACTGGACGGTCACAAACTCTGTCGAGCAGATATTTTTTCGCCCCAGCATCGCCGCGAGCGTCTCATCGAGCCGGGCGGGGCAGGGAAACTCGGGCTCGGTCGTGTCCGCTTCCTGCGAAACCGTTGCAAGGTGCTTCTTTGGCAGGCCGTCGTGGAGAAACGCGAGCTCGATATCCATTGCGATAATTCCCTGGCATTCGACAATGCACCGGCCCGTGCCGGTAAACTCGCCGATGACCGTTGCCTCGACCTCGCGGCGCTTCATGAGATCCATGAACGCATCGATCTTCTCCGGCGGGACGGCAAGCGTCATGCGTTCCTGGGACTCCGAGATCCAGATCTCCCAGGGGGCCATGCCGGGATACTTGAGCGGGACCTTGTCGAGGTCCACCCGGCACCCGTTGCTCTCCTTTGCCATCTCGGCAACCGAGCAGGAAAGCCCCCCGGCCCCGTTGTCCGTGATGCTCCGGTACAGGCCGAGATCGCGGGCCTCCTTCACGAGAACATCGGAGAACTTCTTCTGCGTGATCGGGTCGCCGATCTGGACTGCCGTCACCGGGCTGTTGGGGTCGAGCGCCTCGGACGAGAACGTGGCGCCGTGGATCCCGTCTTTACCTACCCGGCCGCCGGCCATCACGATAAGGTCGCCGGGCTCCGCCTTCTTCTCATACAGGTTTTTCTCCCCGAGTTTTCTTGGCATCACGCCAACCGTGCCGGCAAAGACGAGCGGCTTTCCCGCGTACCGGTTATCGAAATAACAGAAGCCCTGCGGGGTCGGGATGCCCGAGCAGTTGCCGCCCGTGCCGACCCCCCGGACAACCCCTTCAAAGATCTGCCGGGGCGAAAGCACCGGGTTCTTCTTGTCTTTTCCCCGGTAGAGCTGCGGGTCTGTGGCCGGGTCGCCAACGCAGAACCCGTAGATGTTGATGCAGGGCTTTGCCCCGAGACCAAAGCCGATGGTATCCCGGTTCACGCCAACGATCCCCGTCAGCGCCCCGCCGAACGGGTCGAGCGCGGATGGCGAGTTGTGGGTCTCGACCTTGTGGGTCACGATGTACTCGTCATCGAAAACAATCGCCCCGGAGTTGTCGGTAAAGACCGTGACGCAGATGTCATTCTCGCCTTTTTCCTTTCGGATCTCGTTTGTCGCGGCCTGAATGCAGGATTTATACAGCCCTTTTGGCACGTCCTCGTCCATTGCCGAGGCAAAGATCGTGTGCTTGCAGTGCTCGCTCCAGGTCTGGGCAAGGGATTCAATCTCCACATCGGTCGGCCAGCGCCCGTATTCTCCAAAATAATTCCGTATCGTATGGAGCTGGTCGAGATCGAGCGCAAGCGGCCCCCGCCGCAGACCGGTTTCGGGGTCCACGATTCCCTCTTTTCCCAGTCGTACAAGATCCTCATCGGGTATCTCAAGATCCACGAGGCCGACACTCTGTACCTCGTGCAGCTGCACCCGGGGTACCACCCGGTCCATCCCCTTGTCCCCGTATTCCTGCCGGGTCTTGATAATGACACGGTTCACGAGAGGATTTGCCAGGTTGTCGCCAAGCCGGGCGATCGTCTCAGGGGGGAGATGCCCGCGGACAAAATAGAGCTGCGAGGAATAGACCGCATCTTCCTCGGAAAATTTTACCTGACAATAATCCTCGATGGTCTGGCGGGCCGTTGTTCCCACGTTGTCGGTCACGCCGGGTAAAAACCCGACCTCGATCGCATAATCGAAAAATGCGGTTGTTGCTTCGTCCACCACAAATTCCTGTACAACCGGGTTTGAGAGCCGGGCCCCGATCTCAGAAAGGGCACTTTTTTCAATATCCCGGCCTTTTGTTGCTATCGTGTAAACATCCACGAGCGCCAGTGAATCAACCGGGATGCCGATGGCCCGGATCCGTTCGGTCCGTGTCTTTTCCCGTGGATCGTTTTTATAGTGAACTTCTATGCGGTGGACAAAAGAAGCCATGCGTACTGGTGTGGCGTAAAAGAAGAAAATAGGTATCGTCCCTGACATCCCGTTCACGGGAAAGAGGGGAGGGATTATTCTGTGTGCTTTGTTACCGTGATCGGTTCGATCATCGCGCTGATGGTAAAATCAAACGGCACGACTTCCATCCAGCCGGCCCGTTCAAACATGTCCTGGAAACAGACACCGGCAACCTTTGATTCCGGGTGACTTTCCGCGAGATCCCGGACCAGCTCCTTTGTTGTCGGCATCAGCGGCATTGCAAGCCCGCCCATGATCACGATCACCTTGGGAGAAGAAACCACTGCATGGATTCCTGACGCCTGCATCCCTACATCGGGAACGTCGGTTATCGTCCGGGCCTTGCTTTCGTCAAGAAGCGGGACAAATACCTGGTTAAGGTGCAGGCCCCGGATCCCGACCGCGAGCAGTTCGACAAACGGCGTGCAGGTCCCCACGCACCCATAATAAACGACCTGGTCGCCTTTTGCAAGGCCAAGACTCGTCATATATTCCTTGAACGGCCGGATGATCCCGGTGACACCACGGAGGGCTTCTTTCTCTGCCATGATAATTCTACCATCAGGCACATGTGCCTATTATACATTCCGAAAACAGCGCTGTCGGCTGCTCTTTACCGGAACCGGTCATCCGACCGGGTCTCTTTTGCGTTCTCTGCCACATGCGTAAACCAGCCACAGCAGGAGTCCGGGTACGCATCAAAGGAGGGGACATACGGCTTGAGGTCGAGAAGCGGCGTCCCGTCGAGCACGTCTACGTCCTCGATGGAAACGGTGCAGCCGTCAATGCCCGTGAGCCGCACGACCGAGAGCCCGATTGCATTCGGGCGCTTGGGCGATCGGGTCGCAAAGATCCCGTGCGGTGCCGGATCGAGAAAAGGCGTGACCGTGAGGCTGTACCCCGAGCACCGGTGCAGCGCGTAGATCAGGATCACGCGGGAGAATGCTGCAAGGTCTGTGAGTCCCTCACAGAGATCCTCACGGATCTCGATCGTGCCCCGAATACCCCGGGCGCCGACCGGCTGGATGGGCATGCCGGCGATATCGGTAAACGGCGAGTGAATCGTGCCGATGGGAGTGTAGGAATACGCGGGGCCGGGCTCGTTTTTCATACCCACCGGTGGGCGGCCGGATCCAATAAAACCCGGGCAGGCAAACCCGGAAGTACATTAGGAAGGACGATCAACGCTCATACACGAAAAGGAGCGGCGATGGCAAAGAAAACAACGGGCGTACCGGAGAGCCTGACTATCCTCAATGAGGATGTCTTTGTCACCAGGAAGGTCCGGGCAAAGAGCGTGGATCTTGTCGTCACCTCGCCGCCATACAACGTGGATATCCAGTACAACAGCCACGATGACCGGACCACGTACGCTGAGTACCTTGATTTTTCCCGCCGCTGGATGAAGCGTTGTTACCGCTGGCTCAAAAGCGACGGCAGGTTCTGCCTCAATATCCCGCTTGACAAGAACAAGGACGGCCAGCAGAGCGTGGGTGCGGATCTCACTACGATTGCAAAAGACTGCGGCTTTGCCTACCATGCGACAATTGTCTGGAACGAGGGGAATATCTCGCGCCGGACCGCGTGGGGCTCGTGGCTCTCGGCATCGGCTCCGTACGTGATCGCGCCGGTCGAACTGATCGTGGTGCTCTACAAGGATTCGTGGAAGAAGACGAGCGGCTCAAAAAAGTCCGACATCACCCGGGATGAGTTCATGGCCTGGACGAACGGCCTTTGGACGTTCAATGGCGAGAAAAAGAGCCGGATCGGCCACCCGGCGCCGTTCCCGGTCGAGCTGCCGCTGCGCTGCATGAAACTCTTCTCGTTTGTCGGCGATACGGTGCTCGATCCCTTCATGGGCAGCGGGAGCACGCTTGTCGCTGCGTCACGGTGCGATCGTAAAGCGATCGGTATCGAGATCGATCCACGGTATTGCGAGATCGCCCGGGGCCGGATTGCGGAATTGGAACGAGAACGTAACCGCCAATAACCGGCACGGTCACCTGCAAGCGCCGGTCACTGTTCGTCTTTCAGGCCAGCCCCGGTACCCTGCTGCCGCCCTGCCCGGTGCCTGCTCCTTACCGGCCGGTCGGAAAAATCCGCTCCCGGCTGCTGCCGGGCGGGCCGTATGCACCTCCGCTTCGTTGTCGTGGATCTGGCCATGTACCTTCCTATCCTGCTTCGGTTCGTGCCGGATCGGGCGTCCGCTGCAAACGTCCGGGACACATTCCCATCCTTTCGTTGACGGGAAGGAGATATGAATTCCCGGGATTGTCTTGGTAGGATGTTTGAACCGCCGGGTTCGTTCATCAGGACAACGGTTTCCTGTTGCCACCCATCCCTCCGGCCCGGCACAGATGGGGGGGTGCCCCCCACTCTGGGGAAAAAGAGGGAGGGGGGTAGGGGGCACCCCCCCTCCTCCGGAAAAGGAATGCCTGCTGGTTCTGTATCGGAAACAGAGGCCGGTTCTTATGGCACCTCCGACGAACGGTGTCCGGCTGCGTACGTTTTTTTTCCGCATGGCAGCGGGCCGGTCCGGGCCAAAGAGGGGGGAGGGTGATCCCCTGTCCAAAAAATAAAGAGGGAGGGGGTGGGGGCCACCCCCCTCCCCCCATCATGCAACCCGGACCATACGCAAACCCCGCGTACCGCACCGGTACCGGTAATGTCCGGGCACTTTTTGCCGACAAGAAAGGCTGTATACCCTCCCGGGAAATATACAAGATCATGCAGTACACAATTGTCCTCGAACCTGACGACTGCGGCGGGTTTACCGCCCGGTGCGTCGAGCTCCCGGGGACTGTCTGCCAGGGTGCGAACAAGGGAGAGGCGCTCGACCGGCTAAAAGAGGCGATCGGGCAGGTACAGCTGGCCCAGCAGGCCGACCTGCACCGCACGATCCAGTCCCTCACATCCGAGATTATCAGGATAGACGTAGCCGATGCTGCGTAACCACTCTTGTTTTCGCATGAAAACGCGGGGGTTTCCCCCGGATAAATTTATAAAATTTTTTCCAGGATCTCGCACGAGTCCCTGACATACCCGGTGCATTTTGTCCGGAACACGTTGTTTTCCCGCGCACGCGCCAGCTCTTTTGGATCGGAAAGGTTACAGCCGGTAAGATCCGTGCAGTTGATCGAGTGGTTCCGGCGCAGAAATTCGGTGATGAACTCGTTTGCAGCCGCGTAGGTCTTCTCCTTTGCTTCGCGGTCTCCGGCTTTTGTCATGCCGTACTTCATCCCTATTACCATGAGCGCCCCCGTAACCGCCCCGCAGGCATTTCCCGTGTGCGATATTCCCCCGCCAAAACCGCAGGAGAGCCGAAGCGCCTTTTCTTTTTCGATCCCGAAATCCTCCGCAAATGCGGCTGCCACCGCCTGCGAACAGGCAAACCCTTCGGAAAAAATTGCGGCCGCTTCATCGGCCCGTGTCAGTGTCATACTACCTGGATTATCGCTCCGGACGGATAATTTTGTGGCAGTACGGCGCAGTGTTTAAAAAGTGTCATACCATTTTCTAGTCCTGCAGCAAAAATAGAGTACAAAAAGGGAGATTTGTAAGGCGCACCATGACATTCTCGTTTGCCCGCCGTATCAGTAACGCACCGGCCTCGTTTCTCGGGGAACTCTTCAGAGTCTCCTCCGATCCCTCGATCATCTCGTTTGCCGGGGGACTACCCTCATCGGCACTGATCGACACCGAAGGAATCGCAAAAGCGGCCCGCGATGTTCTCCACGATGATCCGAAAACCGCCCTCCAGTACTCCACTACCGACGGCTACCTCCCGCTGCGGCAGTTTATCGCAGACCGGTACAAAAAACGCCTGGGCCTGCCGGCAACCGCAGACGAGATCCAGATCGTAAACGGCTCCCAGCAGTGCCTCGACCTTGTCGCAAAAATCTTCCTTAACCCCGACGACCGGGTGGGGATGGAACGGCCGGGCTACCTCGGCGCAATCGAAGCATTCTCGCTCTACGAACCGGAGTTTGCCGCAGTGCCGCTCGACAGCGAGGGTCCGGACCTTGCCGCGTTTAAGGCCATGCAGAAGGCCGGGCCGGTCAAATTCTTCTACGGCATCCCCAACTCCCAGAACCCCTCGGGCTGCACGTACTCACAGGACCGTAGGCGGGCAATCGCAGAATGCCTTAAAGGTACCAACACGGTCTTCTACGAGGACGACGCGTTCGGCGAGCTCTTCTTCGATGCAAAACCACGCCTGCCCGTGAAACGCTACCTCCCGGACCAGTCCGTCATGTCGGGATCGTTCTCGAAAATCACCGCACCCGGCATGCGGATCGGGTGGATCTATGCCCCAAAGGAGATCCTCGCTGCGTTCAACACGGTAAAACAGGCGGCCGACCTCCACTCGAATTTCCTCTGCCAGCAGATCCTTGCCCGCTACCTCGCGGAAAACGATCTCGACGCCCACATCAAAAAGATCGTTGCAGTCTATGCCCGGCAGTGCCGGCTCATGTGCGATCTCTTCGACGACCTGATGCCATCGCTTTCCCATACAACGCCCGAGGGAGGGATGTTCTTGACCGCAACCCTGCCCAAGGGAATGAACGCGATGGACGTCTTCCGCGAAGGGATCGCACACAAGGTGGCGGTGCTCCCCGGCATGCCGTTCTTTGTGGACGGGGGTGGAGCTGATACGATCCGGCTTAACTTCTCCAGTTCTGATGAGACGATGATCACTGAAGGAATGCACCGGCTCGCGAGAGTCGTTAATCGGGTAAATTAGGCAGACCGGATTTCCTGTCGAGATTCTGTTTTAAAAAAGTTCTGCCGTAATACACCCTATTTTTTTATATATCTGGCTCTGCCAGTCTATACTACAGGAAGAGATAGTGTGACAAAGAACCTGATCGTACTTGTGCCCGTACTGGCACTCTGCCTTGTCGCCCTGGTCCCCCTGGCGGCATGTGCCGGTTCAGCCGGTTCCATCCCGCTCGAACCGGGCCCGGTGATCATCGACACCACCAAGCAGACCACGGAGCCCACGCTGCTCCCGACACTAACGGAACCGACAACCGGGCGGACAACCGTAGTTACCACGGAAAAGACCACAGAACCTACCATAACCATTGGCAGCGGCAAGGGCTGGATCGACGTGCACTGTAATGTCGATGGCGCTTCGGTTTACTTCAACGGGGAGTACGAAGGCCAGACTTCCGGGGGAATCCTCTCGGTGGCAGTTGCTACAACCGGTACACCCATCTCAACAATTACCGTGACAAAATCGGGGTACCAGGAATGGTCCGGGGCACCCGGCCGCATGCCGGCTGAAAACGAGCATGTCGAAGTGTACGCGACCTTAAACCCACAGACAACCGCCCCCACTTCAGTACCGACAACCATTCCCCCGGTAACGACCGGGCAGATCTATGCCCAGTCCTCACCCACGGGTGCGGCGATCTACCTGAACGGTAACTTCCAGGGATACGCCCCGCTGGGTATCCCGAACCTGTACCCCGGGTCCTATTCCATGAAAGCGTCGCTTGCGGGATACACCCCGGACACGACACTCATCACGGTATACGCCGGCCAGACCGCCAATTACTACCCGGTCCTCCAGCTGTCACCGCAGCCCCGGCAGACCGGGACTGTGTACGTGAACACCGTTCCGAACCAGGCCTCGGTCTATGTCGATGGCTCTTACTACGGTAAGACCCCGATCACCCTCACGCTCTACCCCGGCGGCCACACCATCGACATCAGGCTTGCGGGCTACAACGATTACACCACCAACGTCATGGTGAACGCCGGCCAGTCGCAGAACATCCAGGTGACGCTCTCGACAGCCATCTTTGGATCGATCACGGTGAACTCGGCACCGGGCGCCAAGGTCTACATGGACAGCACGCCGATCGGGACCACCAACTCCGCAGGCGTTCTCCAGCAGACCGGGATCACTTCAGGGAACCACCTCTTCAAGGTGACCAAATCCGGCTATAATGACTGGATGAACACGATCTATGTCCAGGCAAACACCATGACGACAATTCCCGCAACCCTGACGCCGGTCGGCACCAACCCGACACCGGTACAGGGGACCGGGAGCATTGCGATCAGCTCGACCCCGTCCAATGCCGGGATCTATATCGATGACCTCTTCCGCGGGTACACGCCCACAACGGTGGACAACCTTGCGGCGGGCAGCCACACGGTCAGACTCACCGCGTCCGGGTATGTCGATTACACAACAACCACAACCGTGGTATCGGGACAGACCTCGCAGCTCCAGGTAGCCATGACTACTGCACCGACGCCGACAGCAACGCCGTTCTCGCCGGGTCCGTCACCGGTCCTTGTTATCGGCCTGCTTGCATCGGTGTTCGGGATAGCGGCGATCGCACAGAGGAGGAACTAACTATGGCACAGGCATGTTCACGTTCAACAAAGCTTGTCGCTGCCGCGATCATTGCGATCGTGATCATCGGCGGGCTCACCATATTCGCGTATACGCATTCGAATGCAGCGCTCAAAGAGACCGCCCAGTGGGGCCTTAAGTCCACAGCAGGCGCAATGGCGGCGCAGATCAATGCAAGCGAGATCGAAGGGCTCCAGCCCGGTGACGAGAACACCACGAAATATCTCGCGATTGCGAACAAACTCCGCACAATGCGGAGCATGAACGACAATCTCATCAATGCCTATATCGTCAAGGTCAATGCAACCGACAAGACCGCGGTGTTTCTGGTCGACGACCTCTCCCCGGTCGACCCGCAGGGTTCGGCACGAATAGGGCAGGCAGACAATTCGCCGGACAAGATGCAGATCTTCGCCGCGCTCTCGGGCCCGGTCGCCTCCTCGGAGCCGTACTCGGACAAGTGGGGATCGTTCATGTCTGCATATGCGCCGATCGATGACTCTGCAGTCGATTCAACCGGCAACACCTATGCGGTCCTCGGCCTCGATGTTGCTGCATCCGATTATGTGAAATCCACGACACAGGGGACATGGATCCTCGCTACCGGCGCAGTCTCCATCCTCATCGTGCTCGGTCTCCTCTACACATTCGGCAGGGGCAGGAACGATGACGAGACTGATGCCGGTTCAAAGAAGAACCAGTAAATCCACCCAAACCTTTTTTTTGCCGGCCCAAAAACCGGGTACTCCATGAAATGGTCCGGGGCTTTTCTGCTCCTTATCTGCACCTTTGGGATCGTTCTTGCCGCAGGCTGTACGCAGCCCGCCGGAACCGGGCAGGCCTCCGTTACCACGGCTCCGGCTGCCGCACTCCAGCAGGTCCGGTTAGAGACAACAATGGGTAACATTACGATCGCGCTTGACCCGGATATGCCGGTCACCACGGGGAATTTCCTTAACCTGACAAAAAGCGGGTTCTACAACAACGTCACCTTCCACCGGGTGATTGCGGGGTACATTGTCCAGGCCGGCGACCCGACCGGCACCGGGCGCGGCGGGCCGGGCTATACGATCCCCGACGAATTTACCGCCCATAATCACAACATCAGGGGCACCGTGGCAATGGCAAACAAGGGCGTTCCCGACACCGGCAGCTCACAGTTCTTCATCAACTTAAGAGACAACACCGGGCTCGATGCAGGTTACCCGGTCTTTGGGACGGTAACGGAAGGCATGGATGTGGCAGACGCGATCTCACGGGTCCCGGTTGGCGATAAGAACCGCCCGATCGATAACGTGACGATCCTCCGGGCATATGTCCTCCCCTGATCCCCTGCATGAGAAGAAAGAATATCCCCGCTGACAAATACTCCCTGTATTTACCATGACGACAGCACCAGGTTCAACGGTACGGCTTGAAACAAACAAGGGAAACATTGTAATCGCCCTTGACCCCGAGATGCCGGTCACCGCCGGTAACTTTGCAACGCTCGCAAAAAAAGGATACTACGACGGCGTCATATTCCACCGCGTGATCGCCGGGTTCATGATCCAGGGCGGCGACCCGACCGGCACCGGCTGCGGTGGCCCGGGATATGTGATAAAGGACGAGTTTACGGCCCATAACCACAATATCCGGGGCACGCTCTCGATGGCAAACGCCGGCCCGAATACCGGCGGATCGCAGTTTTTCATCAATCTCGTCAACAACAATTTCCTTGACGGCAAGCACCCGGTCTTCGGAAAAGTAATCGAAGGTATGGATGTAGTCGATAAGATAGCAAACGCCCCCACCGATGACAACGACCGGCCAAAGGACCGGGTCGTCATCCTCCACGCAGTCGTGGAATGAAAACAGGAATTTTTTACTTTTTTTACTTCCTTCCTGCAGGTATTTCCTGAAAAAAACGATGACCCGACGCTCTTTTTTGGTATTTTCGGATCAAATGGAAACTTTTAGGGTGTGCGAGGCAATACTCTACGCTTGGTGACATGAACGCAAAAACTGTTTTCAGACGATGCATTCACCGGTCTTGAAGCCGCGATTGTACTTATCGCATTTGTCGTTGTTGCGGCAGTATTCTCGTACGTAGTGCTTGGCGCCGGGTTTTTTACAACCCAGTCTGCCCAGGAAGCTGTCCATACCAGCGTGGACCAGGCAAGTTCGAGCCTGGAACTCTCCGGGAACGTGTACGGCATCAGGGACATAGACAGCGCCAATAATTACCTCGATTATGCGAACGCAACGGTCGCGCTGACGGCCGGGGGAACACCGGTCGATGTGTCCCAGATGGTGGTATCCTACAGCGACAACAACGGAGGGCATATCACAAACCTGACCTACGGAGGCATAGGGACCGACGGGGGAACCTGCCCGAAAAATGACGGCAGTCTCAACGGGTACTGGTGTATCGGCGAGAAGATCAATAACGGGACAACGTTTGCCCAGCTCGACAACAATGCACAGATGATCATCATGGTCGGGCTGCCGGCATCCGCGACCCCAAATACGCAGTTTACGATCAATTTCCAGCCGGCGGTAGGGGCATTCCTTCCGATCACACGGACTATCCCCGGCGGACTGACAGAGGTCCAGCCACTCTACTAACTTCTCTTTTTTACTTTGCCCAGCAAAATATCCCTAAGCAACACCTATCACCCGGGCCCGCCTACCACTCTCTTTACGGGATTACCCTTATGAAAAAGATCCCCTGCAATACGGACTTCGATCTCAAAGCGCATTCGGAAACGATCATCCTTGACCACCTTAAAATACGGCCCCGGGCCGGAAAGATGTGGGAACTCATTATAGGAGATCCCGAGTGTGTAACCGGTTGGCAGATGGCAAACTTTGTTGCCGCACAAAAACTGGGGATGAACGACCATGGCCGGACCCACGTAACGGTGGCTACTGCATCGGCACTTACGCTGCTCGACCTGCTCGAAGGCTCGGCCTTTGTCCCCGATATCGTGGCCGGGGGCTTTGGCGATCGGGACGATGCGGCTCTTGTCGTGATGACCGCGATGCTCTTCCACGACCTCGGGAACATGGTGCACCGCGAGGACCATGCGGACTTAAGCGTCGTGCTCGCCCTGCCGGTCCTCGACCGGCTCCTGTCCCGGATCTACGATGACCCGCAGAAGCTCACCGCGATCCGGTCGTTTATCCTGTCTGCCATCTACTCGCACCACGGTGTTCCAAAACCCCTCACGGTCGAGGCGGCCATTGTCTGCATCGCGGACTCGACCGACATGACCAAGGGACGCGGCCGGGTGGCGTTTGAATCGGGGAGCATCACAATCCACTCTGTCTCGGCACTCTCGATCGAACGCGTGGAAATCCGTAAAGGGAAGGAAAAACCCATAGAACTTCTCATCCACATGTCAAGCCCCGCCGGGATCTTCCAGGTCCAGGAGATCCTCGCCCCCAAGGTCCTTGCCGGGCCGCTCGCCGGTGCTGTGGATGTCATCGCAGTTACTGACAGTGCAAACGGGAAAAAGAAGGAGATCGTCTCGGGCATCCGCATGCAGGGCGCAAAGTTCGTGCCGTACGACAGGGATGCAAAAAAGCCCGCTGCCGGGCAGGGAACCACACACTAACCGGGGCGACCGGGGGTTTTTATACCCGGGTGCCATGGGGGCGGAGCGTGCCGATAAATCCGCCAAGCGCGTCCCGCGCCCCTTTCTTATCACGCGATGAGACAACCTGTATCGCTTCACCGGGAAACCGCTCCCGGGCCGCACCAGGTTGTGCGCCGACCATGTCGCACTTGTTGACAAAGATGACAAAGGGGATCTTCTCCGCAGCAATCGCGTCATGGAGGTGGCAGATATACTCATCGACCGGTGCGGTCGCGTCTACGAGCAGGATTGCACCGTCCATGCCCTTCCCGATGATCCCCCGGGCAAACTCGAAGCGCTCCTGTCCCGGTGTACCGTAGAGGTAGACCCGTTTTTCCCCGAGCTGGACCCGGCCATAATCAAGCGCGACCGTCGTTGTTCCCCCGGCACAGTCAGCCTCGATGTGCTGTGCCTGCGGGTCGAGGGTCTGGATGAAGGTGGACTTTCCCGCACCGAACGCACCGAAGACCACGATCTTGTACTTCTCTTCTGCCATTACACTACGATGGAGACGGATGATCTTTACTCTTTCGCATTGGCCCTTATGGTGACACTGCCTTTCCTGCACGCTGTTTCCAGAGACCGATGCAGACCGGGATAAGGAAGGTGATGGCGTAGTACACAAAAACATCCGGGCCATAATAGGTCGCAGAAAAGAGCAGGACGATGAACAGGTAATCGAAGACTACGGCAATTACGGTCCATGCAAGGCCGGCTTCCGCATAATATGCCAGCGGGAGGTCCCGGCCACGAAACCATTGCCATACGATGATTATGCTGATAGGTGTAAACACGGCAATGAGGATCCACCCCATGACCCCTGCAAGGGGAGAGATAAAGAGCAGGAGGGATGCGATGTACCCGAGCAGCCACAGGAGAATCCCCATGCCTGCGGTGTCTTTGACGATCACTTTCATGACGGATAGGTGGACGACCGGGTTTTTTATCTTTTACCGTGTGTCCCGAAACTGATCGGGCCAAAATATTTTTATCCGGAAAAAGAGGATTGATGTTACAGTCTACCGGTTTAACAAAAACACAACAAATTTGGTGGTCCGGATGGTAAAAAGCACGACTGGCCGCCGCGGGCGGGACTATAAAGGCAGTACAGACAACGTGAATGACCACGGGAAAGCACCATGGGAATGGGAAGAGCAGGATGACGATCCCCGGGGTAACCTGCGCGACCCCTATGATGAGACAGAAGATCCCGGCACCGATGATTACGACTGGGCAGCCGAAGAGGATGAAGACGACGACTGACCGGGTTTTAACTATGTTATTCCCCGGATCAGGGTAAAATACGTCACCGGCCCGAAAGCAGGAATATGGGGCGGGCCAGCCCGGATTTTTCCCGCCAGGAAACCTGGGGTTTAACACCCGACCGGAAAAGTTGCGTTCGGCAAAATAAAAAACCGGGAAAAACCCGGGATCCTTTTTTTACGATCTGTGATGTACCCGGTCGCAGGAACCAAGAGAAAAATGATTATTGCCGGCGTTTTTTCCAGTAATAATACCCTGCGTAGACTATCCCGATGATGACTGCGACAATGATCGACATCAGGACGGCATTGGAGAGGATCCCGGCAAGCCCGGTCTGGTTTTTGATATCGATCGGGACTTTCATCGGGTCCGATACATACGTGGTGTTGAGGGCATCGCGGTACCGGATCTCCGAGTCCAGGCCGTACTCCTTGATCGTTGCATCGCTTGCCACGGCAAGCTGGAACGAGGCCGTTGCGGACTGGCCGGGGGACAGGTCGCCGAGATAAGCAACATCAGCGGTGCTCGTGAAGGGGTTTACCGCACTGATCCGGGCCTGGGCGCTCTTTATTGTAGAATTCCCGATATTTTTGTACTGGACCTGGATCGTCTTCTTGCTCCCCGGACTCATCTCGACTGTGGGGGATGTGATGGCAAAGTCCACCTTGTTACCCACAGCGACACCGACCGTTTCGGTACGGGACTGGACAAAGTCGCCTTCGTTATTCTGGTAGACCACCGATATATCGACCGGGTATTCCTTATTTTGCGCCGTGTCAGCAACCGATACCTTGTACTGGCAGGAGACCGTGCCACCTGCCGGGAAGTCGCCGATATAGACGCTGTTGTCTACAGGGCGTACCGGGCTGTTGTCATTCTGTGCCAGCTTCACCGTAGCCTTTGTACCATCAAGCGACCCGACATTTTTAAGAGTCAGGTTGATGTATCCGTCAGCGCCGGCAACCAGGTGATCGGGTATCGCGGATACAACCTCGGGAAGAACTTCCTGTCGGATGACAATGGTGACCGGGACAGTTACATTATCGGTGACATAGTAGTACCGGAACGTATCGACCTGGTACTGGATTGCGGAATCAAACCGCGTGTACGTGATGTTGAGCGGGAGCACGTAGGTGCCGCCGGTGGCGTCCTTATCGATCTTGGCATGGACGGTCACGGTCTTTTTTGCAAGCCCCGCAATATCCCCGATCATCTGGGGGTCTGATTTTATCACGAGCGGGGCATCTCCGGATGAGAGGGTGACGGTCACGAACTTTGCCGTAGTGGGCGGATCGTCACGGTCAATGACCGTGGAAGAGACCTGTTTGTCCGTGCTCTGCCCGGTATTTTCAATAACGAGCGGGATCTGGATATCTGCTCCTGCTGAGTATTCGTTTGTACCGGCAACATAGGCAGTCATGTTCGGAAGGCCGCTAAGGTACTTCGTCCCGGCAAGGGCCGGGGCCGCCATGCAGGCAAAAAGAACCAGCAGGGCAGATACAGCAATGAGGATCTTCTTCATCGATGTTCACCTGCCCCCGGCCGTTTCTACAGATACGGATGGAAGAATCATCATGTTCCTCACTGTTTCCTCCTCATGACAAGGAAATAGTATGCGGCAGCGGCAATTGCCCCGATGACAACAATCGCCGCAATCACCGGGACGAGCGCATCGGAGGCCGGCCGTGGCACCACGGTCACCGGTGCCCGGAATGTATCGGAGATCTGGCTGTTATCGAGTGCATCGCGGTACCGGACCTCAGTGTCGAGCGTGTAGTTGCCCGGGGCTGCCGAAGACGACGCGGAGATCGCGTACTGTGCGACAGCCCTGCCGCCCGGTGGGATATCGCCGAGGTAAGCAGTCTGGTCGGAGCTCGCAAACGGCTCGACTGCCGAGAGCCGGGCCTGTGCCTTGTAGGCCGTAACCGACCCGAGGTTGGTGTACTCGACGGCAATCACACCAGATGTACCCTGTGTAATGTTTGCCGGCGGCGAGGTCACCGCGAACGTGAGTTTGCCGGCTACCGGCATACCAATCGTCTCGGTCTCCGAGGTCACTATGTCGCCTTCGGCATTCGTGTAGGTTACGGCAACATCGACCGGGTAGCTCTGGGCCTGGGCATCGTTCGAGATCGCGACCTTGTACTGGCAGGAGACTATCCCGTTTCTCGGGAAGTTCCCGATATACACGCTGTCATCGGTCGGGATCACGGCGCTGTCGCCGTTCCGGAGGAGGGTGACCGTGGCCTGTTTCCCGTCCTCGTACCCGGTGTTCTTGATCGTCAGGTTGATGGTGCCTTCGGTTCCCACGACAAGGTTGTTCCCGGTTGCATTGAGGACGTCAATTTTGACGACCGGTTTTATC
>Ga0070399_1002152_pt1 | contig 19269 bp, 19 predicted proteins | sample BioMet4_FD_61217 | JGI IMG/M metagenome (GOLD analysis project Ga0070399, IMG submission 61217) | Microbial communities from bioreactor (seeded with sewage sludge) at LBNL, California, USA - Biofuel metagenome 4 (version 1) | ecosystem: Engineered > Bioreactor > Anaerobic > Unclassified ... | reverse complement strand
AAGAAAGACAAGACCGTGAATAAGGCCGCCTGCGTTCTGTCCCGCTTTTCATGATGAGCTGATACCCCATTACACCGAAGCCCCTTTCTTTTTGGAAGGGGGCTTCTTTATTCACAACGCCGCCCAGCCCCCGGCACCCCACCCATTCCCTTTCATGATAACTGTTAAACTGCCAAACAGTTTAATTCGTTATCTGTTCACAGGGTTGCTTGTTAAACAGTATCACAGCAAAACTGTTTTCTTTGTTACATATAATTAGTGTTGACTGTTAAGCTGTTTTACAGTTGAACTGATTCATCATGAAGGAGACTTCCAACCCTCTCGCCGGACTTGTTGATGCCATGAAAGCCCATGACCAGCGCTTGGCGCAAAGAAAGCCCGCAACAACTTCGACAAAGCCCGTTACACCGAGCAAACCGGTGATACGAGTGCAAACCGTGGCTGCCCTTGTGAAACCCAGCGGGGTGGGCGAGAAAGTTTTTTGTGCCGCACGGTTCACGCGTGGCCAAATCCAAAAGGTGGATCAGATCATTTTATTGACACACAAGGAGCGTGGCGTCCGGCTGACTCAAAGCGATGTTTTGAAACAAGCCGTTGAACGGATGCCCGTGGCTCCGTTGGAGGAAGGTGAGGTTACTGAGATTTTGGCTGCCAGCGGCAGAAAACAGTTAAACGTTTAACTGTTTAACGATGTTAAAATATCTTTTGCGACTTCGATGACCGCAGCCCGACTGTTTGGTTGAAGGGCTTTCCAACCGTTCAAGTGGGCGCGAGGATAGGCGCGCAGGAAGGTCAGGTAATGCGGAAGGTTGGGAAAGGGAAGCACGTTTGCTACGTGGGGCATTTCGTTGAACTCGTAGGTGTTCGGGACGACTCTGTTAAACAGTATCACTGTTTTACACTCTCGCAGATTTTTGATGAGTCGGCTTGTGGCCAACGTTGTGGAAAGGTCAGGGGCATCGGGCGTCGTTACCAAGACAAGAAGGTCAGCGGTCTTGAACGTTTCAATGGTCGAAGGATGTTCGAGGTTCGGAGCCGTATCAACCACCACAATATCCGAAGCCGTGGAGCCTTGCGAAATGCCCAAATGAATGGCGGCGGATGTGGCGTTGCCTTGCGGATCAAGGTCGTCAATCGAAACGGATTTTCCAGCGTCAATGAGTGCTGCCGCAAAGAGGAGTGAACAGGTGGTTTTTCCAACCCCGCCCTTGCCGTTTACAAACGCAATCCGTATCGCCATGTTCCCACGCTAAAGAGCTTTGAGTGCAGTGTCAAACTCTTGTCCAATTCCTGCCATCTCGTTAAATAAAAGATTCTGCTTATCCTTTATTTAGAAAAATTTTAAATAAAGGATTGTTCTCACAGCTTTTCTTCCGTCCCTTGGTTGAGCAGGTTTAGATATTCGCTATACACATACATCCGTCTACGTTGCCGTCCGCTGGTTTCGTGGACGATGCCCAACTTCTCCAATTCATTGAAGGAACGAATCACCGTGGGCAATGTCAGCCCCGTGGCTTCCACGGCCTTGCCTGTGTCCGAGACGGCTTGTTTTTCAAGATAAGCGTGGAGTTGAAGAATCGAAATGGATGCCTTCCCAAGTCGCCTGATTTTTTGCTCGTTGGTTTTGAATAGCTCCGTGATTTGTTTTGCTGCGTCAGCGGCCTGATTGGCGGTTTGAATCACTCCTTTTAAAAAGAACGTAATCCATTCCTCCCAATCACCCGTTTCACGCACCAGCGTCAGGTGATCGTAATACAGCTTGCGGTGCGATTTAAAATATAGACTCAAATAAAGCAACGGTGCGTGCAGAACGCCTTCAGCACACAAGATCAGCGTGATCAGTAACCGCCCCAATCGTCCGTTGCCATCCAAGAACGGATGGATGCTCTCAAATTGCACATGAACCAATGCTGCCTTGACGAGCACCGGAAGTTTCTCGTCATGAATAAACTTTTCCAGATCGCTAAGGCATTCCAGCATTTGCTCTGGCGGTGGCGGCACATACGCGGCGTTGCCCGGGCGCGTGCCGCCTATCCAGTTTTGGGAACGGCGGAACTCCCCGGGACATTGTCTTTCGCCGCGTCCGTGCGAAAGGAGGACTTCGTGGATTTCCCGAAGCAAGCGCAGAGAAAGGGGAAAGTCTTCCGCCAACCGCTTTAATCCATGATTCATTGCGGCAACGTAGTTGGAAACCTCAGTCACATCATCCACCGGCACACCGGGAACCTCTGTCACTTCAAATTCTAACAAATCAGAGAGCGAGGATTGTGTCCCTTCGATTTGAGAGGACAACACCGCCTCTTTCCGCACATACATGTAAAGGAAAAGGGACGCATCCGGGAGCGCCTGTCCCAGCGCATCCAACCGCCCCAAGGCCAGATTTGCCTTATCCAGCAGGGTCAAAAGCCCCTCCATCGCCAAGGCGGGAACCGGTGGCAACGGCTTGGGCACATAGGCGGAATAGCTCTCATCGACGGTGCGAAAGCGGATGTAAGATCCCATGCGTTGCTTGTTTTTCATAAATAAAAGAAAACGGTTATTCTTTATTTACGGAAAATCTAAATAAAAGATGAAGAGCTGTCGAGCCGATTCAATTTGTGCCGTTTTTTACATTTCCAACTCCAACTCGTGGTCATTTTGTTTGATTTGTTTTTTCATGAACGGAGCCGCTTGTTTGGGCGTGTGATGCAATTCTCCCAACATCTCTTTGGATTTGGCCTGAGAGGGGAGGGCTGTTTTGTTGAAGGATGTTTCTGTCATTGGTGCCATGGTTTTGAGAGCCTCCACTTTTATAGACACGACCGTGTTTTGTCCCAGCAGTTTGGATGTTTTGGATTCTTGGATGACTTCCGAGGCCATGGGACGATTGCGCACCAAGCCCACGTCTTCACGCAGGATTTCAATGTCGTCGGTGTAGATTTTTACACCTTTACGTCCACGCGAAACCGAGACGTAAAACTGTCTGGCGTCGCTGGCTCCGTTGGAGATTTCCGTCGATTGCGCCACCAGCACCCAGTCCACCGTTTTGCCCTGACTGGCGTGTGATGTCGTGGCGTAGCCATAATCCAGAAACGGAAAATTAGGGTCAATCCGCCAGCCGTTGTCCAATACCAGTTTGCCATCGGGTGCAACGTAATCCACTTTGTAAAAACTGCCATTAGTCAATGAATGCCCATCGGCGCTTCGACCGTTGGCCGTGATGCGGATTTTCTCATTTTCGCACAGCTCGATTTTCCGGCGTTGGAACACATTGAAACTCTCTGGTTTGCACGTTGGCAGATTGTGCAAATCGCCTGACTTGTCCTTCACCCGCACCACGCCGTGCTTGAGTTCCACCACTTCAAACCGTTCCCGTTTTTTGAGCGCAGGTGTTGATTGTGTCATTTGCACCACCATCCCGGGCACGTATTGTCTGACGTCCCGCTTTTGCGCGGACGTCCACGAAAGATTATGGAGTGTGTTCCATTCTCTCCCTTCACCCAAAACTTTCTTTTCCTTGAGCATTTGGCGAATGGCCTCCGTGACCTCCTCGCATTCGGCATGCGTGGGAGAGACCACCAACGCCGTTCCTTTCGCCGCGACGTAATCCGCAGCCAGCAACTTATGACGTGACTGTCTGTCTTCGATTTCGATGAAGGCGTCCATCTTTTCCAAAGTGTTGAACGCCCCTTCAAAGTTCAACGCGGCAATCTGTTCCACGGCATGTTTGTATTCGCCCATTTGACGTTGGATTTGATCAACTCCGGCAACCTCCAACCCGCCCCTCTTTTCGAGCAGATCAAACGCCTGACCGCGTTCGACGGAGTGATGCTGTCCTGTGTCGCCGACCAGCACCAATCGTGCATCCAGTTTCTTGGCCAGAGCCACCAGCTTGTCCATCGACCGGCACGACATCAGCCCCGCCTCATCCACCCACCACACGGCACCGCGTGCCTGTTCCTGCAATCGTTCGCTGGACAGAAGCATCGCAATCGTTTCGGCGTTGTCAAAGCCCTGCTTGCGCAATACGACGCGCGAGGCTTCCGACGTTGGAGCGAACACAAACAACTTTCGCCCGCCCGCCTCGATGCCTTTTTTCGCCTCATGCAAAAGCGTTGTTTTTCCCGTGCCGGCTTTCCCTGCAATACCAGTGATAAAATCTTGCGACCGCAACACGCTCATCACCGCCGCTTGTTGCTGGGCATTCAATTGCTTGTCTTGAATTTGCCAATTTGGGTTTATGGCAGGATAGACGGATTTGCCCGACTTGCATTCGAGGAGGATTCGGCGTTCCTCGGCCAGCACTTCATGCGTGGTCAAAAGGGTTTCCCCGTTTGAGTCAATTCGCAGTAACGAAAACTCTTTTACAGACTTGCGAACTCCGTCCACCGTGACCAAACCATACCCCCAGCGCAAAGCTTCGGTAATCAACTCTCGTTCGCTGACCACGCTTTTGCGTTCAAACACATGTTCCACCGCAAACGCCACCGCTTCCCGATTGTTTTTAGGTTGAACAGTCTGAATATTTAACGCCACCGGCGACTGTCCCAACAGTTCCTTGAGCGAAGAGGCTTCTATAACCCTCGTTTGACGCATTCCAAGGCCGTCCAGCCAGGCTTTCTCGGACGGAGTGAGTCTGCCCCACCAAATCTCATGAAGCTGGCTTTTGGTGAGCTCCTTGATCTTCTTTTCGCGCGTCATCGCACCCAACGCATCCATTTTTTGGGGATCGGTAATGCCCAACTCGGCGGCCTTTTCCTGAATCGTGCGCGTTCGGCGACTGAATTTGTCCTTTAACGCCAGAGGAAACCCCGCCAGTTCAAAGAACCGTCCCCGCGACTCAATCTCATACCCCAGTTCCCGCAAATACCGCGAAAACCGCGCATGAAACGCCGCCTCGTAATACGTCCCGTTGGCTTTAATCGGAGCGATTTGCGCCGCCTTCCAACGGTTCTCAACCGGATCCAACGTGGCGTTGAAACAAAACACATGACTGTGCAAATGCGGGTCGGGTGAACCGTCCTTGGGACGCGCCGTGAAATGCACGAGATCGCAATACACGAGGCAACCAGTCGTTCGATCCTCATCCCGCCCCAGCGTCCGAACCCGCGTTTGGGCATCCCGTTCGATTTCCTCCATGGTCTCCCGCTCCGCACGCAGGAACATGCTCAAGATGTTCTTGTCCCCCGTGTATTCATACGCCAGCGATACCGATTTTGACGCGTTGAAATTGAAGTCAAAACCGACTCGTCGATAGGCACGCGTCCGAACCGTCAACGGCTCGCCCGTGGCCGGATTGATATTGTGGCAGAGCAGACGAAACGGTTGCGGTGTGACCGATCCACTCAGCCCCAGCAGGGCGGCTCCTTTGCCACCCCAGCAACCAGCCATTTCCTGACTCTGAGTGTAATAGCCTTCTTGTGAGGCGGCTTGGGTGAGGTATTTTTCAGCACGATTAGCGTCAAGGGAATCTCGAATGCGTAACATGAGGCACTGGGCCTACCCCATTCTCCAGCAACGCATTCAACTCTCCTTTCAATAACATTTGAATGGAAGAGACAAATCAAAAAGAGAATGGAATGGAAACTGGTTTCAGGAACAGACATAAAATGAATTTCTTGAATTAAAAGATTGAGATTGAAAAGTCGGATTAAGAGTTGGATTTAAAGATTGGATTCAGAGTTAAAGACCAAGACTGATTAACCAGAAAAGAAGTGTTAAAAAACACATCAGACATCCCCCCTATCGCATTGCGATAGGGAGGAAATCTGGCGATTTCATCACCTCGATTGGGTGATGGGCGTGTCGCAGGTGGCCTTCAAAAACGCCTCAATCTGTGGACGTGGAATGAGCTTCTTGCGAAGCGCACCGCAGGGAGTTAAAAACCGGCGGTCAATCAACCGGCGGATTGTTTTGGTGCTGACATTCAACACCGCCGCCGCTTCGGGAATGGTGTAAACCAAGGAGACTTGAGTGGACTTCCTTGCCCCGGTTTCAGGAACCGGATTGGATGGAACCGGTGAATTTCCAGCCGTCCCAACAACGTAGATTGGGGTGGCTAGTTCGGGTTGAACAGGGACATGATTTTGAGAGTTCATAACATTTTTCTTTCTTTGTTTTGCCGCCGTCTTTGGCGACGTCATGTCTCTCGCATATCCGTCCACTTTGGGGTATTGGAGAAAAACTTGGAATTACCTGGAGGAAAACTTGGAACAGGTCGGAATTTTAATGGAACTCATTGATTTACAACGTTTCAATTAAAACCGAGAAAAAGTGATTTTTACCGTATTCCCTATCCACTTTTTAGTGAAAAATATCCTTTTTTATCTCACAGCGACAGCAGGAACTCGCAGAGGTCGTCGAGGTCTTTGGATGACAAGGTGCTCACGTCGCTGTGTTGGTGTTTGGGGTCGCGGGTCGTGAGGACGTCGCGCACGGTCGCTGCCGAGCCGTCGTGGAGATACGGCGCTGTTCGCCAGAGTTCGATAAGTGGCAGGGTGTAGAAGCGGTCGTGGGTGCGGTCGAATCCCCGGTTCGTTCCAACGTTGTGTTGGGCCATGTCGGTGTAGAGTCCGGGCGGGTGGCATTCTGTGCAGCCGAGGCGTTGGAATGTTTTTTGGCCGCGTTTGGCTGAGGTTGAGAGTCGCCCGTGCTCAAGGTGCGGGCTGGGAATGGGGTTGAGGCTTTTGAGGTATTCGTCCATCGCGGCGGGTATAGACTCGGGTTGCTGGGTGAAGAGGATGAATTTGATGCCCGCGCGGACGGCGGCTTCGGCGTTGTCGCGGACGCCCAGGCTCATGGCAGGACCAGTCTTGTGGGCGTTGAGGAGGCTGCGGGTGTTTTTGGGGTTGCCGATGCCGTCGTTGGCGAGGTCCCAGTTGAGGCCGTCAGCTCGGGCGTCGTCCGGGTGACAGCTCACGCAGCTTTGCCAGCCTTGTTGGCAGAGCCTTGCGTCGTTGAAGTAAAACTCGCCTTTTCGCACGGTCGTCATTTCGATTTTCGGGCCAAGTGCGATGCTTCGTGGAACGGGGTTTGTGACGGTCAAATCAATCTCGCTCAATGTGTCGGAGAAGTAGTTGGCGGTGTAGATCTTTTGTCCAAGAACGGTCACGGCGCGGGGGCCAAAATCGTCTTTCGGTAATGCGATGCGTTCGCGTGCGCCGGTCAGATACGGCAGGCCGGGATCGAGTCCTTCGTAATGGGAGATGTAGGTGGCGACGCGGGTTTGGACGGTGGTGGGATTTTTGGTTGTCACCTTAATTGGCCAATTAGCTAATAAGCTATTGATATCGATCACGCTGATTTCATGGGTTCCGGCGTGGGTTATCGCAACGCGGTCTTCCATCCACGCCGCGCCCCAAGGGTTGGCCGCGCCGCGATTGGGCTCGTCGAGAAGGATCGTTCCCACGGGCTCCAACTTGGCCACGTCAATCACGGTCATGGCGTTGGCGTTGATCCAACCGGAGGTCACGCGGGTGGCGGCGCGCTGGTAACTGGCCACTTGATGTGTCACGACAGCAAGGCGTCCGTCGGGGGAAATTTCGATGTCTTTTAGAATCACGCTCCCCTGCGGCAGTTTGAGTTCTTTCACCACGCAGAGTTGTTTAGTGTCAATCACACTGATGACTGATGCCACGTTTTCGACATCTGCCCGGCCAACGGGCAAGTGATTGGCCACCAAAACATGTTTACCATCCGGCGTCACTGCCAACGCCACAGGCTCGCGCTGGACAGGGATTCGTTTCAATTCCTTTGATTTTCCCACATCGAACACGCTCACGTCATTGTCGAATCGATTGCAAATGTAGAGTCGTTTCCCGTCCGGGCTCAGGCGTGGCGATATTGCCGTGTGACCTGCTTTGAGGGATTTCACAATCTTCCACTTTTTTAAGTCAACAATATAGACTGAACTCTCAGGAGTGGCGCAGGTGATGAAAAGGCGTGTTGAAGAAAGGGTAAGACCAGACGGAGTTCCGGGCAAATCCAAGGACCGGCTTACCGCCTCGCGTTGGGCATCGAACTCCAGGACTCGGTTTGCCGTGCGGCATGCGACGTAAAGGATATTGGAACTCCCACACAACGCGGTCGGAGACAGATAAGGCTCCCCAGCCATGCACGAAAACGTCAATAGAAACAGTATGAAATACCCCGCTCGCTTCACGGTATCAATTTACCAAAACCCGCTTCTTTTTGTCCAATATATATGACGAAAAAGATACTATTTCATCGTCATCTCACGATGGTTAGATCCTTCTTATATCCTGTCTGTTTTTTTTGGGGGGGGGCAGCGCAACCTGGCTTGGAAAATCCTCATTTGCACCAACATTTATCATTGTTACCACAACTTGTGTTCCGGTTGGTATATATCTGTTTAATTTCTAATTACCAGCTAAGAGCAAAACTTCTAAAGCTATAATCTCTATTTAAATAGATTAATCCAGCTTCATTTCCGCCCCAATCCCAATTACAACGAATCTCAACTTTATAACCATCACTTGTTCGATGATAATCCATTAATTCCAGAGTTTTAAATTTGCCTATATTCGTTTGCCCATTTGGTAAAACCTCCTTAATTACTAAACGTTGATACCAAGCATTACTAGATGCATTAGCATAAAAACACAATATCGGATCGGTAGTCGTTTTATCCCAAAACACCTGCAACACATTGTTCTTTTCAATTTGAAGTGAGGAACTCGGCAATCCCTCAACTCTTCCAATAAATTTTTGACCAATAAAAGGACCAATAAGACTTTTTTCCCATAAGTAGGAATGCAACATAAAAAAGAAAGCTAGCAGTATTGCACCGCTTCCGATTATTAAAACAATCCAATTTCTTTTAAATCTCATTTTCGAGTCCACCTCTTGCCGGGTAACAGTTAGTTTTGGTTCACGGGGACTTGTCTGATAAAATTATTTATTCCCTTTATTATTCTTTTTCCAAGTAAGGTATGCAAAAACAACACTGAACAAGAGCCCAAAAGCAATTGCTTCGACAAATGATTGTATAAAACTCCAATTATGCTTTTTTTTATAAAGAAAAAAGTCAAAAAAAAACTTAATTAATGCGAGAAAAAGCCCCCATTGAAACAACACACGCATAAAAGTTTTAAAATAACAGCGCATATCGTTATTATAATCTAACGAGTCCGAGTAATTGTAATAACAGGTGGTGCATTTACGTTAGCATAAGGAAACATTGGCGGGGTAATGTCAGGGACTCCTGGACAACCACTCATACATCCCGCAAATGCCCCCCCACATTGAGCAGCTAAACAGAGCGCACCCAACCCAATGCCGTAACCTGATCCTTTTAATAAATTTTTTGCATAAGAAGTCAGTTCTCCTGCTCGTGTAAACCACTTTTGTACTCCTCCTGCTGTCTGATGCCCCCAACCAAGCCCACCTACCCCTCCTATTCCAAGATTAGATGCCAAATTAGCAATATCAGTCATGCATTGATCAAGTTGCTTTGCACATCCAGCGCTACATTGCGGATCAGCGTGAGTTAATCCTAGAGGGTCAATATAAGTAATAGGATTATTTTGGACAAAAATCATGAGATTTGGCGTAAAAGCAACCCAATCAGCAATAAACGGACTCCAAAAACCACCTTCTCCAATGGGATCCCTATTTAGCCATCTCTGAAGATTGGGGTCGTAGAAACGATAGAGGTAATAGACGAGGCCGGAGTTCTCGTTCCATTCCTTGCTCGAGAAGCGGTAGGCATTGACGTCGGCGAGTGAGCCGGATTTGGCCAAGAGGTTCCCGTAGGGATCATAGGCGTATCGGGCCACGACGTTTTGGCTTCCGTCGGTCAGGCAGGTGACGTTTCCGTTGGCGTCGCTATGGTAATAGGCTGGGACTGCTGTGCCTGTGGTGTAGTCCACTCGGGCCAGAAGTCCTCCGATTCCACCCGCGCCATTGAGTGCAGACCCCGTCTGCCCACTGAGGTCCTTGCCTCTCACGTAACCGACTCTCAATGTATTGTTCCAATCCCGTTCTTCCACCACGACGTTTCCGTCATACACGTAGTGGACTTCGTTTGTCACGGTGCCGTTGAGGTTGTATTCCTTCATCACCCGGCGGCGCATCTTTCCGTCGTATTGGAATTCCACTTTCCATGATCCGGAAACGCTCACATTCGTCAACTGGTTCTCTTCGTCGTAGCTGAATGTTCTCACGCCATCGTTGGTCAGGTTCCCATCCGCGTCGTAGGTATAGGTTACTGAGCTGGCCAGGTTCACGATCACGCTGTTGGTCACTCGGTTCCCTGAACCATCCACGCCAATCGCTGAGTAGGTCTTGCTTCCACTGACTAGTGTGAAATTCGTCGCTGCAAAGCTGTTGTCGCCATATCGGGTTGCGGTGACTGTTGTCGTTCCGTCATTGACGGTCACGCTCGATACGTTCGTGCTCGTGGCTCCACCGACGGTCAACGTTCCGGTGCGTGCTGCTGTGGAGAGTTGGTTCAGGTTGTCGACTCCAAAGGTCTGGATCAAGGCATTGTTGGTGCGCTGATATAGGTTTCCTGCCGCATCGTAGCTGTATTTCAACTGCTCGTTAGCGCGGTTGGTGCTTCCTTCCGTCCCACTGGCGGTCAGAAGTTGCCCTGTCTTGTCGTAGGTATATGCAGTATAGTTCCCTGAGTTGTTCGTCTGATAGGTTCTTTGGCTCAGGTTGTTATACCCATAGTTGTGGTAATTGAGTGGGCTGCCAGAAGAGTTGTACAGTTTGGTCGCTGTTTCACGTGCCACTCCGTCAAAGGTGTTTGTGATGTAGGCCGCCGTTGGCAGGGTGATCCCCAAGACTTCAGTCGAAGGCGTGTTTTTGTAACTGTAGGTAAACGTGCCTGTCCAAGAGACGATGTGTTTGAGGCGGTTGATGCCGTCATAATCGTAAGTTGTGCTCAACGCTGACCCACTGGGGATCCCCAGTGTCATCGACTGGCGCATACGATTGGTGTACGTGTAACTCACGGTATCATTCGCCCACGGCCCGTCTTCGCTTTGTAGAAGACCGGCAAGTGTTTTTCCAAGGTAAGCCACAGCCTCACCAAGTCAATCATCTTTGCGCTCACTTAACTGGACTCCAAAGACGATAATTACATCGCCTTCGTCCTCCCCATACCTCGACATCGCCACCCTCGCCAAAGAAATCTTCTCCGGCCAGCGCGTCAAACCGCCGGTCTCTGCGAAGGGGGCAATAGTGTCAATAGTGATGACTGACACTTGCTACGTTCCACCACACTCAAAGTCAAGAGCAAATATCCTAAAGTTACGCACTGACCCCTTTCTGACCCCTTTCCCTTTTGCTTCGCGTTAATGGCTATTCCGAGATTTTCGCCATATCAAAATGCCAAGAGCAAAAAGAACAATAGATAATACAATACATACAGCCGAAGCAGGAGTAAGAACTGCCATCATTGATCTATAGGATGTAACTTCTTCTTGACTCATTTGTAGCCAATATGGTGGGCCACCTTTTCGTGCCTCAATGGCATAAGGAATAGTACCTATAAGAAACAATAGAATACCGACCGAAACCAGCCTTTTGGCTAACAGGGGTGATTTCATTTTGAGTGTGCATAATAGATTAACTTGCCATTGCTATCAAAGACAATGTTAAATTTCCAAGATGCAGAATTCTCTGGAGTTCCACCAATCGAAACTTCTGTACCTCCATTTAATGCACTTCCATACCCTGTTGGAGTGATTCTGACATCGGCTGGTGCAAAACTCAAACCACTCACAGCTTTGACCATTTGTTCAATTTGAGCCCTGCTTACTGACGTTTGTGTTTTTGGAGAATCACCATTCGGCAATTGCAATAACTGTTTTGTTTCGGGGGCATTGACATACATTAGTCGCGCCGACCCATTTTCATCTGCCAGACACACTGTAACATCTCCTGCCATAAAACTATAAATGGTATTCTTCTCAGTTCCAATCTGCCCCCATAATGTATTTGTATTCAAATCATCAAGTTTAAAAGGAAGATGGCCTTCAAAAGCAGAGCCCCATCTATTTGCAGCAGGTTTCAATCTTTCTGCAAATACTCCACAAAAATGGTTGAACTGTTCTTGGCTCAAATCTGACCTTTTCAAATGGAAAACATCTCGATCATTTGTGGAAACGGGGATTTTGTTATTCGTCGGGCTTGTTTTAACAATGCCATCTTCGATTTTTGGAGCATAGCTTTCAACAGGCTTTGTTATCGGTGGTTTCACCGTTTCTTGCCTTGATGTAAAATTGAAACAGATTAAAAAACCTGTTGCAATAATCAATCCTACGAAAGCCATGCTCCATTTATTCATGACGCTTAGTGAACAACCTGATGATAGTCTCCAACGCTTAGTTCGCTGTCGTATACTCCCGCAAACGGAAGTTTTGGACAGCCTATCAGTACAGGGTCTGAACGATCAATCTCAGGATAGGCGCTCCTTGTAGCTGCTAAAGCAAACCACATTGAGTAGTTTGGGCTTGCACCGCCGGGATATGGATTAGCTCCCATAGTCCAGATTGTATCAAAATATAGTGCAACTTTTGAAATGCACTGCGAACCCGCATATCCAGATGAATACACTTCCTCATTAAACGCCAACTCACAGTTCTTTCCAGCCAGATGACGATTTTGACTACAAGCAAAACCCAAAGCGAGATACATTGGCCCAGTTGCTCCGGCTTGACCCTTTCGTGCACTATAACAACTCCAGAGCGCACCTTTGCGAAACTTCCAAGTTTTTCCAGGCGACCTCGCCCATGAACCGACTGTCAGCACATCTAAATTGGTATTGATGTAGTTTTTTGAAGCAAGTTCATATTCCCCTCCACCAATCGTATATGCATTTCCATGCCCTATCCAATTAAAATCAGAATAGTTTACATTTGTTAGCGCGTTGTGCATCGCTATATACCAAGCAGCCTGTCCTGTTTGGCTCAGAACTAATGGCATAGCAGGGCTAGAAGGCGTATTACGCCCAACACCGATTTGATATGAAAAGTATAGGCTTTGAGACATGCTGTTATAAAAATAGAGGTTGCCAAACATAAAAGCGTCAGTAGTGAGATCGGTTCCAGTATTACTATTTATCCAAGCTCCATTTTCTGCTGGTGGCATTTCCTCGTAGCTACTAATTACCCAACCGGCAGGGCGCACTGTGACTCGGGCTATTGTGTTCGTTAATGTAAGCGTTGTTCCATTAGAACTCTGTTGCGTAGGGCTAGCATTGAATGTAAGCACATAACTATCATTTGTATAAGCACTTGTATTATTAGTGTCTGTAAAATTCCAGTCAATTTCGACATAACTGGAATCTTGGCAATATCCAGAGAATGAACGTATCACTCTCCCAGTAGTGGGTTCTTTGATGGTGGCCGAAATATACTTTGGCGGTGTTATTCCGAAAATAGAATAATTTGTTCCGATAGCAGGCTCCGAATAATCGCCAGCAAATTCGACCCATGTCTGGTTTTCAAAGTCAAGAGCCACATCAATGGTCGTATCATATGTTAACGGCATGTTGCCTTGGACATCTGCATTGGTGGGATTCCATATGATCCCGTTCAACGTTGCGACATTGAATGATAAATAGTATGGCCCATTGGGAACATATCTTGTGTCGATTGTCACCGTATTGCTTTGCCCTAGAGAAAATGAAAGAGGAATTTCATCGACACTCACAGTCAGATGCTGATTTGTAGCTCCGCTTAAATCTTGGATTGAAAGTGTTACTGTGAGCAAATTGCTTACTACTTGGTCTTGTGCCACGCCTGTAACCGTGATTTGCGGCCCAGAATACGGAACTACCTTGAAAAAGGCGGAGCAGTCATACGGAACATTTGTGACCATTAGATACATTGGGTCTGTAACATCACTTCTCGGAATGATACCTTGAATTATCCACCCGTCATTTGTGTCGGAACTGCCTGATAATTTGACATCTTTCCATGTTGATCCTGCTACATTATCGGAGATTATTAAGGCAAGGTCGTGCGTTTCGCTGGAATAATCGAACCCTGACAATCTTAATAAAATGGAGTCGGCATAGCGACTTGTTTTAATGGAAGGAGTCGTTTCTGTTGTTGACGGAATTGTTAATAATGCGTTGTATAACTCGGGATTGTCAGAGGGTAGCGAGTTTGTGTTTATATAATAGAATACTTGTCCATTATATTTTACTAAATTGCGGTTTGTGTTACCTGTAATCACTGTCCCTGAGCCAGTGTTCGTGCCTCCTTCCCCAGGTATTGGTTGGGCAGTAGTTGATTGAGAAAATATTCCCAGTGATAAAAGCCCACCGAGAACACACAGAGTTTTAATTTGCATGATCTTTAAACCTTTCATTTATCTTTTCGAACGTCCAATCTCTTGAGATTGCTCTCAAATTATCAGCGACGGACATTCAATTCTCAGCATCCATTCGCCAATATGATCGTGCTTATGAAAGCATCATTATGAAAATCAAATGCTTTTCCTTTGACCTATCCGCACTGACCCCTTTCTGACCCCTTTCCCGATTCCAATTGAACATACTGATTCGTCAAATAAACAGTATTCCCCGTGACATCCTCATAAGAGGACAACCATTGCCAGACATTGTAGTTTCCACCCCGCTCCACCACCTGTGGGGCCGAAGCGATTTGAAGCCCACGACTATCCTTCCCAAGGTTGTTAGATTTATCCGACTGCCCCAAGACAACAACAGCTGCCATCAATGGCAGTACAATAGAGAATGCTTTTTTCAAGCAGCAAAAATGCACACTAAGCATATATACTATCTCAAAATTGACGTCCCCAGCTCCTTTCAGCTACACGCTGATATCGATTTGAGAATCACCATCCTTCTACGAGCGCAAACGCGTTCTAGAACCCAAAAATAAAACGGTTCACTCCAATTAACATAGAATGCCTCGCCTAATTACTTTTATCGTCAAAACTTGTTTAAGAGATCAATGAAACCTATATATCTGACACGGCCTTAATTCAATATTAATCTTCACTTTTTTTAAAAAAAGTTTTGTCTCAATTTGAGACACCATAAGACACTCCAGTCGCCATAAGAATCTGCCCAACTTGGGCAGTAGCCGTGTTTCAAGGAACTTACCCATCTCATCCACTCTATAATTAATTAGTGCCTTAACTTTTCGCATGACAAGGCTTTATGATAAAGCGTAGTGTTTCGATCGTGTTATGAAAGATCCATGTCTTTATGCTGTCGAGCTTCAGGACGAAAGCCATGTTCTTTCTAACAACCTCAACGGTCGGCATTTAATTCTTCGCTTTATTGGAGGCAACAACCCTCAGTTGGACCGCATCGAGTTTCAATGGAACGCAACCAGCAAGCCAACCTATTGGCAACAAGGCGATAAAGTAAATGCCATGTCATGGACAAAGGTTCCCCAAGCTCTGTCCATCTTATTTTTGGATTACCTAGGAGAAGGAAATCCGGTCGGGCCTGTTTACTTGTCCGAAACAAACGGGGGCGATTTAGCAAAAGCCTTGGGGAATGCTATCAGCGATAAAGGAAGTAAGCTCCACGAACTCTTTGTGGAACGGCAGCCAAAGTCGCTTCCATTCAGTCGGGTAAAACAAGTTTTTGGAGGGAAGAACATTCATGGCAAAGACGTGGGGGGACGTCGGATTTGCGTTCAGATCGAAACTCTTCCCACGGATTGCGTTGAAGTTTACTGGATGTTTTACGGGCAGGAACGGATTACGGATGTGGGTGTTTTTCGTGAGATTGCCAACCGCATCCGCAAGGATTTGGGGATTCCAATAGGGGAGGCGATTCCGATCGAAGTGAAGGAACCCGTTCAACCGACAACACCTCCTCCTTCAGCTCCGCCGGTGACTTCTCCAGTTCCTCCGCAAATTGCTCTCCAGCATCCATACTTCCAACAACAGCCTCGAATCATCAAACAGGAGATTTCTTTTCCGCGTTCCTTTGTTCAAACCTTGGAACGGATTGCTAATGCGGTTGACCGCCCGCAGCAACAATCACAGCCTGATGATTACCAACAACCGCCACCGGCAAAGGAATCTGCGCGAAGGCTTGTTAATCCATTTCCACCATCGCCCCCACCACCTCCCATTCCATCCTATCTATTCTCCATTTCACAAATACGCGATGGACAGCCAGATGGCACACCACTGATTTATCTCGATGACGAGAATGAGGATTCCTGCCCTTGGACTGTGCGAAACGCGTTTGAAGGCGTAATGATTCTTGGAGCCACGGGCAGCGGAAAAAACTACCGGCAGTGGGGCAACCATCGCTGAAGCGTTTTTGCGTTCGGGGTTTGGCGGATTGGTTCTGACCGTCAAAAGGGATGAGGCTGAACATTGGCAGCATCTTGCCACCTATTGTGGACGGCAAAATGATTTGATTATTGTCCTACGTGGCGGGCGGTGGAAGTTGAACGTGCTGGCCTATGAATCCCAAAGACCGGGACAAGGGAGGGGCTTTTCTGAAAACCTTGTTTCATTCTGCCGGAACCTATTGAGTATTTCATCACGCCATCAAGGAACGGGGCTGGATGAAAAGTTTTGGAAGGAAGCCGGCGACCAGCTCTTGAGCGCCACCTTTGATTTGTTTCTGTTGGCAGGTGAATCCATCACCTTCGATCATTTGGTGGACTTCATTTCAGCACTGCCAACCGATCAAACCTTGACGGAAGAAGAACTGCTGAAAATTCCAATATGGTCTGCCATTTTTGAAAAAGCCCAAAACCAATTGAGAACCCCCGAAGATCAAAGACTCTTTTCCCGCGCCATCAATTATTGGGTTCGAGTGTATTCACCGCTTTCATCTCGAACCAAAACATCCATCACCCTTGGCATTCATGCCATGTTGGATGCCTTCCGAGGCAGGGACATTCCCGATTTGATTTCCACGGAAACCAATGTAACGCCGGAATGTATCCTGTCCGGCAAGATCGTGGTATTGGATTTGCCGTTGAAGGAATTTGGTCACACCGGGCTTATCATCCAAAGCGCATGGAAATATCTATTTCAAACCGCCCTTGAACGTCAGGGAAACTCCGGTGATTCACGCCGCCGCCCAGTGTTCCTTTGGGAGGATGAGGGACAGTATTTCTTTTCAGATCACGATCACCATTTTCAAGACACTGCTCGATCATCCCGAGTCTCCCATATCATCCTTACCCAGAACCTTCATAACTTCTACAAGGAATTCGGAAGTGGAGGCACAGAGGCCGCCAACAGCATCTTTGGCAACCTGAACACGAAAATATTCCACGCCAATTCTGACCCAACCACAAACCAGTGGGCCGCAAATCATTTTGGAACCGAGCTAAAACCCCGCGTTTCAGTCAACTACTCCCCGCCGCCCCCGGCACGCGACATGTGGGAGTCACTGCTGCGGAACTTTGATCCACCACGAAACTCCAGCGTCTCCACCTCCCAGCAACGTGAATACGCCGTGCAACCGGAGGAATTCAATAACTTGAGAACCGGTGGCCCTGTCAATGACTACAAGGTGGATGCCTACATCACTTGGCTTGGGCTTTCAACGGACGGAAGACGACACTTTACAAAAATTACATTCCAACAAAATCCAAACCTATGAACCATGAGGAACTATATAAATCGCTAGACCGGCAAATATTAAACTTCAACTACAAAGCCATCGGATTTCTTGCGACTATATTCATGAAACCGCTGGCCACAGCATCAGACCCGTTTTTTAGAATTAATATGGGGGAACGTTACTTTACCCACATTTCACATGGGTTAGGAACAATTCTATGGGGTGTAGCAACGTGGCTAACTTACCTATCCGAAGACAAAATGGCCTCTATTGCCCGCGAATTCCATTTTGATTCACTAGCAAGTCTTCTTCAAGAAGGAGCGCAAATTCATGTCCCTTTTTGGACAGCTGTCGGAATGATGGTTCTTTTCTTCATAGTTGGATCATTTTCCGTTGGTGCAAATTATTATCGCCAAGTTAAAGGCGTCACATGGCATTCCATGAGTCGTGGCATTAGTATTTGGGGTTCTGAAGATAAAGTTCGAGACACTATTATACTCATATTCCTTTCTGCAGCCTTGTTGATAATCGCACCGGCTGTTGGCGCTCTATTCCTTATCTCACGACTGTTTAGCCTTCTCTTGATTGCTCAAGAACAAGCCCGTATCTACGCTCGTTATTTGGATGCCATAGACGCTGCCATCGAATCCGACTTGCTTGAAGCCGCACTGCGTGATGGGGCCCCCCCCAGTATCAATAATGGAATATATTGTCCTTTACCGCGACGCTTTAAAAGCCCCCATCGTGATAAAGTGGCACGTGTTGCTGCCGGTGGAGTAGCCTGCCGATAGAAAATAGCCTCAGCGTAATGCGACCCACTATTATTCCCGAACGGGAATGATAGTTGGGATTAGGTCAAAACATTCGTGCAATATTCCCGATCAGGAATATTCCCCAGAATTTTTTATTGGTAGTCTGAAGCTTAAAACTTCACTTTTTCTGCCATTGCCCGACTATGCTCATTGCGCAGATGCCCGTATGTCTTCATCGCCAACGCCCCGCCATCCTTATGGCCAAGCCATTTTGCCACCGTTGGGATGTCCACCCCCGACTCGATACACTTCGTAGCAAAAAGATGGCGCAAATCGTGATGGGTAATCCGAGCAATTCCGACTATTTCGGCAGCTCTATTCATGGCCTTTTGGCATTCATGAACAAGCATAACTGGCTTATCCGAAGGTTCGTTTGGACGTTCTTTTTTGATTCTGCCAAGCAACTCTTTCATTTGGGATATCATTGGAACCTGCCTGAACTCGCCAACAGATCGGTTCTTTAACCCAGTCACGGGATGTCCTCGAATGGTAATCATTCCCTGGCCTGAAAAATCACAATCCCCCCAAGTAACATAGGCTGCTTCGGTTTTTCTGAATCCTCCAAATGCCAAGAAGCGAACAAGATCAGCGCAAGGCTGCGAATGACGACTCCCGCCGTTTTCTATCACTTTGATAAATTCTCGAAACGCCTCGTTGTCCGGTAAAATGAGTTTTTTCCCCCGTTCGCTCTCTCGCAATATCCCACTCGCTGGGTTATTGTATCGCGCCCCAGCACGAATGCCAAAATCAAGAATTTTTCTCAAAATGCCAAGAGTGTGATTAAACGCGGAAGGAGACATTCCTTTTCACAGACATCCCACAGGAAGAGATAGGATGATAAGAACTGTTGATTTTGTTAGGAAATAGAGAGTGTTTTCCAAAATGACGTTTTGGAGTTTTCCAAGTTTTTTAAACTATGGGGATTAT